>ERZ778018.600-NODE-600-length-48272-cov-9.902234_pt1 | contig 48272 bp, 45 predicted proteins | sample MGYA00375748_ERZ778018 | MGnify/ENA primary metagenome ERZ778018 (study PRJEB29350, sample SAMN05509839) | bioreactor metagenome | biome: bioreactor; material: wastewater | place: South Africa: University of Cape Town | collected 2014-04-22 ... | reverse complement strand
GTAGTTGATCAGCGGCAGCCAGCGCGCATAGGCGGCGATGGCTTCGTCGCGCTTGCCGGCCATGTAGGGGTCATAGATCTGGCGCATGCCGTCGGGGTAGCCGCCGCCGGTCATCGCGCCGGTGGCGCCGGCATCGAGATCAGCGAGCAGCGTGATCGCCTCCTCGCCATCCCAAGGCCCCACGATCGAAGCGCCGCCGAGTTCGATGATATCGCGAATCTTGGAAGCCGCCTGCGCCGTCTCGATCTTGAAATAGCCGACATGCTCGATTTCGCGGGCGAGGCGGGCGAGGAAGGCGGCCGAAAGCGGCGTACCGGCGACCGGGGCATCCTGGATCATGATCGGAATGTCGATCGCGTCGGAAACGGCCTTGAAGAACTCGTAGATCGCCTGCTCGCCGACACGGAAGGTCGCGCCGTGATAGGGCGGCATGATCATCACCATCGCGGCACCGGAATCCTGCGCGCGCCGGCTGCGCTCGGCACAGATGCGCGAGCCGAAATGCGTCGTGGTGACGATCACCGGCACCCGGCCCGCGACATGCTTCAGCGCCGCCAGCATCACCTGGTCGCGCTCGTCATCGCTCAGCACGAACTGCTCGGAAAAATTCGCCAGCAGGCTGAGGCCGTGCGAGCCGGCATCGATCATGAAGTCGATGGCGCGGCGCAACCCGTCGAGATCGAGGCGGCCGGCATCGTCGAAAATCGTCGGAACAACCGGATAGATGCCGCGATACGGCGTGCTGGAAACGGTCATGAGCGTTCAATCCCTTTGAAAATTGCGCCAGCGGCGCGTTCTGTCAGCAAAACCTTCCGGCCCGTTGTGGCGCGCGGCAGGCGATGGCGTCAATGCTTGAGCGCGGCGCGGCGACTGCGGAAGGTCGCGCCGGCCTCGGCAGTGCGCGGCACCGCCATGCGGGCGGCGAGCAGCAGCGCGTGATGGCTCGCGCCCGGATTGGCCACGCCCTTGCCGGCAATGTCGTAAGCGCTGCCATGGGCCGGCGTCAGGATCGGGAACGGCATGCCGCCGAGCAGCGTGACGCCCTTGTCGAAACCGATCAGCTTCATCGCGATCTGGCCCTGGTCGTGATACATGGTCAGCACGCCGTCATACTCGCCCTTGCGCGCGCGCACGAACACCGTATCGGACGGAAACGGCCCGTCGCAGACGATGCCCTCGCGTTTGGCCTTCTCGACCGTCGGCGCGATGACGCGGATTTCCTCCTGGCCGAAATTGCCGCCATCGCCGGCATGCGGGTTGAGCCCGGCGACGGCGATGCGCGGCGGCGAAAAGCCTGCGGCGCGCATGGCGGCATCGGTCAGGCGCAGCCCCTGCAGGATGCGCTCCTCGGTGATCAGCGGCGCCACGCCCGACAGCGGCACATGCGAGGTGACGCGCGCGTTCCACAGCGTGGGGAGTACGTTGAACTCGCTCGCCGTGCCGTCGAAGCCGAGCATCTCGGCGGTGAACACCACCTCGTCCTCGTAGGACGGGTGCGCGAGCCGCATCGCCGCCTTGTTGAACGGCGTGAAGGTGACGGCGCCGACCTCGCCCGCCATGGCGAGCGCGATGGCGGTCTTGAAATTCTCGAGCGCGAAGCCGCCGCCGCCCTTCGAGATTTCGCCGACCGGAATGCTGTCGGGATCGAGATGGCCGAGATCGAGCAGGAGCGGCTTGGACAGGCTGGCGGGAATGACGTCGTCGAGCTTGGCCCGGTCGGTATCGAGCGTCACGCCGGCGACCTTCGCGCCACGGTCGAGCACGCGTTTGTCGCCGATGACGATGATCTCGGCAGCAGCCGTCACCTCCTTATCCGCGAGAAGCCGCGCCGCGAGTTCCGGACCGACGCCGGCGGCGTCGCCGATGGCGAGGGCGATGCGGGGGCGAGAAGATGAAGGCTGGCGCGCGTCGGGCATGATATAAGTATCCTGAATGAGCGCGGGACTGTGGCGCGGCCGCCTCCGCCCTGTCAAGTATGCTGCATGCAGCATGCGGGAAATCTTGACGCGGCCCAAGGCCTGCCGCAGAATCCCGCCGTGATTTGGAGGTTGCAAAGCCGTCATGGACACTGACCGTTCCGCCGACGACCTGGCGGTATTGCCGCCGATCACCCGGCGCACGCTCCATGCCGAAGTGGCGAGCCGCATGCGCGACCTGATCATCGAGGGCCGGCTCACGCCGGGCGCGCGCATCAACGAGGGCTTGATCGGCGCGCAACTCGGCGTCTCGCGCACGCCGCTGCGCGAAGCGATCAAGACGCTGGTTAGCGAGGGCCTCGTCGAGATCGTCCCGGCCAAGGGCGCCATGGTGCGCGTGTTCTCGGAAGAGGATGTCGCCCAGACGCTGGAAGCGCTGAAGATCATCGAGCAAAACGCCGGGCGGCTTGCCTGCCAGCGCGCGTCAGCGGCGGACCTCGCCCGCATCCAGGCGTTGCACGAGCAGATGCTGGTCATGTACGAAAACCGGCAGCGGCTCGACTATTTCAAGCTCAACCAGGCGATTCACAGCGCGATCGTGGCGGCTTCCGGCAATGCGATCCTCGCTGAACTGCACACCACCTTGCAGGCGCGCATCAAGCGGGCGCGCTTCGTCGGCAATGGCGAACCGGAAAAATGGGCCGGCGCCGTCGCCGAGCATATCGAGATGGCGCAAGCGCTGGCGCGGCGCGACGACGAGGCGCTGGCCGAGGTGCTTGGCCGACACATGGATGCGTCCTTCGCCCGCGTGCGCTATCTGTTTTCGGCCGAAAGATAACGCATATTCAATGGCTTAACTGGCGCGAACAACACCGGTCAGCACCGCCACGGGAAGCTCCCGAAACAGGTCGGACGCGGCAATGGCGCCATCGAATTCCCTGCCATCGAACAGGCTCGCCCACGCGCCGGCAGCGGGGAGCGCCAGCGTCGTGCCGGTGATGGCGCGGGCCGGGAACAGCGACACGGCGACGGCGATGATGGCATCGCCAAAACGGCGGCTGAAGGCGCAAATTCGCGCAGAATCATGGCCTGAAGCCGCTAAAACCCGATAATCGCCGTGTTCGAACAGGTCCGGCTGGGCGCGGCGCAGCGCCAGGAGTTGCGTGGTCAGGCAGAGCTTGACCGCGCCATCCTGCCAGGTTTCGAGCAGATCGGCGGCGGATTTGCCGGCGATAGCGGCCAGTAAATCCTGTCGGGCAGCGAAATCGACCGGGCGGCGATTATCCGGATCGACCATGTCGAAGTTCCATAATTCCGAGCCCTGGTAGATGTCGGGCATACCGGGGACGGTCAGTTTCAGCACGGTCTGGACAAGACTGTTGAGCATCCCCAGCCGGGCCACGCGTGCGGCAAAACCCGAGAAACTGGCAAGGAACGCCTTGCTTCTCCGGCGATCCAGCGCTTTCCGCACGAATGCCAGCATGGCTTTCTCATAGGCCGGGTTGAGAGCCGTCCAGGCGGTGTGGGTCTTGGCCTCGCGCGCGGCTTTCAGCATGGCGCCTTCGAGACGCGTGCGAAATGCCGAAAGCGCGGCCGCGTCCGGTTCGCCCTCGCGCAGCAGGGCGACGGGCCAGGCGCCGAGCAGCATCTGGTAGAACAGATACTCGTCGTTGCGGTCGAGTGCTGGCGCGGTTTCGTTGCGCCGCAGCAAGCCGCTCCACAGCGTGACCTTCGCGGCCCACTCCTCGGCGATCTCGGAGAGCACCGCGAGCCGGGCGCGGGCATCCTCGCCGCGCTTGGTGTCATGCGTCGCGGTGGCGAGCATGGCATGCGGCGTGGTGCTGGCGCGCGCGGCATTGGCGGCGTGAAAGGCGGCGGTGGCGATGCCGAAGCGCTCGGGCTCGCCGCCGACCTCGTTCAGGGCGATGAAGCGGTTGTCGCGATAGAAGGCGGTGTCCTCGAGGCCCTTGGCCATAACCGGGCCGCTATATTGCTGGATCGCCATGGCGAGGCCGACCACCGCCTCGCGGTTGTAACCGCCGGCGACCAGATCGCAGGTCATGATGGCTTGCAGGAAATCGAACACGCTTGCCTCGAGCGCCGGATCGCCATGCCGGGCGCGCGCCACCGCCCGCGCGATCTCGCGCCGGTCGGCCTCGGCGACCGGGCCGGCATCGACATAGGTGCGATATACCGAAAAGCTGGCGACGACCTGCCGCAAGGCACGGCGCAGCATCGTGTCGGTGAAGTCGGCGCTGCGCGGGCGCGAGCGCGCGATACGGCCGGCCCTGCGCGCCAGCGCATCAAGCTCGCTCGCCATCTCGTTGTCGATGATCTGCGATTTCGAGCGGCGCACGATGTCCTCGAAAGCGTCGTTCCGGCCGGTAAAGCCGCGATAGAACGCCGTCAGCGCTTCCTCGCCGGCGGGATCGATCAGCAGCCCGGTGACGAGATTGGCGAATTCGTAGCCGGTGGTGCCGTCGACATGCCAATCGGCGCGCAACGGCTCATGGCTTGCGAGGATCTTCTCGACGAGCACATAGACGGCGCGTGGCGCACGCGCGCGCAGCTTCAGGCAATAGGCTTTCGGGTCGAGCAGCCCGTCGACGTGATCGAGCCGGAGCCCGTCGATCACGCCATCCGCGAGCAGCCGGAACACCAGGGCATGGGCGTGTTCGAACACCTCCGGACACTCCATGCGGATGCCGGCCAACTCGTTGATATTGAAGAAGCGGCGATAGTTGATGTCGTCGGCGGCGACGCGGAAATGCGCCGGGCGCCAGAACTGGTCGGCGATCAGCCCGTCAAGCGCGCGCCAGCTTTCCGGCTCGCCCGCCCTGCCCGCGAAGCGGCCGAGTGCGCCGGCGAGCGCCGCCTGCATGGCGGGGTCGCGCGCGGCACTGGCGAGGGCGGCTTTCAGCTTTTCCGCGCGGCCCCGCGCCACGGAATGGTCGCCAGGCTGGCCGAACGCGCCGGCGAGGCGCGCGAGCACCGGATGCGCATCGCCGATGATGCGGCCGTAATGGCCGGGATAGACCGGCAGCTTGTGGCTGCCATGCGCCCAGACGGCGAAACTTCCCGTATCGCGGTCGAATTTCAGGTCAAGCGCGCCGGCTTCAAGGGCGATGCCGTATTGATCGCCGAGGAACGGCACCAGCACCTTGCCGCGCAGGTAGTCGCGCCCGGAGCGCCAGTCGATATCGAACCAGCCGACATAAACCGATGCCTCGCCCCATTCGAGCGCATCGAGCCATTGCGGATTATCCGCGCCGCCAATGCCCATATGGTTCGGGATGAAATCGAGAATCTGGCCGAGCCCGTTGTCGCGGAATGCCGCCACCATGGCCGCGAAATCGGCCGCGCTGCCAAGTTCCGGGTTCAGCGCGCCATAGCTGACGATGTCGTAGCCATGCATGCTGCCGGGATGCGCCTCGAGATAGGACGAGGCATAGACATGGCTGATGCCCAGCGCCGCCAGATAAGGCGCCAGCGCCGCCGCGCGCCGAAAACCGAAATCCTTGTTGAATTGCAGCCGGTAGGTGGCGCGGGGGATAATCCTGTCCTCATCCGCCATATGCTTCCCCGCTCCCTCGCCCATCGTGCATATCGCCGGCCGCCCTTAGAGCCTGACCGGAAATTCCGTCTCGCAGCAAATTCGACCTCATGCTGAGCTTGTCGAAGCATGCTCCAGAGCACACGGAAACATCCTTCGACGGGCTCAGGATGAGGTCGAGAAGGAAAAATAGTCTTCAGCCGATCTTCCGGGCAGCCGCCCTTACGCCATCAACCACCGACGCGCCCGCCCGTTCCGCGCCTGCTCGCGCCATTCGGCCGGCAGGTATTGCAAGGCGTAGCACAAAGCGAATATCTGCCTGCAACGATGCGGCCGTGAACGCGTTGAGCGAGGGCATGATGCGGATACGAAGCGGGGCTTCATGATTTGGCGCGAGCGGCCGTGGCGGACCGGTTCGGCCCAGGCGGTATTTCCTTGCGCGACGTTTCTTGGCGCGATGTTCCTTGGCGCGATCCTGCTCCTGACCGCGATCCAGCCTGGCCATGCCGCCACGAGCGGCCCCGGCGGCTCGGCCGAGGGCACGTTCGTGGCGGAGATCATGCTGCTGCTGGTCGTCGGGCGCGGCTTGGGCGAAGTGCTCGAGCGTTTCGGGCAACCGGCCGTGGTCGGACAGCTGATCGGCGGCATCCTGCTCGGGCCGTCATTCTTCGGCTGGCTGTGGCCTTCGGCGCAGCACTTCATTTTCTCGACCGAGCCGACCCAGAAGGCGATGATCGACGCCGTGTCGCAGCTCGGCGTGCTGATGCTGCTGCTGCTGACCGGCATGGAGACGGACCTGCGCCTGGTGCGCCGGGTGAGCACGGCCTGTTTCTCGATTTCCGCCAGCGGCGTGATCATCCCGTTCGCCTGCGGCTTCGCGCTCGCCTTCATCCTGCCGGCGTCGCTGCTGCCGGAATCGAGCCAGGCCATCGTCGCCGGGCTGTTTCTCGGCACGGCGCTGTCGATCTCCTCGGTCAAGATCGTGGCGATGATCATCCGCGAGATGAATTTCATGCGCCGCGATCTCGGCCAGGTGATCGTGTCGTCGGCGATCATCGAGGACACGATCGGCTGGCTGATCATCGCCATCACCTTCGGCATCGCCACCCATGGCAAGGTCGAATTGTGGTCGCTGTTCACGACCATCGCCTCGGTGGCGATCTTCATGGGCCTGAGCTTCACGGTCGGGCGCCGCATCGTGTTCACGGCGATCCGCTGGACGAACGACGTCTCGCGCAGCGAATATGCGGTGATCACCGTGATCCTGGTGATCATGGGCGTGATGGCGCTGATCACCAACCTGATCGGCGTGCATACGGTGCTCGGCGCCTTCGTCGCCGGCATCCTAATCGGCGAATCGCCGATCCTCACCGAACATATCGAAGGCCAGTTGCGCGGGCTGATCACCGCCCTGTTCATGCCGGTCTTCTTCGGCACGGCCGGGCTTTCGGCCGACCTGACGGTGCTCGCCGACCCGACGATCGCGCTGTTCACCGCCGGGCTGGTCGCGATCGCCAGCGTCGGCAAGTTCAGCGGCGCCTTCGTCGGCGGCAAGCTCGCCGGCATGTCGTGGAACCAGGCGGTCGCCGTCGGCTCGGCGATGAATGCGCGCGGCTCGACCGAGGTCATCGTCGCCAGCATCGGCCTGTCGATGGGCATCCTGACCCACACCCTGTTCACGATGATCGTCACCATGGCGATCCTGACCACGCTCGCCATGCCGCCAATGCTGCGCTGGGCGCTGAGCCGGCTGCCGATGACCCCGGACGAGAAGGAGCGCGTCGATCGCGAAACCCTCGACGAGCGCGGCTTCATCGCCAAGCTCGAACGCCTGCTGCTCGCCGCCGATGACAGCGCGCTCGGCCGGTTCACCGCCTATCTCGCCGGGTTGGTCGGCGGCGGCAGCGGCATGCCGACGACCCTGATCCGCTTCGGCGCCGGCCACGCCGCCGAGCCGGAGGAAGACGCCGCGCCCGCGCCGCACCCGGCCGAGATCAAGCGCGGGGCCGAGGCCAGCGCCAGCGCGGTGCGGCGCAACGAGGACATGCCGGTCGACAAGGTGCATCTCACCATGCGGCTCAGCGACGGCAGCGGCAAGGTACTCGCCAACGAATCCGGCAAGGGCTACGACATGCTGATGGTCGGGCTGGCGCGCAGCCGCTCGGCGAAAGAGGGCTTTTCGGCCCGCCTCAACATGATCGCCAAGACCTTCGCCGGCCCGCTTTGCCTGGTCCTGAAAGGCACCGGCAGCACCATCCCCACGCTGGATGAAACCGCGAAAATCCTCGTGCCGGTCAATGGCACGCAAGTGTCGCGGCGCGCCGCCGAATTCGCGCTCGCCATCGCCCGGCCGCACCATGTGCGGGTCGAGATCCTGTACGTGTCGCGCGATGCCAAGCGCGGCAACGGCCTCGCCTCGCTGTCGCACCGCAACGAAGAGGCCGTGCTCAAGGATTTCGCGGACCTCGCCACGCGCTACGGCGTGCCGGTCCACACCGCGATCCGCAAGCGCGGCGCGCCGGCCGACGCCATCATCCGCGAGGCCGCCAAGGGCGCGGCCATGGTGGTGATGGGCGTGACGCAGCGCGCCGGCGACAAGCTGTTCTTCGGCAATACCGCCGATGCGGTGCTCGCCCGCTTCAAGGGGCCGATCGTGCTGCTGGCCAGCGAGCGCATCGGCGTGCAGGCGCCGGAGCCCGGCGCCGCGCCGAGGGAGGCCGGCAACGGCGAGGCCTGAGGAGCGCGTTTACGCACGCCCGGCTTCCATCCAGAGCCAGCCCTGGTGAAAATCGCGGCGCTCGTCGATGTAGTCCGCGATCTCGTCACGCTTGAGCGCCACGAGATTGGGCAATTTCCGGTAATCCTCCGCCCGGCGCGGCACGCTCTCCAGGAATTCGATGCGGTGCGTCGGCGCGAAGCGCGCCTGCAACGCCGCGCCGCCATCGGCGACGCTCAGCCCGAGCGCTTCGTTGGGGTGCAGTTCCACCAGGATGTCGCAGCTCCTCAGGCTGGCGGCATGGGCCGGATCGAGCAGCCCGTATTCGTGGCCCTCGATATCGCAGATCACCAGCACGCGCCCCGAAGCCAGCCGGTCGAGATCGACCGGGCGGCAGAAGCGGCCGATATGCAGGTTGGCGACAGCGTTCATGCGCGCGAGACGGCGCTGCTGCGCCCGCCCCCACGGATCGACATCGAAGGAAAACACCGTCGCCGATGGCAGGCTCCGGGCGAGGCCGACGCTGTAATAGCCCTCGGCGCTGCCGATATCGATGATGGTGTCGTAGTTCTTCGCCGCGACCTGCGCCATGATCGCGTGCAACTCGGCCTCGTAGCAGCCGAGCCATTTCGGCTCGATCGGCCCCCAGACGATCTCGTCGAGATAGTCCATGCCGGCGAAAGGCCCGCTGAGCACGACCGGCTTGCCACCGGGATAGATTTTCGCGCGCGCCGCGCTCTGGCGCTCGCGAAACGTGTCGCGGAAATGCCGGCGCAGCGCCCGGGCATGGAGAAAGGCGTCGGTGCGCGGCGCGTGGCCGCCGATCCAGTGTCGCAAAGCTTGCTTCAGCATGGTTTTGTCCGTTTCCGCCCCCTGCCCCGGTTGGGAACGTTCACAATCCCGCCGTCGTCCTCAGTCATCCTCCTCTCATGCATTCGGACACGATGAGAGGCGGCGCATGAGGGCACCGGAGGTTTCCTTCCTGATCGCGGCCTATGATGCGGCCGCGACGATCGAGGCGGCGATCGGCTCGGCGCTCGCCCAGCAAGGCGTCAGCGTCGAGGTGATCGTCGTCGACGATTGCTCGCGCGACGACACTGCCCGGCGCGTCGCGGCGCTCGCCGCCGGCGACCCGCGCGTGGTGCTGCTCGCGCAGGCGGAAAATGCCGGGCCGGCGGCGGCGCGCAACCGGGCGCTGGCGGCGGCGCGCGGCGACTGGGTCGCCATTCTCGATGCCGACGACCTGATGGCTCCCGAGCGCAGCCGGCGGCTGATCGAGCTTGCCCGCCAGACCGACAGCGAGATGGTGGCCGACAACGCGCTGCGCTTCCTCGACGAGGAGCCGGCGGTTGCCTGGCCGCTGCTGCCGAGGCGCGAGCCGGACCATTGTTTCATGGTCGATCTCGCGGCCTATCTCGGCCGCAACGCCATGACCGGCGGCGATGCCAATCTCGGCTATCTGAAGCCGCTGTTCTCGCGCCACTTTCTTGAGGCGCACCGCATCGCCTATGACGAACGCCTGCGCATCGGCGAGGATTTCAACATCGTGCTCAAGGCGCTCGCCGTGTGGGGGCGCTTCACCATCACGAGCGAGCCGCTGTATCGCTATCGCATGCTGGCGCGCTCGTTGTCGCGCAGCCTGGCGCCGGCCGATCTCGAAGCGCTGATCGCCGCCAACGAGGCGGCGCTCGCCGGCCGCATCGAGGAGCCGCGCGTGCGGGCGGCGGCGGCCGCCTACCGGCGCTCGGCCGAGGATCTCATGGCCTTCACCGCGTTTCGCGGCGCGATCCGGCAGCGCGACTGGCTGCCGGCGACGCGCCGCGCCGCCGATCCGCGCCTGTGGCTGACGCTGCGGCGCATGCTGGCCAATGCGCGCGAGCGCGCGCGTGCCGAGCGCGCGGCGCGCCGCGCCGTCGCAGGCAGCGCGTGAGCGCGTCATTGGAACACAGCGCGTAAGCGCGTCATTGGCCCGGACCGGAGCGGTACATGGCAGCGGCGGCTTCCGGCCGCACGAGGCGGCGCGCGGCGCGGAAGGCGCCGGGCGCATGCCAGCGCGCCAGCGTCTTGACCCGCATCGCCTGCTGCGCCAGCCCGCGTGCCGCCAGGCGCGCCGGCAGCAGGTCGGCCGGGATGCCGGAGGCGGCGGCGGCGGCGAAGAACAATGCGCTGTAATGCACGCGATGGGCGGCATTCCACGGCTTGAACGAGGTCGTGTAATGCACGAGCCGGGGTGAGGCGCGCATCGCCTCGTAGCGTTGCGCATCGAGACCGAGGAAATCCGCCGGCACATCGGCGCAGCGCGGCTGCCAGTTCCAGTCGAGATCGAGAAAACGCGCTTCGTCGCCAAGGGCGATGTTGAGCGCGTCCTGATCCATCCACGGCAGGTCGCGGCCGCGCCGGGCGAGAAGTTCGAGCACGCGGGTTTCGCAAGCGCGTTGCCGCCAGCGCGCCATATCGATCAGCAGCACGCCCGAATTGAAATAGGGTTTGCCGGGCGCGAAACCGATGCGCTCGAGATCGAGCCGGAAGTGATCGCGCACCACGCCGAGCGTCGCGCCGCCGAGATCGGCGCGCCATAGCGCCCCGATATCGCCCTGCACGATGGTATCGGCGTCGAGATAAAGCACGCGCTCGGTCTCCGGCGCGATGAAGCGTTGCAGCACCAGCCGGGTATAGATGCTGCGGCTGAAGTCGCGCGTCACCGGCAGGCCCTCGAACAGGCCCTCGTCGACCGCGACGAAGCGCAGCGCGGCATGGTCCCTGCCCTGCATCACCGCGCCGAACACCGCCTCCGACAGGCCGATATCGAGCCCGAACGCTGCGACGACGACTTCGAAACGTGCCTCGGGGGCGGCGTCGAGCAAGGCCGACAGCGCCACGCCGGCCTGCGGCAGATAGGCGTTATCGATGCAATACAGCACCGTGATCGGCGGTTCGCGGGTCATGGTCTTCTCCAGGCAAGTCATCCGGAAAGTCATCCGGCAAGTCATCAGGACGCGGCGCGCGCGCCAAGGCTCCGCGTCGCGGCGCCGAGCGCCGCCAGCAGCGCCACGGGCCGCAGCCGGCCACATAAGGTGAAGTAGCCGCCGACCAGTAGCTTGCGCAGAAACTCGTAGAACAGCGCCGGGTTCCGGTGGGCATGGCGGGCGAGCACGATGAGCGCGCCGCGATAGTATTTCGCCGCCGAATTGCGGTCCGGCGCGGCATGCGCCACCACGGCGCGATCGACGAAGCCGGACTGGCGCGCCGCCAGGAAGGCGCGGATGACGAAATCGGTATCTTCCGCGCCGCCATTTGGCGTGCCGACGCCGAGGCTCTCGTCGAAGCGGCCAAGACGCAGGAAGGCCGGGCCACGGACGAACATGCTGTTCGAGGTGGCGACGCGCACGACCTCGCGCATCGCGGCCGGGCGCATCGCGCCGGGGCCGAAGGCGGCCAGACCGGGATCGGGCGCGATGCGGCAGATCAGCAGGTCGAGCCGTTCGGACCCGGCAAAGGTGGCGGCGAGCGAGGCGGCGAGATGATCGGGCAGCCAGCAATCGTCATCGGGGAAGCCGACGATATCGTCCGGCCCGAAAGCCTCCTGAGCGATCGCAGCCTCGATGAGCAGGTTGCGGGCGGCCGAGAGCGAGCAGCGTCCGGCGCGCGCCATCAGGTGACAGCAGGCCGGTGCATGCGCGCGCAAAACCGCCAGTTCCTCATCCGAGCAGTTCTGCAACAGCACGTAGCTGCGCACCGGCTCGTCCCCAAGGGCATTGCGCCCGAGCGAGCGCAGCAGCCGGCCGAACTCGGCCTGGCGCGCGCCCTTGAGGTCGGTGGTGGAAAACAGGATCAGGGTCAATCGTCCCTCCAGCAGATCGGTGGTTTCAGGCGCGCGAGAACAGGCCGGGCCGCATGCCATTTGCCCTGAGACTCAGGCCATGGACGGTGGCGCCGGCGGCGAAAGCGGCGGCGCACGCCATCGACCATCCGGCGAAATCGATGCCGGGTGCGAGGAAGGCGGCAAGCGCGAGCGCGCCGACGAGCAGGACGGGCACGGCGATCGCCAGCGCCAGCGGCCCGTGCGTGAAGGCGAAGGCGCGCAACGTCAGCCGCGCCAGCACGCACAGCGCGCAGAACTCGGCCAGCACGCCCGCGAGCAGGAACAGGTCGAGGTTGCGCCACAGATAGAGGCACAGCGCCGCCGGCACGATCGACAGCGCCGACAGGATCGAGCCGGTCGAGATCAGGCGCGTCTGGCCAGCGGCATAGGCGGGCGCCATCGGCAGCAGCATCAGGAATTTTATGCCGACGCTCATGCCCGCCAGGCACATGAACAGGCGCGAGGGCTGATAAGTGGCGCCGAATACCAGCCCGAGCAGCCGGTCGCCGACCAGCGCCAGCCCGAGCCCGTAGAGCAGCGCCAGACCGGACAGGCACAGCGCCCACAGGTCGAGCAGGCGCGTCGGGCTGCTGCCGCGGTCGCGATGCTCGACGAAAAGCGGCAGGAAGGCGCTGGTCAGGAACCGCGCCAGCACGCTGCGCGGCAGCGTCGCTGTGCCATAGGCGACATTGTAGAGCGCGAGCAGCGCCGGGCCGAGCGCGCCGCCGACGAGCAGCCGGTCGCTGGTGGTCGCCGCCACCGCGAGGCCGTTGACGAGCAGCGGCCGGCCGAAGGCGATCGCCTCCTCGATGGCTCGCCTGTCCCAGCCAAGCCGGTAGCGCGTCGGCGACAGCAGATGGGACACGACCAGCGTCGCCAGCGCCGTCGCCGCCATGCCCCAGATCATAGCGGCCATGCCGCTGCCGGCCCAGGCGGCCACGACCGTGGCGGCAAGCCCGGCAAGCTGCGAGATGCCGATCGAGAGCGCTTCCGGCCAGAACAAGTAGCGCCGCATCATCTCCTTCAGCCCGAGGTTTTCCAGCCCGCGCAGCAGCGCCACCGGCCCGAGCAGCGCATAAAGCCACAGCGAACCGGCCCCGAAGACATGCGCCATCAGCGGCGACAGCAGCACGAGGGCGAGGCCGAGCACGGCGGCGCGCAGCAGGGCGAGGCTTTGCAGCGCGGCCATGGCATGGGCCGAGGACAGCGCCGCCGACTTGCGCACCGCGAAGATCGGCAGGCCGAAATCGGTCAGGACCTCGATCAGGCCGAGCACGACCGAGAGCGAGATGGCGAGGCCGAACTCCTCCGGTGCCAGCAGGTGCGCGAGCGCGATGTTGCGCAGGAACGGCGCCACCGTCTCGACGAGATTGGCCGCGAGCAGCGGCGTGCTCGAGGCGAGCTTGCGTCTGGCGGGGCGCGCGGGCGCCGCGTTGCCTGATATGGCGGCTTCCCCCGTCATGCCTTGCCCAGGTCAAGCGCATGCAAGGTGCCGGCATCGATATCGCGGCCGGCGCCCTCGGCCAGGAAGCCGAAATCGCGCGAATTATCCCATAGCGCCCAGCCGATGCGATTGCGCTCGCAGGCGGCGCGCGAGGCGGCGAGCCAGCGCAGCCGCGCCTGCGGCGGCGCAACCTTGAGGTAGACGCCGAATTCGCCGCAATAGAGCGTCGGGCCGCCATGACGATCGCGCCACGCGGCGAGGCTGGCAAATTGCTGCGCGAGCGCGGCTTGCGTGAACAGCCCGCGCGCGATCTGGTCGCGCAGCGTGGCGCGGTCGCCTGCCTCAGCGAGTGCTGCCTGGCTCGCGGCGTCGGCATCCTCGGGCGCGATCGGCCAGCCGAGGCCATGCGTGCGCCCGGCCACGTCCCAGGTCCAGTCCGCGCCCTGATGGCTGAACAGCAGCGGCGCGTAGTGGTGCACGGTGTAGACGAGGTTTTTGTGCGGATAGGGCGTGCGGGCGACAAGGTCCTCGATGCCGCTCCAGCCGCCGCCATTGACGACGAGCGTGCGGCTGGCATCGACGGCGCGGATGGCGGCGACGATGCGCCCTTGAAGCTGCCACCACGCCTCGCCCTTGAGCGGCTCGGGCTCGTTGAGGATTTCGAAGGCCACGCGGCCGGGATCGCTCCCAGCAAGCCGCTTGGCGAGCAGCGTCCAGTTGGCGACGAGGCGATCGGCGCCGGCCGGCGTCAGGTAGCGCTCCTTGTCCGCGCCGACCGGGTGCATGTCGAGCACCACCGCCAGCGGCGTGGCGAGGATCATGGCGATGGCGCCTGCCAGCCGGGCGACCATCGCCTCATCGAGCGCCGGGGCGCCCTCGCGGGCGAAGACGATATCCGGCTCGAAACCGAGGCGGACATGGCTGAAACCGGCCGCAGCGATGCGCGCGATATCGGCCCTGGTGACGAAGCGCTCGAGATGCCCGGCGCCATAACCCTCGAAACTCTGCGCGAACCAGTGCGACAGGTTCACGCCGCGCGACAGGTCAGGCTGGCTCGGGCCGGCCGCAAGGGCCTCCGATGCGGCCGGCGCCAGGGCGAGAAGACCGAGCCCGCGCAACACGCGGCGCCGATCGACGGGGCGAGATGCGTGCTGCATCGGCGGCCTCACTGTGATTTCGCCGACGGCATGTCGACCGCGAGCGCGACCTCGATGGTATCGCCCGGCTGCACCAGGCTCTCCTCCGAGGCGACCTCCTTGCCGCCGCCGCTCGCGGCCGCATGGGTGATGGTGATGGTCGGCTTGGCGCCGCTGCCGCGCACCAGCTGCGAGCGGATGATGCCGGTATAGGTGATCTTCTCGCTGACCGACTGGAGCCGCGAGCGGATCTCGGCGACCGTGGCGCTCGCCTCGCCGAGTTCCTTGAGGATTTCCCCGCGACGCTTCTCGATGAAACGGCCGATCTCGCGCTGCGCCTCGTCGCGCTCGCGGATGGTGTTGGTGACCTGCACCGTGGTCTGCAGCGCCTGCGTCGCCGAATACAGGAACAGGCGCCGGGCTTCCGACAGCCGGTTCATCGGCACCACGCCGCGATCGGCCAGGTCGCGCAGGCGCTTGTAATCGGCGGCGTCGGCGGCCGCATTCTCGTTATCCTTGGTCTTGCGGTCGGTGAGCAGCGCGATCTGGTCGTTGGCGACCTTGACGGCGTTTTCGAGGAACGCCTGCTCGGCGGCATGGCGGCCGGTTTCCAGTTCGAGCTGCTCGCGGGCGATGCGGCGCTGCTCCTCGAGCTGCTCCTTCGGCACCGGCGCCTCGGTCAGCTTCTCGAGCGAGGCGGTCGGGCCATCCTTATTGCCATCCTTGCCGGAACCAGCGGCGAGTTCGGTGCGCAACCGCCAGATGCGGGCCTGCTCGCGCACATACTGGATCCACTGCGTCTGGTAGTCGGTGCGCAGGTCGGCCGATTTGAGGAACGGGTTCTCGGCGCGAAAGCGCATGATCTCGTAGCCGCCGGCGAGCGATACCGCCTGGCGCACGGTCAGCCCCGGCCGGTAAGCCTGCTCGCCGGGCTTGGTCACGTCGCCGTTGAGATAGACCGGGCGGTATTCGGCGATGGTGAGCAGCACCGAATCGGGCGAGATCGCGGTGACGATCTCGCGTCCGTCCGGCCCGCGCTGCTGGTAGAGTTTTCGCGAAAGCTCGTCCTTGACCAGCGCCTGCGCCGCCGCGAGATCGAGCCCCGCCAGCTTGACCGGCGCGATCATCGGCAGCGTCGCGGTGCCGTCGCGGTTGACGACGCTCTTGTAGCGAAAATCCGGCAGGCCGACGACCGCGACCTCGATCACGTCGCCCGGCTGGATCTTGTAGGGCGCTTCGGCCGCGTTCGCCGCGGATGGCGACACGATCGCGAGGCACAGCGCTAAAGCCAAGCCGGCCACGAGAAACCTGAGGCGGAGCGTCATGTCGCGTGCTCCCTGCTGGCGCATTCAGTAGGCCGAGGAGCTGAAGATCATCTCGCGCAACGTGGCGCCGATGATGCGGATGTCGCCGGCGAGCGAGGCCGAGCGGATATAGGCGAGGTCGTAGGCGACGCGGCGCTCCATGTCGCCAAGCCGCGGCGTGCCGCCACGCGCGCCATTGACCTGCGCCAGCCCCGACAGGCCGGGCAACGCGGAAAAGCGCTGCGCGTAGACGGCGATGCGCACCGCATAATATTCATCATGCTGCACGGCATGCGGGCGCGGCCCGACCAGCGACATGTCACCCTGCAAAACATTGAAAAGCTGGGGCAACTCGTCGATGCTGGTGCGGCGCATGAAACGCCCGAACGGCGTGATGCGTGCGTCGGCGCGCGCCGCCTGCACCACCGTGCCGCCGGCATCGCCGACATACATCGAGCGGAACTTGTAGACCGCGAACGGCCGGCCATGGGCGCCGGTCCTTTCCTGACGGAACAGCACCGGGCCGGGCGAGGTCAGCCGGATGATGAGCGCGACCATCACCAGCAGCGGCGCCAGCACGGCGAGGATCGCCAGCGAGGCGATGATGTCGAGCGCGCGCTTGCGATGCGACAGAAGATAGGGGCTCGCCGTGTCGACGCCGGCCAGCGCGATATCAAGCGCGCCATGGGGCAGCGCCGGGGCCGCGCCGTCCAGCCGCCGCAGGCGCGCGCCTCGTATGCGAGAGACTATAGCGGGGCGCTTCGGCGCCAACTCCTGTATACGTGCAGTGTTGCGGCTGAGTTTCTCTTGCGAGATGGCGCTCATCGTCGCCTCCAATGCTCATAGAGTCAGCAATTCACTTCCGAATCCCTTGCGGATATTCGGCCAAATCGCTTTTCGGCGGCGCAGGATGATCCGTTGACCGATCAAGTCAATCGCATTTTTGCATTGCGGCAAGGCCAGAAGGGCCATTTTCCCCGGAACTCACGGTGAAGTTTTTCGCGTTTTCAGTGAGTTACGACGTATATAATCATTAAAAACTTTTTACACCGGCCCCAATACCGGCGGCGTGTCCATAAATTTTCACGAAATCACCACCTTTCGAATTATTTTCTGACAGAAATAGCCTTTACCTCGTCTCTGTAATTGTGCGCTTCTGCCCAAAACTGAAGATAATGCACAGGCAATAATCAAATGCTGAAATCTTACTATCGCGAGGCGCTGGTTCCAGACCTCGCGCATGACATTCCTGACGCTGCAACGCAGCAAGACAATACTCGCCTCGGCATCATGGAACTGGTGCAGCATTGGCGCGCCATTGCTGCCGTCACCGCCGGTTGTCTGGCGCTTGCCACGGTCTATGTCGTGCTCGCGCCGCGCCAGTACCGGGCAACGGCGCTGGTGGCGATCGACGCCAAGGGCGATGCCGTGATGCGGACCGCGCCGGCGCCGCTCGATTTCAACGTCGAATCGGCCAATATCGACAGCCAGGTCGCGATCATGCGCGCGGAACAGCTCTTCCGCCATGTCGCGGCCAGCGCCGGCAGCGACCCGGCGCTGGCCGCGGCGCTGCACCCGCTCGGCTCATCGCTCATCTCGTCGCTGCGCGAGATGCTGCCGTGGCACGAAACGGATGCGGCGGAAAAAGCCTCGCAGACCGTGCAGATCGCGCGCGCGCTCGAAGCGCGCACCGCCGCCAAGCGCGTCGGCCTCACCCATCTGATCGAGGTCTCGGCAACGATGCCGGATCGCGATTCAGCGGCCAAGGTGGCAAACGCCTATGCCGCCGCCTTCATCGCCGACCAGACGCAGCGCCGCGAGGACAGCGCGCGGCGCACCAGCCAGATGTTGCAGGCGCGCGCCGACGAACTCGAGCGCAAGGCCGAAGAAGCCCAGCGCGCCGTCGAGCAGCTCAAATATTCGGGCTCGCAACAGGGCGAGACCTCGGCCTCGGCGCGCGTCACGCTGCAAACGCTCGAGAGCGCCGCCCAGACCTATCGCACGCTGCATGACAAGTTCCTCGAGCGCTACGCCGAGACCTGGCAGCAGCAGTTCCTCTCGGTGCCCGATGCCCAGATCATCAGCCAGGCCTATCCGCCGCGCGGCAAGAGTTCACCGCGCACGCTGCTGATCCTCGCCGGGGCGCTGCTGATCGGCGTGTCGCTCGGCACGCTCGCCATGTTGCTGCGCACGCGCCTGAAGGGCGTGCGGCCAAGATTCTGAACACTGGCGCCACGGCCAGCCGACCTGTCGGGAGAAAACGGCCATGCTGACAAGCGTCGATATATTCGGGGTCCGCGTCCAGTCCGGCACGACGTCGGCGGTGATCGCCCATATCGACACGCGCCTGCGCGACGGCGATGCCACGCGCGTCGCCTTCCTGAACGCGCATCTTGCCAATGTCTGCGCCCGCAGCGCCGCGTTGCGCGCCCGGCTCGACGATTTCCTGGTGCTGAATGACGGCGTCGGCCTCGATATCGCGCGCCGCGTGCTGCATGGTGCCGCCTTCGACGACAACCTGAACGGCACCGATTTCGTCACCGCCTTTCTCGACGCCAGCACGTTCGATCACCGGATTTTCCTGCTCGGCGCGCGCGCCGATGTCGTGGCGCGCACGGCCGAACGGCTGGCCAGGCGCTGGCCGCGCCATGTCGTGGCGGGCTTTCACCACGGCTTCCTGCGCGAGGCCGAGGAGCCGGCGCTGGAGCAGGCGATCGCGGCGGCGCGGCCGACGCTCGTGCTCGTCGCCATGGGCAACCCGCGCCAGGAACAATGGATCGCGCGGCATGTGCCGGGCCTCGCCCCTTGCGCCATGGCGGTCGGAGCGTGGTTCGATTTCTTCTCCGGCACGATGCCGCGCGCGCCGCGCTGGCTGCGCCGCGCGCGCCTTGAATGGCTCTATCGGCTGTGGCGCGAGCCGCGCCGGCTCGCCCGGCGCTACCTGATCGGCAATGCGGTGTTTCTCAGCCGGCTCGCCATGGCGCGGGTGCGGCAGGGCCACCACATATGAGAATGCCGGCCGCGCTGCGCACCGGCCTGCCGGCGGCAGCACTCGCCGGGCTGCTTGCCATGGCGGCGGCGATCGCGCTCGGCGGCGCCATCCGCCAGGATTACGCGGCGCTGGCGCTGCTCGCCGGCGCCGTCATCGTGCTGCCGGCGATCGTGTTCGTTCAGCGCGCCGCTGCCTGGGAGCCGCGTGCCGCCTTCGCGATGAGCATCGTGCTGATCGTCATCCAGAGCGCCGTGTTCCGCACGCGCGACATCGCCGACAAGTCGATCGACGCGCAGGTGCTGATGAAACTTGGCGCCATCGCCATGATGGCGCTGATGGCGGCGACCGCGCTCAGCAGGATCGACACGCGCCGCCATAGCGGCGATGCGCTGGTGTGGTTCGCCTTCATCACCTATGGCGCGCTGACCTCGCTGATCTCGGTCAAGCCGGAACTGGCGCTGGTCGAGACCTTCTCGCATTTCGCCGCCTTCATCCTGCTTTACGGCATGGCGAAGCTGCTCGGGCGCATCAATACCGTCAACGCGCTGATCGCGTCGTGCTTCATCCTGTGCCTGATGTCGCTGGTCGCCTATGTCGCGCTGCCCTCGCTCGGGCGCATGAGCGACTGGGCCAACGGCGCCTTCATCCCGACCTCGCGGCTGCAGGGCGTGTTCGGCACCGCCAACGCCGCCGGAGGCGCCGCCGGCGCCAGCCTGGTGCTGCTGCTGTTCCTGTCGGATATTCCGAGAAACCGGCCGCTTTTCTATGCGCTGGCGGCGGCGTTCGCGGCCTGCCTCGTGCTCAGCAACAATCGCATGGCGCTGGTCGGCGTCGGCGTGGCGGCGCTCTATATCCATCTGCGCCAGGGCAACCTGCCGCTCAAGGCGGCGCTGGCGGTGCTCGGCATCGGGCTGGTGCTGTTCGCCTATCTCGGCTTCGGCAAGGAATTGCTGGCGGAACTGTCGCGCTCCGGCTCGGCCGAGGAGATCACCAGCGGCACCGGGCGCACGCAGATCTGGAGCGTGGTGCTGCGGCTATGGGCGGAGCAGCCGATCTTCGGCTATGGCGCGGGCTCGGCGAAATATATCCTGCCAAACCAGCCGACCCTGTTCGCGGCGGCGGCGCACGCGCATGATCTTTACCTGAACATCCTGTTCTCGGGCGGGGTGATCGGCCTGGCGCTGCTGCTCGCCGGGCTGTGGCTGGCGCTGCGCCGCACGATCAGGCGTCAGGATGACGGCGTCGTGGCGCTGCTGTTGTTCTTCATGGTCTACGGCATCACCGAGCCGACGATCGGCAGCCTCGCCTCATTCGTGCCGATGGGCTTCTATGCGGCGGCGATCCTGGCGCTGCCGCGCGAGGGCTCAGCCCTCGCCGGCGCGGGGCGGGCGGTCGTTGCGCTCGGCGAGCGTCGGCGCCCTGCGGCGCCAGGCTTCGAGCGTCCAGGCTGAAGCGAGAAAAGCCGCCTGCATGGCGACGAGGCCGATGAAGGTCTGGCCGAGCGCCGGCCAGAAACCCGCGCCGCCGATCATCAGCCCGCCGACGCCGAACGGCAGCAGCACGGCGCCGGCGACAAGCAGCACCGCCCAGCTTTGCCGCCCGAGCGCCACCACCACGCCAATCAGCATCGTCACCAGGATGAACCAGGTCACCGGGGCCTCCGGTTCGTGCCGGCGCCATCGGGCCGGCAGCAATGCGCTACATCCAATTGCCGCCAAGTTTAAGCCAGATTGCCGCCTGATGCGACCGCCGTTTCGGCCTAACCCGCTCAGGTTTTCAGATCAGCTTCGTGCGCACCGAGGTGACGATGATCTCGGCCAGCACCACGACGATGAAAATCGCCAGCAGCACGACGGCGACCTGATCCCAATAGAGCAGGCTCATCGCGGTATCGAGCGCCACGCCGATGCCGCCGGCGCCGACGAGCCCGAGCACCGCCGATTCGCGGATGTTGATGTCCCAGCGGAACAGCGCGATCGACCAGAAGGCCGGCCTGACCTGCGGCCAGTAGCCCATGATGAAGGTCGAGGGCCGCGAGGCACCTGCCGCGGTCAGCGCCTCGATCGAGCCCTTGTCGGCCTCCTCGAGCGCCTCGGCGAACAGCTTGCCGGTGAAGCCGATCGAGCGGAAGGCGATGGCGAAGGTGCCGGCGAGCGGCCCCGGCCCGAACACCGCCACGAAGAGCAGCGCCCAGATCAGCGAATTGACCGAGCGCGAGGTGACGAAAATGAACTTGGCGAGCAGGTTGAGCGGCCCGTTCGGCGTGACGTTGCTGGCGCCCATGATGCCGATCGGCACTGCCATGAAGATGGCGAACACCGTGCCGACGGTGGCGATGTGCAGCGTCTCGACGAGCGCGTCGAGCGTCGGCTTGAGGTAGCTCCAGTCCGGCGGCACCATGCGCTGCACCAGATCGACCATCTGCTCGGGCGCGTCATAGAGAAATTCGGGAATGATCTCGATGGTGCGCAGCGAGGCAACCAGCGCCGCGACGGCGCACAGATAGAAGGCGAAGCGTGACAGCCGGCGCAGCGGCGTGAAGCGCTGCCAGTCGCGGTTAAGCTGCTCGACCACCGTCACTGGAACACCTTCCTGGCCCAGGTCGAGATCACCTCCGCGACCATGATCATGGCGACGATGACGATCAGGATTGCGAGCACGACGTCGAAATCGAAGCGTTGATAGGCGGTGAACAGCGTCGCGCCGATGCCGCCGCCGCCGACAATGCCGACCATGGTGGAATTACGCAGGTTGGAATCGAGCTGGTAGGTCGAGAAGCCGATGAAGCGCGGCAGCACCTGCGGCAGCACGCCCATGATCAGCACCGACAGGAAGCCGGCGCCGGTGGCGCGCACCGCCTCGACCTGCTTCAGCGAAATCTCCTCGATCGCCTCGGCGAACAGTTTCGAGATGAAGCCGATCGAGGCGACGATCAAGGCCATGACGCCGGCCAGCGCCCCGAAGCCGATCGCCTTGACGAAGATGATGGCGACGATGATCGGATGGAACGAGCGGCACAGCGCGATCAGGGCGCGCGCCGGCCACGTCACCCAGACCGGCATCAGGTTGCGCGCGGCGAGGAAGCCGGTCGGCAGCGCCAGCACGATGCCGAAGAAGGTGGCGATGACCGCGATCTGCAGGCTCTCGACGATGCCGGAGACGATCAGTTCCCAGCGCCCGAAATTCGGCGGGAACATGCGCGCCAGGAAGCGCTGGCCATGCTCCATGCCGACCTGCAGGCGCTCGAGGCTGACGCCCATGTGGGCGCAGGCATAGACGACATAGAGCGCCAGCAGCACGAAACCGATGCGGGCGCGCCAGTTCGGCGGGAAGGCGGCGCGGCGGCGCGGCTGGTCGGTGGCGCTGGTCATTCCATCCAGCTTTCGCCGCCATAAATATGGTTGAGGTGGCTCTCGGTCAGGCCGCCCGGCGGCCCGTCATAGACGACGCTGCCGCCGGTCATGCCGATGATGCGCGCGGCGAAGCGGCGCGCCAGATCGACATTGTGGATGTTGACGATCACCGGCAGGTTGCGCTCGGCGGCAAGCCCGCTGAGGATTTCCATGATCTCGACCGAGGTTTTCGGATCGAGCGACGAGGTCGGCTCGTCGGCCAGGATGATGTTCGGCTCCTGCATGATGGCGCGCGCGATGCCGACGCGCTGGCGCTGCCCGCCCGAAAGCGCATCGGCGCGCCGGTTCTCGAAACCGCCGAGCCCGACCGCATCGAGCAACTGGAAGGCATGCTCGATATCCCTGGCCGGGAACTTGCGCAGCCAGGCGCGCCACACCGGCACATAGCCGAGCCGCCCGCAGAGCAGGTTTTCCATCACCGTCAGGCGTTCGACGAGGTTATACTCCTGGAACACCATGCCGATGCGGCGCCGGGCGGCGCGCAGCGCGGCGCCCGACAATTTGGCCAGATCCTCGCCGTGATAGAGAATTTCACCCGAGGTCGGCTGCACCAGCCGGTTGATGCAGCGGATCAGCGTGCTCTTGCCGGTGCCCGACGGGCCGATCACCGCCGTCAACCCGGTGCCGGGGATGACGAGATCGATATCCTTGAGCACCGGCACGCCCGGCCGGTATTCCTTGCACAGCCGCCGCAGCACGAGGGCTCCCGGATCGGGAGCCCCCTGCGGCGCTGCATTCTCAGCCAACGCGGTATCCTGCCGCATCAGTTCTTCTTCTTGGCCGCCTTGGCGGCTTCCTTGGCGGCTTCGCGCGCGGCTTCCTTCTCGTAAGCCGCCTTGTTGTACGGCGTGCCGGACTTCTCGGCCACTTCGCGCACCACGGCCCAATCCTCCTTGTAGGTGATCGGGGCAAAGCGGTCGTCGCCTTCGAAATCCTTCTGCATCTGCGGCGGGAAGCGGAAATCGTAGAAGCACTTCACCAGCTTGGCGGCGAGTTCCGGCTTGAGGTCATGCGCATAGGCGAAGCCCGAGGTCGGGAACTTGGCGCTCTTGTAGATGATGCGGAAATCATCGCCCTTCACGGTGCCGCGCGCCACCATGCGCTCGTAGACGTCGGAAGCAACCAGCGCCACGTCATAGTCGCCGGAATTGACGCCGAGCACCGACTTGTCATGCCCGCCCGACCACAGAACCTTGTAATCCTTGCCGGGGGTCAGGCCCTCGGCGGGGAACAGCGCGATCGGCGCGAGATTGCCCGAATTGGACGAGGGCGAGGTGTGGGCGACGCGCTTGCCCTTGAGATCGGACAATTTCTGGAACGGGCTGTCCTTCTTGACCACCGCGATCAGGTGATAGCCCTCGACACCCTTCTCGGTGCCCTTGGCGGCAAACGGCACGGCGCCGGCCATGTTGACGGCAAAGCCGACCGGCCCGGTCGAGAAGCCGGCGACATGCAGCCTGCCCGAGCGCATCGCCTCGATCTCGGCCGAGTTCGACTGCACGGGATAATACACGACGCGCTTGCCGGTGCATTGCCCGAGATATTCGGTGAACGGCTTGAAGGCGTTCTCGTACACGGCCGGGTCTTCCACCGGCGAATAGGCGAAGACCAGCGTGCTCGGATCGCGCGTCTTGGCCGGGACATCGGCGACGAGATCGTTATTGGCGTCGCAATATGCTTCGTCGAGTTCGCCCCGGTTCGGGCAGGCTTGCTGGGCAAGCGCCGAGCCGACCATGAGCAGCGAAAAACCACAGGACAGGGCCAAACCGGCCAGTGAAACCCTCATAGCGATCCTCCCAGATCCGGCGCCGCAGCAAACGCGCGACGCGCCTCGATATTTTGATTAGCCGCCATAGCAAATGTCAACGAGAGCGACTCTAGTCGAATTGACGGCGCCTCCAGAGGCTGCATGCAGGGTTTCACACTGAGCCGATCCGTCAAGCGCAAGTAACCGCGCATCAAGTATCAGGTCTCAGGCCGGGCTCGCCGGTTCGGGACGTTTCACGGACAGCGTCTCCTGCTGTTCCAGCGCCGCGATCACGCCCAGGAGGCCGTTGCGGACATGCTCGCGCATCAGCTGCGATGCCCGCTCGCCGTCGCGGGCGATCAGCGCCTCGAGGATGCCGGCATGTTCCTGGATCGCCAGCGGCCAGCGCTTCGGCCGCAGGTTCGAGGTAAAGCGTGCCCGGTCCGAGCGCGTCGCCAGCAGCTGCCAGTTCCACAGCAACACCGAGTTGCCGGAGGCGGTGGCGATTAGGCGATGGAACTCCTTGTTATAATGGAAGTATTCGTGCAGCAGGTTGCGGACATGGAAGATCACCATCTGATGATGGGCCGCGGCGATCTTCTCAAGATCGGCATCGCTTGCCGCCGCGCAGGCCAGCCTGACCGACAGCGCTTCGATTTCAGCCAGGACGACGACGAGCGCCCTGACCTCCTCAAGATCCATGGTGGCGACCACGGCGCTATGATTGGGCAGGGAGCGCAGCAGGCCCTCCTGCGTCAGCGCCTTGATCGCCTCGCGCACGGGGGTGCGGGACACGCCGAGCTGTTCGCAAAGCTCGCGCTCCTTCAGGCGGTGGCCGGGCGGCAGCACGCCGTCGAGGATCAGCGTGCGGATCGCCTCCGCCGTCGAGCCGAACAGGTGGCCCTTGCGCGGAACCTCGCCCGTTTCCAGCTTTTCGGGGTTTTCCGGGCTTTCCGGCTCGCCGTCTCGTTGCGCCATGGTCATTTCCGGCTTGACCGCCCCAAATTGTTGCATACAAGAATAGCGTCATCTTGCAGAGATTTTACGGCGATTGCAAACCGGTGCGCACCAGCCGGCGAACGCCCCTCCCCGGCGCATCGCGCCGATCCTAGTTCCTTCCTTCGAGGTCCGGCAGATGAATTACCATCGTTATTTTGGGCGCTCGGAGCGCGCCGTCGAAACCTGCCTCGTCGGCACCGGCCATTTCGGGCGCAGCTATCTGCACCAGGCGCTGAAATCGAAGCTGCTGAGCTGCCGCGTCGCCGTTGATATCGACGCCAACACGGCAGCCGATGCCTGGCGGGCGGCCGGCGTCGCGCCCGGCGAGATCGCGCTATGCGAGACGGCGGCCGAGGCGCGCCTTGCGTGGGATCGCGGCCGCACCATCGCCGCCGGCGATCTCGCGGCGGTGATCGACCTGCCGATCGCCGTGCTGGTCGAGGCGACCGGCCATCCGGAAGCCGGCGCGCGGCATGCCGGCATGGCGGTCGAGGCCGGCTGGCATGTCGCGCTCGTCTCGAAGGAGGTCGATATCGTCATCGGCGCCGGGTTGTCGAAACTCGCGCAACAACGCGGCCGCGTCGTCACGCCGATCGATGGCGACCAGCCGAGCCTGCTGATGGGGCTGGTGACCTGGGCCGAGGTGCTCGGGCTCGACATCATCGCCGCCGGCAAGTCGAGCGAATACGACTTCGTGTTCGATCCCGCCACCGACATGGTGACCAGCAACGGCATCTCGCACCATCTGCCGAAACTGGCCGATGCCTGGGCGATGGGCGAGCGCGACGTGGCCGAACTGATCGCGGCGCGCGCCGGCATCGCCGCCGTGCTGCAGCAACGCACCGTGCCGGACCTGTGCGAGTTGCTGATCGCCGCCAATGCCGTCGACCTCGCGCCCGACCGGCCCGACCTGCACGCGCCGATCCTGCGCATCAACGAGGTCGCGACCGCGTTCTCGACCGTCAGCGACGGCGGCATCCTGCGCGGCGAGCGCCGCATCGACGTGTTCAACTGCCTGCGCCAGCCCGACGAGGTCAGCTTTGCCGGCGGCGTGTTCGTCGTGGTGCGCTGCGACGATGCCGCCTCATGGCGCATCCTCGGCGACAAGGGCCATATCCTGTCGCGCAACGAACGCACCGCGCTCGTCTACCAGCCGCGCCACCTGCTCGGCATCGAGGCCGCGACCTCGATCCTGGAAGCCGGGCTGCTCGGCGTCTCGTCGGGCGCGGAAAGCCCGCAGCCGCGTTTCGACCTCGCCATCCGCGCCGAGGCCGACCTCGCCGCCGGCACGATGCTCTCGGCCGACGGCCATCACCATGCCATCGCCAATTGCTCCGGGCAGGCGGTCGCCGGCGGCCCGCTCGGGGATAACGCGCCGATCCCGTATTATCTCGCCGCCAATCGCCGCCTGGCCAAGCGGGTCGCCAAGGGCGACCTGATCCGCTGCGGCGATGTCGAGATCGCGGAAGACTCCCACCTCGCCCGGCTGCGCCGCAAGCAGGACGCGCTGTTTTTCGGGAAATAGGTGTTTTGGTTCAGCGTTCCACAGCCCGCCGGTGACGGCCGACATGCTCGCGCCTTCTCCTCCACCGGCATGGGCCGGCCCATGCCGACGGGAAAAGCGAAACGGTGGGTCCCGGATCAAGTCCGGGACAAGACGCGCGGAAACGCGACCGTCTTTTGCCGGGTTTGACCCGGCATCCACAGGGGCGTGCCCCGGCTGCCGACGCCGTGGCGGCCTTCGCAGCGGGATCGGCGAATCAAGTCCGCCGATGACGGCTGATAGGTTGGGCGCCCACTCGGCCGTCATGGGCCGGCTTGACCGGGCCATCCCGATCGGTAAGGCGCAGCGACATCATGGGCCCCGGACCAAGTCCGGGGCAAGACCGTCGCGGAAACACCGTCTTTTGCCGGGCTTGACCCGGCATCCAATCCGCGGGGCGAGCGCTGGCTGCTGATGTCAGCCCCGGCGCGGGGCTGGCGGGCCGGCCGGCGCCTTGTCGTCGGCGTGAACGGTGCGGTAGGTCTCCCGGGCGGTATCGTGGAACAGTTTTCGCTGTTTTCCGCGACTGAGGCCGGCGGTGATCTCCTTGAAACCGTTGAAGATATCGTCGAAGCTGCCGCACAGGCTGTCGACGGGGAAGTTGCTGGCGAACATGGCGCGTTCAGCCCCGAACATCGCCACCAGTTCCTGCACGATCCAGCGGTTATCGGCCACGGTCCACGGCCGGTCAGGCTGGCCGAGGCCGGAAATCTTGGCGCGCACGTTCGGGAACTCGACGAAGCGCGCCACCGCCTTGTGCCAGGCCTTGAGCCCGTCCGAACTGCGGTCCGAGGGCAGCCCGGAATGGTTGAGGATGATCAGCGTGTCGGGGAAATCGCGCGCCAGCAGGCAGGCCTCATGCAGGTTCCACCACGGCGTCTGCAGGTCGAAATGCAGGCCGTGGCGGCCGAGGCGCTCGTAGCCGCGCCGCCAGCGCTCGTCGCTCATCAGGGTGCGGCCGGGCTCATCCGGGTGCTGCGGGCCGCCGGGCTTGTGGCGCACGCTGCGCACGAGCGCGAACGCCGCCTGCGCGTCGAGCACCTCCTCGGCATCGGCGCGATCGAGCCAGGCCTGGGCGACGATGGCATTCGGCAGGCCGTATTCGGCTGCGATGCCAGACGCATAGCGCGTCTCGCCGATCGGATCATCCGGGTCCCATTCGGTCTCGATATAGACGCTGGCGACGACGTTATGCGCGGCCGCGTCCTCGCGATAATCCGGCGGCAGGTAGCGCCGCTTGATGGCGTCGTAATTGCCGTAGCGGAACGGGATATTCGCCTCGGGGGCGAGCCACGGGTGATGGCCGGCGGCGGGCTCCCAGAAATGCTGATGCGCGTCGATGATCGGCCCGTCCCACGGCCCGGATATGGCGGCATCGTCGGCGGCGGATGTGCTGGAGGCGGCGCCGGTTGTTTGTGACATGAGCGGGTTTCCAGGTTGGGCGGATGTCCGGGTCGTGCGTGCGGGGCGTCGGCGCCCCGCGGCGGCATCGGACATGGCCGCGATGCGACCGTCTTCAGCCAAACATTGCATGCAAGATCGCGCCGCCGTCAAGCCGGGCCGGGGCGCTCCAGCGCCGGCTGGCCGGGACCGCGCCGGTTCCATGCGGTTTCGGCGGGTTTTCCGGCTTTTCCACCCGTTCCCGCGCCGGCCTCCCGCCACCGGCTTATCCACAGCCGGGCACCGGGATTGACTCGTGGCGTGCCATGGTCATCATACTGGTCAGACCAGAACGCACGGGCAACCGGAAAACACGAACGGTACGAGGGATGGAAATCACCCGCATCGCGGAGGGCGCGAAAGGCTTCGAGAAAGTGTTCGCCTTCCTGCGCGAGCGGCTGCTTGCCGGATCGCTGAAGCCCGGCGACCGTCTCGTCCCGGAACGCGAACTGGCGCTCCAGCTCGGCGTCAGCCGCCCGGCGGTGCGCGAGGCGCTGCGCGCGCTGACCATGCTCGGCATCGTCGAGATTCTCGACCGCGTCGGCACCGTGGTGCGGCGGCCGGACGTCTCGGTGCTCGGCGACTTCTTCACCTTCGCGCTGGCGCAGCAGGCCGACCTGATCGACGACGTGATGGAGGCGCGCATCGCCATCGAATGCCAGGCGGTGCGGCTGGCGGCAACGCGCGCATCAATCGCCGATTTCGAGCGCATGCAGCGCGCCCTGACCACCATTGCCGAGACGATCGACGACGCCGATGCCGGCGGCATGGCGGATTTCGAGTTCCACGCGGCCATCGTGCTCGCCGCCCATTCCGAGACGCTCAGCGTCCTGCACGGCTCGATGGGCGCGCTGCTGACGCGCTCGCATCGCAGCCGGCGCGAGTTGGTGCAGGCGTTCGGCACCATGAAAACCTACCTGATCGACGACCATAGACGCATCTTCGACGCCATCGTGGCGCGCGACCCCGAGCGGGCCGACACCACGCTGCGCCGGCATTTCGCGATCGGCGACGAGTATCGGCGCCAGGCGGTGCTCGGCCTCGCGGAACCGCGCAAGGCTTCGGGCGAATGACTGCAACAGAGGACACCAACAGCATGCAGCAGCAGGGCAAGGGCAGCGTCGGCTTCATCGGCCTCGGCACGATGGGGCGGGAAATGGCCGCCAACCTCCTGAAGGCCGGCCATCCGGTGCGGGTATTCGACGTGGTGCCGGGCGCGACCGCCGCGGCGGTTGCCGCCGGCGCGGTCGCGGCCTCGAACCCGGCCGACGCGGCGAGCGGCTGCGACGTCGCGATTTCCATGCTGCCCGACACGCCGCAGGTCGAGGAGGTGATCTATGGCGAGGGCGGGCTGCTGAACGCGCCGCCCGCCGGCAAGCTGATCGTCGACATGAGCACGATCTCGCCGGTCGCGGTCCGGCGCATGCATGGCGACCTCGCCAAGGCCGGCGTCGCCTTCATCGATGCGCCGGTCTCGGGCGGGCCGGTCGGGGCCAAGAACGCGGCGCTGTCGATCATGGCCGGCGGCGACGCCGAGGCATTCGCCCGTGCCGAACCGTATTTCAAGGCGATGGGCACCACCATCAGCCATGTCGGCGCGAGCGGCGCCGGCCAGACGGTCAAGCTGTGCAACCAGCTGATCTGCGGCATCAACCTGCAGGCGATCTGCGAGGCGCTGGCGCTCGGGCGCGCCTCCGGCGTCGACCTCGAGCAGTTGCGCCATGTGCTGCTCGGCGGCTCGGCCGCATCGTGGATGCTCGACAAGCTCGGCCCGCAGATGATCGCGGGCGAGACGGGCGCCGGCTTCCGCATCGACCTGATGTTCAAGGATTTGCGCCTGGTGCAGGAGCATGCGCAGGCGCTTAACGTGCCGCTGCCGGGCACGGCGCTGGTGACGAGCCAGTATGTCGAGGCGCGCGCCCATGGCGAGGGCGCCAACGGCAATCAGGCGCTGTTTCGCGTCTATGACCGCATGAGCAACCAGACCTCCAACCAGACCAGCGGCGAAGGCTGAGCGCTCGTCATGGCCATCAATCTCGATTTCCCGACTGTTTGGGCGCGCTGGCCGAGTTTCCTCGACGGCGCGACCCTGACGCTGGAACTCGCGCTGATGGCGACGGTGTTCGGCGGCACGCTCGGTACGCTGTGCGCCGTCGGCCGGCGCTCGCGCAACAGCACCATCGCCAGCCTGAGCGGCGCCTATGTCGAGGCGATCCGCAACACGCCGTTCCTGGTGCAGATCTTCCTGGTGTATTTCGGGCTGGCGAGCCTCGGGCTCAAGCTGTCCGCCTTCACGGTGGCGGCGATGGCGCTGACGATCAATGTCGGCGCCTATACGACCGAGATCATGCGGGCCGGGTTCGATGCCATCCCGCGTGGCCAGATCGAGGCGGCGGAGGGTCTCGCCCTGTCGCGTTTCCAGGTCTACTGGCACATCGTGCTGCTGCCGGCGATGGAGAAGGTCTATCCGTCGCTGACGAGCCAGTTCGTGCTGATGATGCTCGCCTCCTCGGTCTGTTCGCAGATTTCGGCCGAGGAACTGACGGCGGTCGCCAACTTCATCCAGTCCGACACCTACCGGGCGTTCGAGACCTACATCACCATCGCCGTGATCTATGTCGTGCTGTCGCTGGTGCTGCGCGCGGGCTTCTGGGGCCTCGGCCTCGTGCTGTTCCCGCGCCTGCGCCGGCTCGGCACGCCGCTTTAGAGGTAACCATGGGCGGCGATCTCAACATCAACCACCTCGAATTCCTCGGCCATGGCGCGCTGTGGACGCTCGGCCTGTCGGCGATGGCGCTGATCGGCGGCGGCCTGTTCGGCTTCGTTCTGGCGCTGGCGCGCATCGCGCCCGCGCGCGCGCTGCGGTGGGCCAGCGGCGGCTATATCCAGCTCATCCAGGGCACGCCGCTGCTGGTGATCCTGTTCCTCGGCTATTTCGGCCTGGCCGCGATCGGCTTCGATCTCTCGCCGCTGGTAGCGGCGGGCGCCTCGCTGACGATCTACAACGCGGCCTATTTCGGCGAGATCTGGCGCGGCTGCATCCAGTCGGTGCCCAAGCCGCAATGGGAGGCGGCCGAAGGGCTGGGCCTGAGCCGCACGCAGCGCATGTTCAAGGTCATCCTGCCGCAGGCGATCCGCATCGCCACGCCGCCAACGGTCGGCTTTACGGTGCAGATCATCAAGAACACCTCGCTCGCCTCGGTGATCGGCTTCGTCGAACTGGCGCGCGCCGGCCAGATCATCAACAACTCGCTGTTCAAGCCGTTCCTGATCTACGCGATCATCGCGCTGATCTATTTCGCCATGTGCTACCCGATCTCGCGCCTCAGCCGCCGGCTGGAGCGGCGCATGGCGCTCGGGCGCGCGCAACCGATCCCGGCCTGATCCGTCCCGGCCCTATCATGGACAAGCCCCGCATGAGCGACCCGACCGCAATCGTTTCCCTGAAGGACGTGCACAAGAGCTTCGGCCCGCTGAAGGTGCTCGACGGCGTCAGCTTTTCGGTGGCGCGCGGCGAGGTGATGGCGATCATCGGCCGCTCGGGCTCGGGCAAGAGCACGGCTTTGCGCTGCATCGACCGCTTCGAGCGCATCGATTCCGGCACGATCGAGGTGTGCGGCCACCGCGTCGACGATCCGCAGGTCGACCTCAAGGCGCTGCGCCAGGATATCGGCATCGTGTTCCAGAGCTACAACCTGTTCCCGCACCTGACGGTGGAGGAGAACATCACGCTGGCGCCATGCTCGGTGAAACGCGTGGCCAAGGCCGAGGCGAAGAGCCTCGCCAGACAAGTCCTCGCCCAGGTCGGGCTCGAGGACAAGCTCAACTCCTATCCCGAACAGCTCTCCGGCGGCCAGCAGCAGCGCGCGGCGATCGCCCGCTCGCTCGCCATGCAGCCCAAGGTGATGCTGTTCGACGAGGTGACCTCGGCGCTTGATCCGGAACTGACCGGAGAGGTGCTCAAGGTCATCGAGGCGCTCGCTGCGGATGGCATGACCATGGTGATGGTCACGCACGAGATGGGGTTTGCCAAGGGCATCGCCGACAGGATCGTGTTCATGCACCGGGGCAAGGTGCACGAGGCTGGCACGGCCGGAATCCTTTCCGCGCCCGCCACGCCGGAACTCGCCCAATTCGTCGGCACAGGGTTTTAAAACGGAGGAAACAGCATGAAACACGGAAAAATCATTCTCGCCGCCCTTGCGGCCGGCATGGCCTTCGCCACGGTCAACGTGGCCAAGGCCGATCTGCTCGATGACATCATGAAGGCGAAGAAGATCAGGATCGCCACCGACCTGGCGATCCCGCCTTCCGGCATGATGGACAGCGCCATGAAGCCGACCGGCTCGGATGTCGAGACGGCGCAGCTTCTCGCCAAGGACTGGGGCCTCCAGCTCGAGTTCATCCAGACCACGGGCGCGACCCGCATCCCGAACGTGCAGACCGGCAAGGCCGACATCATCATCTCGACGCTGTCGGTGACGCCCGACCGCGCCAAGGTGATCGATTTCAGCAAGCCCTATGCCGCGCTCGCCTCCGATGTCGGCTGCCTGAAATCGCTCAACATCAAGAGCTGGGACGATCTCAAAGACAAGAAGATCGGCGTGTCGCGCGGCACGACGCAGGATACGATGCTGAGCAAGATGACGGACAAGCATCTCAACCTGTCGCGCTACGAGGACGACGCCACCATGGTGACGGCGGCCGTCTCGGGCCAGGCCGACTGCATCGGCACCTCGGCGACGATCATCGCCCAGATCGGCAAGACCAACCCGGCCCGCGTGTTCGAGCCGAAAGTGCCGATCACCACGTTCGATCTCGCCGTCGGCATGAAGAAGGGCGAGCCGCGGCTGATGGAAAAGGTCAACGCCTGGGTCGAGGCCAACATCAAGAACGGCAAGCTCAACGCCATCTACAAGAAGTTCCACGGCGCCGACCTGCCGCCGAACATGCGCGGCAGCTAAGAGCCGGCCCCGGAACATCCGAACCCTCATGCCTCGAGCTTGTCGAAGGATGTTCCAGAGTTCACTAGACTATCCTTCGACAAGCTCAGGATGAGGCGGCGTGAAACGAAACGGTCACGTTTTCGACCCGACATCACGCCCGTCTATCCGGCAGCCGCTCCGGCGGCTGCCGTTCCCTCCAGCCAAAAGAAAGAAGATAAACGTCATGCGTCTCGTGATCGGATCGGACCACGCAGGGTGGTCGCTCAAGCAAGCCGTCGTCGAGCATGTCCGGTCGCTCGGCCATGAAGTCACCGATGTCGGCTCCCACGACGACAAGCCGGTCGATTTCCCCGATATCGCGCGCGCCGTGGCGCAGAAGGTCACCTCGGGCGAGGTGGCGCGCGGCATCATGGTGTGCGGCACCGGCGTCGGCGCCGCGATCGCCGCCAACAAGATGAAGGGCATCCGCGCCGCCGTGTGCCACGACGTGCATTCAGCGCATCAATGCGTCGAGCATGACGATGTCAACGTGATGTGCATCGGCGCGCAGATCGTCGGCGCCTGGCTCGCCAAGGACCTGATCTCGTCGTTCCTTGCGGCCGAATTCTCGACCGAGGAGGAATTCCGCCGCCGTGTGCAGAAGCTCCATGCCATGGACGCGGAAGCGTAGGCCGCAAGCCGGCGGATTTCGCCATGATCATCGTGTTCGGCTCGATCAATATCGACCTGGTGGCGCGGGTCGCTGCCATTCCCGGACCGGGCATGACCGTGCTCGCGCCCTCCTACCAGCGCCATTTCGGCGGCAAGGGCGCCAATCAGGCGGTCGCGGCGGCGCGCGTCGCCGGCCCCGGCCGGGTCGTGATGGCGGCCCGCGTCGGCGACGACGCTTTCGGCGCGGAAGCGCGCGGCAATCTCGCCGCCAACGGCGTCGGCACCGATCTGGTGCTGGCGGCGGCGGAGCCGACGGGCTGCGCCTTCATCACCGTCGATGCACGGGCCGAAAACGCCATCACGGTGGCGAGCGGCGCCAATGCCGCGCCGCAGGCCGGCGACGTGCCCGACACGATGCTCGGGCCGGACAGCGTGCTGGTGCTGCAAATGGAAGTGCCGTTCGCGGAAGCCCTGACATTGGCACGGCGCACGCGCATGGCCGGCGGCCGCGTGATCTGGAACATGGCGCCGGTACCGGCCACCTTCGACGGGCGCGCGGTCGCGGAACTGATCGGGGCCAGCGACCTGCTCGTGGTCAACGAGCATGAGGCGATGGACGCCGCCACGCGGCTTGGCTGCGGTGCGGCGAGCTTCGAGGAGGCCGCCGGGGCGCTGGCCGCGCATGGCGCCACGACCTGCATCGTCACGGCGGGCGCGGCCGGGGCGATCGCCTTCACCGCCGCTGGCGAGAGGCTCGCGGCGGCAGCACCCCGCATCACGCCCGTCGACACCACCGGAGCCGGCGACACGTTCGTCGGCATCCTCGCCGCCATGACGGCGGAAGGCCGCGCCCTGCCCGAGGCGCTCGCGCTCGCCTGCCGTGGCGCGGCGCTCGCCTGCCTGGCGCTCGGCGCGCAATCCGGCATGCCGACGCGCGCGGCGCTGGAAAGCTTCACGGCAAGCTGACTCGGCAAGCTAACTCAGGTTGAATCCCCGCCGCGACCTGGATGATGATAGGACAGGCAGGCGCAACACCAGGCTGTTTGGCGCCGGGAGCGGGCATGCTGACCAACAAGGGCAAATACGGGCTGAAGGCGCTGGTCGATCTGGCGCGGCATCCGGCCGGTTCGCCGCATCAGGTGCTCGATATCGCGCAGCGCAACAACATCTCCAAGAAATTCCTCGACGCGATCCTGCTCGATCTCAAGAATGCCGGTTTTCTACGCAGCAAGAAGGGCCGGGGCGGCGGCTACAGCCTGGCGCGCGCGCCCGACGAGATCAGGATCGGCGCGGTGATCCGCGTGCTCGACGGCCCGATCGCGCCGCTCGGCTGCGCGCGCCGCACCGCGAACGAGCCATGCGAGGATTGCCAGGATTTCGACAGCTGCGCCGTGCGCCTGCTGATGACGGAGGTGCGCAACGCCATGGCCCGCATCCTCGATTCGACGACCTTGAGCGACCTCGTCGCCGGCTCCGGCGCGCGCGAGCCGCTCGATTTCACGATCTGACGACCCGGCGCGGCTGGCCCCCGGATCAAGTCCAGGGCGAGACGCGCGGGAAACCTCGACGGCTCTTTTGCCGGGCTCGACCCGGCATTCAGCTGCAATCGCCACGCTTTTCCGACGTGTGGGCCCCGGATCAAGTCCGGGGCAAGACGCGTGCGGCATCCAGCCGCCCATTCAGATGACATAGGCGAAGGAATCGTAGGCGTCCTCGTCGAGCAACTGATCCATGGTGCGCGAGGGCGCGTTGCCGGCGCTGCGCCGCTTGTCGGCAACCTGGCGCGCCGGCACGCCGGCGACCGTGGTGAAGGGCGCGACCGATTCCAGCACCACGGAGCCGGCCGCGACCATCGCCGCCTCGCCGATCTCGATGCCGCCGAGGATCTTGGCGCCGGCGCCGACCAGCACGCCGCGCCGGATGGTCGGGTGCCGGGTGCCGCCGGTGATGCCGGTGCCGCCAAGCGTGACGCTGTGCAGGATCGAGACGTCGTCCTCGATCAGCGCCGTCTCGCCGACGGTGAAGCCGGTGGCGTGATCGAGGAACAGCCCGTGCCCGATATGGACCGCCGGATGGATATCGACCTGGAAAATCTCCGAGGCCCGGCTTTGCAGCCACAGCGCGACATCCCTGCGGCCCTCGCGCCACAGCCAATGGGCGACGCGGTGGGTCTCGATGGCGTGAAAGCCCTTGTAGAACAGGATCGGATCGATCAACCGGCCGGCGGCCGGATCGCGCTCGACCACGGCGAAGGCATCCTTGCGCATCGCCCGCCCGATGGCCGGGTCGGCGGCAAGCGCCTTGCGCGCGAGGTCGTGGAACAGCACCGGCCGCAGCTCGGCATTGCCGACCAGTTCGGCGAGCCGGCGCAGCACGATGTCGTGCAGGTCATGCGCGCCGTGCAGCGCCGCCAGCACGAGCCCGCCAATATCGTCGGTATCGAGCGTGCGCGCCTCGCCCTCGACGATGCGCCGGTCGCTGGCGGCGGTGCGCGACATGCTGCGGGGCTGGGCGGACATCGGCATCTCCTCACATTGCGAAATCTTGTCGAAATCCGTTCTGACCGTCAACCGGAACGATCGTTAAAAAGAACAACGCCGCAGGCCGTGACGATAAGCGCTCAACGCGGCGCGCTTTATCGCCTATGACCGCAAGCGATGAGTGCAACACCGCCAACAACCGGCGCTACGCCGCACCAGCACGCCGTGCCGGCGGCGATCGTGCTGTACGCACCGGACGCGCTGCTCCTCGACAGGCTGCTCGCGGCGCTCGACCGCGATCGCCGCCGGCTGATCCTGTTCGCCAACGGGCCGCTCGCGCCGGCGGTCGCCTTGCGTCTCAAGCAATTGTCCAATGCCATCGTGCTCGGCGCGCCGGTCAATCTCGGGCATGGCGAGGGGCTGAACGCGGTCGTTCGCCAGGCCATGGCGGAAGGCTTTTCGCATGTGCTGCTGCTCGATCAGGACAGCGAGCCCGCTCCGGACCTGCCGGAGCGGCTGCGCGCGCGGCTCGCGGCGGAAGCCGGCGATATCGCCGCCATCGGCCCGCTTCTGGTGCCGCCGCCCGGCGAGGGCTACCGGGCGATCCGCTACCAGTGGCGCGACGCGCGGCATGGCGCGGCGCTGTTCCTGCCGACCTCCGGCACGCTGCTCGCGCTCGACGCCTTCGCGCGGATCGGCGAGTTCCGCGCCGATTATTTCATCGGCGGCATCGATGTCGAATGGGGTCTGCGCGCCGACCACGCCGGCTATCGCCTGCTGGTGGCGCGCGACGTGGCGATGCCGCATCGCTGGGGGACGCCAGCTGAAGCGGGCAGCCACGCCGTGCCGCAAATCCTGCGCCACACGGCCTCGCGCAACTATTACTATATCCGCAACGCCATCGCCTGCCTGCGGCTGCCGCACGCGAGGCCGGGCTGGAAATTGCACTATGGGGCCAATCTCGTGCTCCAGATCGTCCGGCTGCTGGCGGCGCGCCGCTTCGACAGGCCGACGCGGGCGCTGGTCGCCAGCGCCATCGGCGACGGGTTCGCGGGCAGGCTCGGACCGGCCGAGGCCGGGAAAATCGACGCCGCCTCCTAACTCGAGCCATATTTCCTGCCTACCGGAGCGTCACGAAAATCTCATCCTCCCCGTGCGGGGCGCGGTCGCCGGCAACGATCAAGGCGAAATCGCATTGACAGTTCGTCATGTCTCCGTGCTAGGGCAGAGCAGAAATATGTCTTGCGTTTTCATGGAAATTAGCGCGGCCGGGCACGTTTTTTTCGCGCAATTATAACTATAGGGGCTTGGTATAGCATGATCCGTCGTGTTCTGGTGACGGGAGGGGCCGGATTTATCGGCTCCGCCGTGTGCCGCCATCTGGTCCATTCGGGTTGCGCCGTTCTCAACCTCGACAAATTGACCTATGCCGGCAACCTGCCGTCGCTGAAAACCATCTCGAACCTGCCGCATTACAGTTTCCGGCAGATCGACATCTGCGACGGGACGGCGATCGCCGAGGCGTTCGAGGCCTTCCAGCCCGACCATGTCATGCATCTGGCGGCCGAAAGCCATGTCGACCGCTCGATCGCCGGCGCGGATGATTTCATCAACACCAATATCGTCGGCACGTTCATCATGCTGGCGGCGGCGCGCAGCTACTGGGACAAGCTGCCGGCCGCACGGCGCGAGACTTTCCGCTTCCTGCATATCTCGACCGACGAGGTCTACGGCTCGCTGGGCGCCGACGGGCTGTTCACCGAGGAGACGTCCTACGACCCGAGTTCGCCCTACTCGGCCTCGAAGGCGGCCGCCGACCATCTCGTCTCCGCCTGGGCGCGCACCTACGGTTTTCCGGGCCTGATCTCGAACTGCTCGAACAATTACGGGCCGTATCATTTCCCCGAGAAGCTGATCCCGCTGATCATCCTCAACGCGATGCATGGCCGGCCCCTGCCCGTCTACGGCCAGGGCGAGAACATACGCGACTGGCTCTATGTCGAGGATCATGCGCGCGCGCTCGACATCATCGTCAGCCGTGGCCGCATCGGCGAGAAATACAATGTCGGCGGCCGCAACGAGCGCAGGAACATCGATGTGGTGCGCGGCATCTGCCGGCTGCTCGACCGGCTGCGGCCGGCGGCGCGCCCGCATGAAGAGCTGATCGAATTCGTCAAGGACCGGCCCGGCCACGACCAGCGCTACGCGATCGATGCCAGCAAGCTCGAACGCGAACTCGGCTGGCAGGCGGAGGAGACCTTCGAAACCGGCATCGACAAGACGGTGCGCTGGTTTCTCGACAATGAGTGGTGGTGGCGGCCGCTGCGCGACAAGGTCTATACCGGCGAGCGGCTCGGCCTGCTGGAACCCTCGAAGTAGATGCGCATCGTCGTTACCGGCCGCACGGGCCAGGTCGTCAGCGCGCTTGGCCAGCGCGCAAGCCTCGCCCCCGATGTCACGGTCGTGGCGCTCGGGCGGCCCGAACTCGATCTCGCTGACGAGGCCGGCATCGCAGCGGCCCTTGCGGCGAGCGCGCCGGAGGTGATCGTCAGCGCCGCCGCCTATACCGCCGTCGACCAGGCCGAGAGCGAGCCCGAGCTCGCCGAGCGCGTCAACGGGGCGGGTGCCGGTGCGGTCGCAGCCGCCGCCAAAGCCCTCGGCGTGCCGGTGATCCATCTCTCGACGGATTACGTGTTCGACGGCGCCAAACCTGCTCCCTACGTCGAGAGCGATGCGGTCGGGCCGGTCAGCGCCTATGGCCGCAGCAAGCTTTCAGGCGAGCGCGCGGTCGCTTCCGCCAATCCGGACCATGCCATCCTGCGCACCGCCTGGGTCTACGCGCCCGAGGGCAAGAATTTCGTGCGCACCATGCTGCGGCTCGCGGCAACCCGGCCGGAACTCTCGGTCGTCGCCGACCAGCATGGCTGCCCGAGCTACGCGCCCGATATCGCCGACGCGGTGATCGCGGTGGCGCGCCGCCTGCTGGCGGAGCCGGATAACCGTGCCTTGCGCGGCACCTTCCACCTTGGCGGCACCGGCAGCACCGACTGGGCGAGCTTCGCCGAGGCGATCTTCGCCGAATCCGCGCGCCGTGGCGGCCCCTCGGCCAGCGTCAGGCGCATCGGCACGGCCGACTACCCGACGCCGGCGCGCCGGCCGGCCAATTCGCGGCTCGACTGCGGCAAGCTCGGCCGGGCTTACGGCATCGCCATGCCGCATTGGAGCGATGCCCTGGCGCGCTGCATGGACCAACTCGAGCAGGATGGAGCATTGTCGGCATCATGAAGGGCATCATTCTCGCCGGCGGCAGCGGCACGCGCCTGCACCCGATCACGCTGGCCGTCTCGAAGCAGCTCGTGCCGGTCTACGACAAGCCGATGATCTACTATCCGCTCTCGGTACTGATGCTGGCCGGCATCCGCGACATCCTGATCATCTCGACGCCGCACGACCTGCCGATATTCCGCCGGCTGCTCGGCGACGGCGCCAAATGGGGCGTACGCTTCGCCTATGCCGAACAGGCGGTGCCGAACGGGCTGGCGCAGGCGTTCGTCATCGGCGAGGAGTTCGTCGCCGGCGACCGCGCGGCGCTGGTGCTCGGCGACAACATCTTCTATGGCGCCGGCCTGACCGTCCAGCTCAGGGAAGCGACGGCGCGCGAGAGCGGCGCGACGGTGTTCGCCTACAAGGTGCCCGACCCCGAGCGTTACGGCGTCGTCGATTTCAATGGCGAGGGCCGCGCGCTGTCGATCGAGGAAAAGCCCGCCAAGCCGAAATCGAACTGGGCCGTCACCGGCCTCTATGTCTATGATCGCGACGTGGTGTCGATCGCCAAGGCGGTCAAGCCGTCGGCGCGCGGCGAATACGAGATCACCGACGTCAACCGCGCCTATCTCGAGCGCGGCGCCCTGCACGTGTCGCGCATGGGGCGTGGCTTCGCCTGGCTCGACACCGGCACGCATGAATCGCTGACCGATGCCTCGAATTTCGTGCGCACCATCGAGAAGCGCCAGGGCATGCGCATCTGCTGCCCGGAGGAGATCGCCTTCGAGAGGGGCTTTATCGACGCCAGCCAGTTGCGCGTCCTCGCGCGCGAACTCGGCAAGAGTTCCTACGGCCGCTATCTCGGCCAGATCGTCAACGAGCGCGGCTGACGCCGCGACAAGAGCAGGACGGACATGCAGATCGACACGCTTTCCCTGCCGGGCCTTCTCCTGGTGAGCCCGTCGCGCATCGGCGACGGACGCGGCTTCTTCTCCGAGACGTTCCGCGCCGACAAATTCGAGGCCGCCGCCGGCCCGGTGCGCTTCGTGCAGGACAACCAGTCGCTTTCGGGCGCGCGCGGCACCATTCGCGGCCTGCATTACCAGAAATCCCCGCGCGCGCAGGGCAAGCTGGTGCGCGTGATCCGCGGCGCCATTGTCGATGTCGCGGTCGATATCCGGCACGGCTCGCCGACTTACGGCCGCCACGAGGCGATAGAACTCTCGGCCGAGAACTGGCGCCAGCTCTATGTGCCGCCGGGCTTCCTGCACGGGTTCTGCACGCTGGCCGACGATACCGAAGTGATCTACAAGGTGACCGATTATTACAGCCGCGAACACGATGCCGGCGTGCGCTGGAACGATCCGGGCATCGGCGTGGACTGGCCGGTGACGGAAGCCGAGGCGAGCCTGTCCGACAAGGATCGCAACGCGCCGCTGCTCAGCGAAATCGGGCAACAATTCGCCTATTCCGCTTGAAACAAGCTTTTGAAACCCGGCTCCGATACGCGGTGCCGCAGGAGCGTCCATGACGACGATCATCATCAGCCTCGCCGCGCTGTTCGGCCTCGCGCTTCTCGTGCGCACCATGCAGGCGCCCGATGCGATGGCGCCGCTCGCCGATCTCATCTCCGACACGGTCAAGCCGATCGTGGCGCCGATGGTCGACCTGATCAACAAGCCGACCTTCGTCTATATCGCCTCGTTCTGCCTGATCCTGTCGGCGTTCATCGTCATCGCGGTCTACCTGCGCCGGGTGATCCAGCCGGAGATGAACGCGATCCGGCTCGCCGAGATCGAAATCCAGGCGCTGCCGAAGCCGGTCGGCGCCGACTGGCGCCAGATCTGCGCCGAATTGAGCAACGTGCTCAGCCGGCGCGGCGTGCTGGTCTCGGCCTGGGCCGCCTTCACGCAGGATGCCGCGATCGGCCGCCGCATGCCCTCGCGCAGCTTCACCCATTACGCGGTCAACGACCCCGATAACGGCCTCAACCGGCGCGGCGGCATCATGGCGGCGCTGCCGGGCTATTACACCACGGTCGGGCTGATCCTGACCTTCGTCGGGCTGGTGGTGGCGCTGTATTTCGCGGCGCGCGGCTTCCGCTCCGGCGACCTGGAGGAAGCGCATCGCTCGATCGTGCAGTTGCTGAACGCCTCGTCGTTCAAGTTCCTGACCTCGGTCGCGGCGCTGGCCGGCGCCTTCCTGATCAGCATCGTGCACCGGGCGGCGCTGTCGCGCGTCAGGCGCGCCACCTTCCGGCTGCTGACCACCATCGACATGCGCCTGCAACACCTGCGCGCCTTCGAGGCCCAGGCCGGCAACGATATCGACCCGGCGGTGCAGATGGTCGAGAAACTCGACCTGATGCTGGCCGAACTGGCCGCGACGCGCCAGGCGATCGAGGCGCTGCGCAGCGCGCAACGCGAAAGCGCCTGACCATGACGACGAACGAAGACGAGGTCATCGACTTCAAGCCGTTCTTCGATCTGGTCGTGGGCATCCTGTTCATCCTGCTGATCTTGGTCGCCTCGCAGCTGTTCTTCTCGCGCTGGAAGGATGCGCCCTCGCCGCAGGATGCCGCCGCGCAGGCGCGCGAACAGCGCCGCGTCGCGACGCTTGCCGATATCGACAGCTTCCTCGACGGTCTTTCGGGCGCGCTTGACAAGGCGGGCTTCACGCCGGCGCTCGATCGCGTCGGGCGGCGCATCATCATCCCCGCCGGCCAGGTGCTGAAGGCGCAGGCGGGCGCCGGCGCGCGCCTCGGCAACACGCTGCTGGCGCAACTGCATTGCGTCGACGGCAGCACCGGCCCGGCACGGGCGGCCTGCGCCGGCAAGGGCGTGGCGCGCATCGCGGCGGTCAAGGCGCGGTTGCAGCTTCCCGGAGAGCCCGGCGCGGCGACGCCGGCGCCTGCGGCGCGCGTCACCGGCCTCACCCTGTCGGCGAGCCTGTTCTCGGCGGCGCCGGACCTGCTCGCGGTCACGGCGCCCGGCGGCGCACCGGCCGTCAGCCCCGACATCGCCGTCACCGCCTTGCCGACCAGCGCGCAACCGGCGCCGGCGGGAGATTTCACGATGGAATTCACCTTCGCCGACACCGATACGAATTAGCCACGATGCGGAGCTAGGCAAGAGCCTCCGCTCGGATACCACCAAGGATCGATGGACACGCATCTCAAGGCTCTCGAAGCCGAAGCAATCGGCATTCTGCGCGAGGCGCAGGCGCGTTTCGCACGCCCCGTGCTGCTCTATTCGATCGGCAAGGATTCCTCCGTCCTGTACCATCTCGCGCGCAAGGCGGTGGCGCCGGCGGCGCTCGCCATGCCGCTGCTGCATGTCGATACGACCTACAAATTCCGCGAGATGATCGCGTTCCGCGACGCGCTCGCCGCCCGCGATCGGATCGAGATGATCGTGCGCACCAACCACGAAGCGCTCGGCCAGGGCATGAACCCGTTCGATCACGATGCCTCGGTCTACACCGCCGCGATGAAGACCGTGGCGCTCAGGCAGGCGCTCGACGAGCATGGTTTCGATGTCGCCATCGGCGGCGCAAGGCGGGATGAAGAACGCTCGCGCGCCAAGGAACGCATCTTCTCGCTGCGCGAACCCGGCCATCGCTGGGAGCCGCGCAACCAGCGGCCTGAGTTCTTCGGCCTCTACAATACGCGGCTCGCGCCCGGCGCGACGATGCGCTGCTTCCCGCTCTCGAACTGGACCGAACTCGACATCTGGCGTTACATCGAGGCCGAGCGCATTCCCATCGTGCCGCTGTATTACGCCAGGCCGCGCCCGGTCGTGCGCCGCAACGGCCAGTTGATCATGGTCGATGACGGGCGCCTGCCGTTGCAGCCCGACGAGCGAGTCGAGACCCTGACCGTGCGCTTCCGGACGCTCGGCTGCTATCCGCTGACCGCGGCGGTCGAATCGGACGCAACCGACAACGCGGCCATCATCCGCGAATTGCTGCACACCCGGCATTCCGAGCGCATCGGCCGCGTCATCGATCACGTCGGCTCGTCGATGGAAGACAAGAAGCGCGAGGGTTATTTCTGATGGCGGCCAAGCTGAACCAGGCCAAGGCAGACCCGGTCATCGAGGAAAGCCCCGCGCCTTTGCCAGCGCCTTTGCCCGCGCCCCTGCTGCGGCCGCGCCTGCGCTTCATGACCTGCGGCTCGGTCGATGACGGCAAGAGCACGCTGATCGGCCGGCTGCTCGTCGAATCGGGCGCGGTGTTCGAGGACCACCTGCTCGAAGCCTCGCGCGCCGGAACGGGCAGCGAACTCGATTTCTCCTTCCTGGTCGACGGGCTGAAGGCCGAGCGCGAGCAGGGCATCACCATCGATGTCGCCTATCGCTATTTCGCCACGCCGCGCCGCGCCTTCCTGATCGCCGATGCGCCCGGCCACCAGCAATATACCCGCAACCAGGCCGCCGCCGCCTCGCAGGCGGAACTCGCCGTGGTGCTGGTCTCGGCTGAGGACGGCGTGCAGCCGCAGACACGCCGCCACATGGCGATCGCCTCGCTGTTCGGCCTCAAGACGGTGGTGTTCGCCGTCAACAAGATGGATCTCGTCGGGCGCGACAAGGAGCCGTTCACGGCGGTGGTCACCGAACTGCGCGCGCTCGCGGTCGCGCTTGGCCTCGATGTCATCGGCGCGATCCCGGTTTCGGCGCGCGACGGCGACAATGTCGCCGCCCGCAGCGCCGCGATGCCGTGGTATCACGGCCCGGTGCTGCTCGAGGTGCTCGAGGCGTTCGAGCCGGCCGACCGGATCGCAGGCCCCGCCCTGCTGCCGATCGCCCTGACCGGGCGGCTCGATGGCGGCGGGCGCGTCTCCTATGGCGAGATCGCCTCGGGGCGCATCGCCGTCGGCGAGACGCTCACGGCGCGCGACGGCGTCAGCGCCACCGTCACGCGGCTCTGGGAGGCCGGCGCGCCGGTCAGCGCGGCGGAGGCCGGCGCGGCGGTCGCGGTCGAGCTGACGCCGGAAATCGATCTCGGCCGGGGCGCCGTGCTGGCGGCGCCGGAGCGCGCGCCGGCGCTGGCGTCGCAATTGCGCGTGCGCTGCGTGTGGCTTGCCGCCGAGCCGTTGCAGATCGGCCGCAGCTACGATCTCGAACTCGGCACCGGCGAGACCAGCGTCACCGTCTCGCGCGTCGAACGGCGGCTGGACCTCGACGCGCTGACGATGACGCCGATCGACGAGAACCTGAACGCCAACGACATCGCCATGATCCGCGTCAACCTCGCCAAGCCGCTGCCCGCGATGCCGTTCGAACACAGCCGGCAACTCGGCGCCTTCATCATGATCGACCGCTTAAGCCGGCGCACGGTGGCGGCCGGCAGCGTGCTGTCGATCGAGCGCCAGAGCGGCGACACGCCGTGGCAGGCGCTGCAGGTCACCAACGAGGACCGGGCGCGGGCGATGAACCAGACGCCGTTCGTGATCTGGCTGACCGGGCTGTCGGGCGCCGGCAAGAGCACGATCGCCGACCTGCTCGACCGGCGCCTGCATTCTCTCGGCCGGCACGCGGCCGTGCTCGACGGCGACAATCTGCGCCGCGGCCTGAGCGCCGATCTCGGCTTCAGCGAGGCCGACCGCAGCGAGAATATCCGCCGCGTCGGCCAGGTCGCCGGGCTGATGGCCAATAGCGGGCTGATCGTCGTGGTGTCGCTGATCTCGCCGTTCCGGCAGGATCGGGCGGCGGCCAGGGAGGCGATCGGCGCGGCGCGTTTCCTGGAGGTGTTCGTCGATGCGCCGCTCGAAGTGTGCCAGCAGCGCGACCCGAAAGGCATGTATGCCCGCGCCATGACCGGCAGCCTGCCGCGCTTCACCGGCATCGCCTCCGGCTACGAGGCGCCGGAAGCGCCCGACCTGCACCTGAAAACCGCCGAGATGTCGCCGCTTGAAGCGGTCGAGCACCTGCTCGGCGCCCTGCGCGCGCGTGGCCTGAAGGTGTAGCGAAACGGAAATAGGATTTTATTCCTTGACTTTTCGCGCCGCTGAGGCATAGTCAGGCGATCCTTACGGGAGATCGCCCCTCATGACAGAGACGACCGAGCGGCTCGCGCTGCCGCTGCTGGCTGCGAGCCAGTCGCAAAAGCACGTCACCCATAACGAGGCCCTGATCGCGCTCGATGCGCTGATCCAGCTCGCGGTGCACGATCGCCAATCCGCACCGCCGGAGACGCCCGAGGAGGCCGATCGCTACATCGTCGCCGGGCCGGCCAGCGATGCCTGGAGCGGACAGGAGGACATGATCGCCGCCTTCCAGGACGGCGCGTGGCAGTTCTTCCAGCCGCGCACCGGCTGGACGGCCTGGGTCGCGGCGCAGCAGGCGGCGCTGGTGTTCGACGGCGCCGCATGGGGCGACCTGAAGCCGCGCCAGGCCGATATGCTTGGCGTTTCCGCCACTGCCGACGCCGTGAACCGGCTCGTCGTCTCGAGCCCCGCAGTGCTTTTCAACCATGCCGGCGCGGGAAGCCAGGTCAAGATCAACAAGGAAACCGCCACCGACACGGCGAGCCTGCTGTTCCAGACCAACTGGTCCGGCCGCGCCGAGTTCGGCCTTGCCGGCAGCGACGCTTTCAGCATCAAGGCGAGCGAGGATGGCGACACCTGGCGTGAGGCGGCGCATTTCACCGGCTCGAGTGCATGGCTCGGCGGATACCGGGCCGATCTCGACAGCGAGATCAAGTTCCACGTCGCCAAAGCCGGCGGCGCGGTTGGCATCGCCGTCGAAGCGTTGTCGGGCAGCGGCATTACGCTTGCCGATTTCGCGCTGCAAACCGAGCTGCACACCGTCTCGTTCCGCAATGAAGGCCGCGACGCCTCTTGCGTGACCGGCACCGCACCGGAGTTTCAGGTGCGGTTCCCGCCGCCATTCGGCGCCTCGCCGCTGGCGATCGCGCCGAACCTGATGGCCGTCGATGTGCCGGTGCGCCTCAAGGGCTACGCCGCTGCCGCCCTGCCCTCGCCCGCGAGCGCCGGCGCCGGCGCGCTGGTCTATGTGCCCGATGCGGCCGGCGGCGGCACGCCCGCCTTCTCCGACGGCGCGAACTGGCTCAGCCTCGTGGACCGCGCCGTGGTGGCGTGAGGCCGATCGCCATTCAATCGCTGTCCCTGGTTGCCTCGAACTGCCGTTGCAGATCGAGGACGCCGCGCTCCCGGTCGCGAAAGCGCCGGGCCGGGACGCCGAAATACATGCCCCAGGCATCCAGGCTGCGATTCACAAGGGACATTGCGCCGACGGTCGTTCCGGTGTCGATCGTCACGCCAGGCAGGATCACGCTTCCAGCGCCGACGACGACGTGCTCCTTGATCATCACGGGCGCGGCATGGACCTTGGTAAAATGCGGTGGAATCAGCGGCCCGGTCATCGCCGCCCCGGAAAAATCATCCGTGGCCGACAGGATGCGCACGCCTTGCGAAATCCCTGCGTAATCGCGGATATCCACCGCCTCCCGCCCCAATATCGTTACGGCCGCAGCAATATGCACGTAACTGCCAATATTGAGCCTGTTCGAAGCAGACAGGATCACATATGGATCGACCCTGACATGATCTGCAATGAACATATTGCCGGTTTCGACAAGCACACACGTCCGGTGTATCCTGACGTCGCGGCCGCGACTGCCCCACCGGAACCGCGACAGTTCCTCTTCGGAAAAATATTCGGCGTTATGATGGGATAGCACTGATAAACCTCATCTCGTCCCGTGCCATGCCAACAGAGCATCGAGGAGAGTTCGGTTGACCGGAAATTGCGGCTTCTCCGATATTTCTCGAATATAAGCCAGATCACCGATCCTCGAACGATCGACATGCGTTTGGCGCAGGTAGTGCAGAACCCGGATCTCGTCATGTGAGACGTCGTTTATCTCAAGATGAGAGGGATCGTTTGCCGCATTATATATTGCGCCCAAATTAACCGCCTTGATGCCCATGGCTTGCACGATGACAGCCAGGGCAATCTGGCAACGCATGAAGCTGCTCGTCAACTTGGCAAGACGCCGATGCGTATCATGGATTTCGCGGCCGATCATATCGAATGCGTGGCGATTCAAGGCCACGAATCCGAGGTTGAAATAAGCCGGCGTCCTCGGCAGTTCGCCGGAGGCATCCATTGTATATCGAAATGTATTCTCGGGGAGTTCCAATCCAAACAAGCCGAAAAGGGTAGGCCAGTATTGCGGAGAACGAGGATCCGGCAAGATTGTGCCGTTCTCCTCGGGCGGGAAATGAGCGACATGCCCCGCGATCATGGCTTCCTGATGCGTCAGCCTTGCGATGATATCGTCGATATCCCGCAACAGAAGCGTATCGGCATCCGCCATGACCACGATCCGCTCCACCGGATCAGGCCGCCCGAAACGGGAGTTCGCGGTGCCATACATTCCGTGGCGGTCGGAAATTTCGTCGCTGACGCGATGCCAGTTTACGGGCCAGCGCTCGCTCCACCTATTGTGCGCGAGCACGGCGTCGAGATCGCATTTGTCGCCGACAAAAACACGAAGAGGGGCGCTTTCGTAGCATCCGCCGAGGCGCCTCAGGCCGAAATTGAAGAATTCGACCTGATCAAAAAAGCTCTGGGTCGGCGCGATCGGGATTCTGAACTCGACGCTCACGCCCCGTTCCCCTCCAGTTCCTCGACAATTTCGGCGATTATGTTGACGATTTCCAGGCGAACCACAGCGTCATCGTCACCGCGGACAGGCAGGGCGCACATCCGAACCGACAAATCCTCCGCATTTTCACAGGGCCACAACGCGCGCGCCTCAGGCCAGCGCGACAGGCTTGGCCTGTAATAGCGCCGAAGCTCCACGCCTTCCCGCGCCGATCGGGCCTCCAATGCATCGGCGG
>ERZ778018.596-NODE-596-length-48777-cov-10.479229_pt1 | contig 48777 bp, 31 predicted proteins | sample MGYA00375748_ERZ778018 | MGnify/ENA primary metagenome ERZ778018 (study PRJEB29350, sample SAMN05509839) | bioreactor metagenome | biome: bioreactor; material: wastewater | place: South Africa: University of Cape Town | collected 2014-04-22 ... | reverse complement strand
ACGCGACGCCGGTCGACCCCTCATCCGGCCCTTCGGGCCACCTTCTCCCTCAAGGGGAGAAGGCGATGATCGCCGCGGCATCCGAAAAAGTGTCGGGTCGTCAGCCCGGCGGGAGAGGGGACGTCGCGCGTCGCACTCGCACGAAAACGAAACGGCCCTCCCGACGGCCGATTGGGGGCGTCGGGAGGGCTCGCGGGGTTCGACGTCTCGCTCGCGTCGTCGCGTCGGGCGGCTCGCGCCGCGGGGGTCGGCTTACTGGACGAAGGCGTCCTGGCTGACCGGCTGCTGCTTGAAGGGGATGGGGAGCTTGCTGCCGGCGGGGGTGATGATCTTGGAGTAGACGGTGCCGTCGATGGTGTTGGTGATGAAGCGGGCGGAGCCGTCGCAGAAGGCGAAGTTGCCGCCGCTGGGGTGGCCGCTGGTGGCGAAGGGGAAGCTCCCCTTGACCGTCAGGTTCTGGCCGTAGCCGAGGTTCTCGTACGAGCCGGTCTTGTTCGCCAGCCCCCAGGCGGACGCGTCGAGCGCGTTGGTGCCGCCGGACATGGAGGCGTAGCAGTCGTTGGAGGTGACGCTGCAAATGTTGTCGGAGGCCATGAACAAGCAGAAGGTCGGCCAGGGGGCGGCCCAGTTGGTTTCGTTGCCGCCGGAGTAGGGCGTCCCGGTGGAGTAGCCGACCAGGGTGTTTTCACCCACCAGGAGGGTCGAGCCCGAGCCGTCCGTGATGCTGGCCAGCGAGGTCTTCAGCCCGCCCCAGGAGGGGCTGCGGCCGTTGTTGGCCGCCAGGACGGAGCTGGCGTCCGAGCCGGTGGAGTTGTTGTCGTAGACCGACTGGATGAACATGACGCCCATCCTCTGGTTGATCGACATGGGGTCGTAGGGGGCGTACGACAGGGTCGAGCCGCTGCCGACGGTGGTGGGGTCGTCGGTCGGCCCGCCGGTCCAACTGACGGGGATGGACGCGACGCGGACGAAGCCGCCGTTGACGGCGTAGCTCAGGTTCCCCTCGTTGGCGGTGAAGTTGGTGTCGTCCGGGCAGCGCAGGATCGCCAGCGCCGTCCGCGAGATGTTGGCGTTGGGCGTCGAGGTCCCCGGCGCGGTCGTGGAGAGGTACGACATCTCCTGGGTCCAGTTGTTGGCCAGGGACGCCTCGTCGAGATCCTGGAGGATGTCGACGACCCAGCTCTTCGCCGCGTTGCCGATCACGGCGGTGACCGGATTGGCGGTCGCGCCGACGAGGACCGACTTGGTGATGTCGCCCTGCGAGGCCTTGGCGGTGGGCTGGGAGGCGGCGGTCTCGAAGAACGTGCCGGCGGCGGGGTACGAACCCTTCCGGGTGGCGTAGGCGTTGAGCGCCAGGCCGATGTTCTTCATGTTGTTCAGGCACTGGGCGCGGCGGCCGGCCTCGCGGGCGGACTGGATGGCCGGCAGGAGCATGCCGACCAGCACGCCGATGATGCTGATGACGACCAGCAGCTCGATCAGCGTAAAGCCATGGCGACGACGACGGGGCTTCATGAGGCGGTCCTTTCGTAGACGGGAGGGCGCGAGACTACTAATCGTATCGAGGTATCGTCCCCTAGGACAATACGTTCACGCGAGGCGGTTGTGACCGGGTCCGCGGGGCCGGCCGAGACCGGCCCCGATTTCCGGGTCACTGGATGGCGCGACGGTAGACCACCGCGGGCCGGTAGGCGTCCACGGCGTTGGGGTCGAAGCCCGTGAGCTTGAGCCGGTCCACGACGCAGAAGGTTCGGTAACGGGTGTTCTCCCCGGTCGCCGCGCCGATCTCCGGGCCCAGCAGGTCGAAGGCGGCCGTCGGGTAGGTCGGGTCGCCGATCATGGCGATGTCTCCCTCGCGGATCACCTCGAAGAAGCCGACGGTGACCCAGACCGCGAACTGATGCGTGCGCACCGTCGTCAGGTTGGTGATCCGCTGCATCTGCTCGCTACGGAAGTAGGGGTGCTGGGTCATGTCGGGGGTGGACCCGCCGCCCATGCCGAGCTTGGCGTTCTGCTGAAACAGGTTCGTTGCCCCCTCGCCGAAGGGGTTGCCGGCCAGGTCGACGCCCGGCAGGCCGCCGATGGTCGGGTTCGCGTTGACGGGCTGGATGGCGTTGACGTAGGCGCTGGCCGTCAGGCCCGCGTTGCTGGTCTCGGTGACCCCGCCGGACGTCCAGGTCCAGGCGTCGGCCGGCTGGAACAGCCGACGGGCGGGGATCGGCGGCGGCAGCATCGTCGTGGTCGCGTTGCTTCCGGCCCAGGTCGAGCGCTCGTAGCCGGCGAACAGCCGTTGGTTGCGGACGCCGGGGTCGTCGACGACGGGGTTGAGGTTGACCGGCACCGCGGGGTTGGCCGGCGGGTCGGTGAAGGCCGTCGGCGCCAGCGTCGCCGGCCGCATCGGGGTGTAGTCGACGTCCGGGAAGGACGGCGCGCGGAACGGTCGCTCGGCGGGGAGGCCGGTCATCGGCGGGGTGATCACCGCCGGGACGGTCGTTTGGTTCCGCCCCGTCGCGCCCTCGCCGAAGCCGAAGAGGAAGCCCGAGCCGCCGTGCCGCGCCCAGAGGAACTGGGCGAACGCGGCCTTCATGGCGTTCGGGACCAGGCCGGTCGCGAAGGGGAAGGTGGAGGGATTGTAGTCCGCGTAGTCCAGGTAGCCGACGTTCTCCATCGGCTGGACGTAGGCGGGGCCGCCGTCGGCGGTGGTGGCCGTGACGATCATGGGGATCGGCGGGTAGCCGGTCGTCAGCGCGGTGGCCCAGAGGCCCCCCTCGTATTCCGTGAGGCTCCAGCCCAACGCCGCGTTCAGGCCGTCGACGGTCGGCACGAGCGTGTCGTTGAGCAGCTTCTGCTTGTAAGGGGCGAGGCCGAACGAATCTTGCCTGCCCAGGAGGCCGAAGAAGACTTCCTCGTCGATGATGAGGTTGAGGTTGAGCAGCCCCGGGCGCGCGTCCTGGCGGGCCCAGTCGAAGTTGGTCCCGTTTTGCACCATCCCGGTCGAGCCGGCCGATTGGCTGGGGACTTCGAGGAACTCGAACATCTTGAACCAGCCGTCGGCCGCGTAGCCGTCGACCGTGCCATGGTCCGGGTTCGCGGCGTCCGAGCCGTAGAGCAGGTCGTCGGTCGGCAGAAGCGGCGAGGACGTCACCGGCGGGTTGGCGGCGGTGTAGAAGAACTTGTCGATCAGGTACGGGAACGTGTGGGGTTCGACGGGCGAGGTGTTCCCCCGGAACAGGAACGGCTGGGCCGCGCGGTTGCTCGCGGCGTCCGTCGCGCCCGGCGCGGGGGGCAGGGCGGTGATCGATCCGTAGTTGGTGGTCAGGACGCCGGCCGCCGCGTTCGTGAACCCGGTGGCGTTGGAGGCCGTGGGCGCGAACTCGGCGAACTGCTTGGTGAACAGGCCGGGGGGACAGCCGGGGACCAGGGTCAGTTCGTAGGGGCTGGTGAAGTCGCGGTCGTGGAACGGGAACCAGTCCCAGTATTCGTTGGTGGTGCCGTCGTTGGCCTGTCCCAGCGTGTTGTAGATCGCCACGTTGGAGACCTGGCCGTCGGTACTGGTGGAATCGTCGCGCTGGGTGTTGTTGTCGCCGAAGTAGACCGCCATGGTGCCGATCTGCTGGACCGACGTCGCGATCTGCTCGGTGTAACCGTAGCGGGGGTCGATGGCGCCGCCGGTGGTGGGGTTCCAGGGGACGGCCTGGCCGCCGCGGTAGGGCTGCATCCGCTGGTAGGAGTAAAGCGGGGTGGTCGACTTGGTCACCTTGTCGACCCGGTTGGGGCTCCCGGTCGGGCTGGGGCTGGACATCGTCTGGGCCGTGCCGCCGACGTCGACGTAGGGGAAGCGCATGCTGTCGACCACGACCATCGGGTTGTCGGCGGAGACCGCCAGCATGGGGTTGGCCGGACGTCGCAGGTGGACCCAGTAGTAGGCCCCGGCGCCGGCGGCGCGAGGGATCTGGGTGGCGGTCAGGGTCGTGACCTGGTTGCCGGCGGCGTCGTTGGGGAGGACGCCGGGGTTGAAGGTGAAGCCGGAGACGGTGTTGTTGAACGGGTCCCAGGCGGTGTTCAGTTCGTAGAGGACCCCCTTGTTGCTTCCCGTGAACGACGGCGACGCCGTCCAGGTGTTGCCGGCGCCTCCCGCGCCCAGGGGATGCTCGCTCTTGGATTCGTTGGCGGCGTCCGGGTGGACGAAGCCGACGACCGTCAGCGGGATGGGGGGCGGCGTCCCCGTCGTCTGCCGCGGCAGGGCCCGCGCGAGGACGCCCTCGGTGACGGGGGCGGCGGCGGGCGTGGTGGTGGCGGCCGTCTTGACGGCGCCGGTCAGCGCGCCGCCTCCCAGCGGGGTGACGCCGTAGATCTGGGCGCCCGGCTGCAACTGGCCGCTGAACGGGTCGGGCCGGCTGCCGACGGCGTCGCCGGTGAAGACCAGGTCCCAGCAGGCGCCGTCGTAGGGCTGGTTGGGGGGCACGGCCGTGTTGTAGCCGCTGAGGTTGACGGTCGAGGCGTTATGGTCGACGTCGGAGTTCCCCTCGGCCTGGCTGAGGGTGTTGGCCAGCTCGATGAAGAAGCGGCCGGTGTTGATGCCGGTGCCGGCGGTCGTCCCGTTCTTGCGGCCATAGGAGAACGCCAGCACCTCGTTGATGGCGACGGGGTTGTACTCCATGCCGTAGTGCCGCAGGGGGATGCTCCCGGCGAAACTGAGCGTCGGCGGGGCGGTGGGGCTCGCGGACGGGACGAAGAAGACGTCCGGGTTGTCCCAGATGGTCATCGTGCAGTCCGGGTCGCGGAAGTCGATCACGTTGACCAGGAACTGGCCGAGTTTCGCCCGTTCCTCGGGGGTGTCGATGGCCCGCGGCGGCAGGACGGTCTTCATCAACTGGTAGGCGTCGGCGATCCACTTCCGGCGGATCGGCTCCTGGGGGTCGTTGGAGACCGGCAGCGGCATGTTCAGGTTGATCTTCCGCCCGCGCTGGGCCAGCCCCGGCGTGTAGGTGGCGCCGAGCATCCCCGCGTTGGCGACCGGAGCGAACGTGCTGTTGCCGCCGCGCGTCGGGTTGCCCATGGAGTCGGGGAGGAGGCCGAAGGCGCCCAGCGGGTTGTCGTTGGCCCAGGCGAAGGCGTTGCTCTCCCAGACGTCGATCGAGTACAGCCGCCGCCGGCGCAGGCCGTCGATGGCGTTGCTGAAGCTGATGGGCGCGAGTTGCGCCAGCCTGCTGCTCAGGGAGCCGCCGTCGACGTCGTGGCTGCGGTACAGCCACTCCAGGTCGGCGAAGCCGAACGGGGAGTCCAGCAGCGGGTCGGGGTTGTACAGGTTCATCTCGTCGGCCTCGTTGAGGCCGTCGGAGCGGCTGTTGATCGTGACGGAGACGTCGGCGCCCGAGTCGTCGGGAGTGGTGAAGGAGTACGTGGTTCCCGAGTTGATGTCGCCGTTGTAGGTGGGGAGTTCGGTCGGGTTGCCGGGGACCAGGTAGGTCGCCGTGTTGGTCGAGTCGGACATCTGCTTGTACGCCAGCAAGCCGCCGGAGCGCTGGGGGGTGCCCTTGGTGTTGGGCTGGAGGAACGACTCGAAACCGTGGAGGATGTTGTTGTTGTGGGCCGTGGCGGCGGCCACGTTGGCCGCGGTGGCGTTCAGGTTGGGATAGGGGTTGCCGGCGACGAACGGCGCGAAGGAGACGACGCCGGTGGCCGGGTCGATCTGGCCGGGGAGGCCGGGGGGGCGGAAGTAGCCGCGATACTCGACGCGGCCCCAGACGTCGCCGCCGCGGATCTGGGTGCCGCCGCCGTTGAACCGGGCCACGCGGCCGGAGCCGTTGACGTCGATCGGCGCGACGAAGCGGCGGATCCGCTCGATGGGGAAGAACAGCGAGCCGGAGGCGTCGTAGTAGTCGAAGTCGCCGATCTCGCCCATCCGCGCGCCGGTGACCGCGTCGGGGATCGGGTAGGCGTCGAACGAGTTGTAATCGTCGTCGGCCGAGTCGAGCGGGCGGTAGGAGCCGGAGACGATGTCCTTGACGCTGATCGAGTAGCCCGGCCGGACCTCGTTGACGTAGGTGGTCTGCAACGGGGCGTAGTTGCCGCCGGGGACCGAGTCCGGCTCGCCCCAGCGGCCGGGGACCGCCGGCGTGAGGCGGACGACGTTCCCGGTCGGCGGTCCCGAGATTCCATTGACGTCGATGTCGCCGTTGTCGGCCTGGCCGTTGGGCATGAAGTAGGGGAGATTGCTCGTCCCCATGCCCACCCAGTTCGTATCGCCGTTGACCTGGCCGGTGGTGTCGGGCTTGTAGGGATCGGGCTGCGGCCGGGTTCCCGCCAGGAGATTGCGAAGCTGGTTCAGGCGGACGTCGACCAGGGAGCTGTCGACCTGGGTGTAGCCGTCGCCGAAGATCCCAGTGTCCTGCTTGTAGGCGTTTTGCAGGCCGTAGCTGGGGTCGATCTCGCTGACCGAGTTGCCCAGGTGGGCGGCGTGGGAGGACTGGGGCTCGTCGCCGGTGGCGCCGCCGCGGGCGGCCATGTTGCCGGCGGTGTTCAGCGGGATCCGGCCGTTGAGGCCGATGACCATGAACGCGAACAGCGGCTTGTAGAGCTTGCCCTGCGCGTTGCGGCGGGCGGGGTAGCCCAGGTCGAGCCAGACCGAGTCGTTCAGGCCGTCGCCGTCGTTGTCGACGTCGTAGGTGATCCGGCCGGTGGTGGCGTCGGGGATCAGGTCGGGGAACGTCGCCGCGTCGTTGCCGTCGGCCTGGCGGGGGCGGAGGATCCGCGAGATCTTGTTCCGCAACGCCAGCGCCGGGTCCGCGCCCATCGGGTCGACGACGTTGGTCCAGTCGTCGGCGTTGTCGATGTCGGTGGTGCCGGTCAGGTCGTGGCGGACGATCGCCGGGCGGTGGAACGAGGGGATCATCACCTGGCCGTCGGCGCTTTGCATCGCCAGGAACCAGTTCTCCAGGTCGACCGCGTCGTAGTCCTCGTCCATGCCGCGGGTGGCCGGATCGTCGAGGTTGTAGCGGAAGTTGCCGTACTTCGCCTGGTCGGTCCTTCCCGGCCCGTTGAAGGCGTGCAGCCAGCGGCCGTCGAGGGTGAATTGCAGGCCGGTGACGCCGTTGAGGATCCGGTAGGCCGGCGTGATCGTGGTCAGCGCCCCGCCGGGGTACGACGGGTTGTAGATCTGGGCGTTCGCGTCCTCCGGCCGGATCACCACCTGAAGGACGCGGGAGCCGGTCCCGCCGGGGACGAACTGGGAGTCGTTGACGACCTCGAACGACTGGTTGATGACGCGGGTGCTCGCGTCGACCGGCGGGGAGGCGACCTTGATCGTCCAGCGGGTGAAGTCGTAGCCGTAGAACAGGGGGTCGCCGTCGGGGATGTTGGTCGTCAGGTGGTAGATCTCGGGGTAGGTCCCGTCCTGGGTCGCCGCGGTGATGTAGAAGAGGGCGTCGTTGTTCGGCGCCATCCGCGCGCCGTCGGAGCGGCGCTCGACCAGGCCGTTGTAGCGGCCGTCGTTGCCGTACATGTCGCGCGCCAGGCTGTGGCCGCGGATGGCGGAGCGGACGTCGTTGGTGTCGCAGATCAACTGCGACAGCGCGAAGTCCACCAGCGCCTCGCCCTGGGGCCGGACCTTCGACTGCGCGAAGCTCCGCGCCGCGATCCGCGCCTGCCCCGAGTAGGTGGCGAAGGTCACGCCGATCACCGCCATCAGCCCGAGCACGCCCAAAACGAGGATGAGGATCACGCCCCGCCTCGCCCGTTCGCGTCCTCGAAAGGTCCCGGTCGTCATGATCTTCTCCCCGCTCCCGCGCCCCTCGGCGTTCTTTATGCTGGCCTCGCCTGAATTCGACGCCGCCGGGCGGCACTCGGTTCCAAATCCAAACGTGTTCTCGTCAAAGCTTGTCGGTGAAGTCCTGGCGGATGGTCAGGACCTTGACGTGCTGGCTGGTCGGGTCGGTGACTCGGATCTGAATCTGAATCCCGCGCAGCGGCGCGGGGTAGGGCGCCGGGTACGACGGGTAGATCGGCGGCGAGAACGGCGGCCCGTAGGGGAAGCCGCCGCCGGGGCCGACGGTGCCGTCGGGAAGCGTCGTCGGCAGGACGCCCGTCGCCGGGGCCTTGCTGTAGGTCGTCGACCAGGTGTCCCAGATCCGCCGCATCCGGACGATCGTGTTCGAGTCGTCGCCGACGTTGCCGTTATAGGCGCTCGTGTCGCCGACGCGGCTGAAAAACGGCTCGGGCAGGCTCGGATACAGCGCCGCGCCGAACTGGGCGTCGAATCGGAAATCGTTGCGCAACGGCGGCATCCGGCCCTCGTGGGCGAACGTCTGCCCGACGACGTTGCAGGCCCGGCCGTTGACCAGGGCCATGGCGTTGGCGGCGTAGCCGCCGGTGAAGGCGTCGTAGTTGCCGTAGAGGAACGGCGCGGGGGTGTTCCCCATGCCGAGGTAGTCCCCGGTGGCGGAGGAGACCGGCGCGGTGACCCGCGGGTCGTCGCCCCAGCCGAGGTCCGCGTAGTCCGCCAGCGCCGGCTCGAACGCCTTCACGTCGAAGCTCCGGACGTTGGTCAACAGCAGGTCGTCCTCCCAGCTCTGCTGGGTCCAGAGGGTATGATCGGTGTCGAAGAGCGTCGTGTTCGATCCGGCGCCGTCGCTGAAGAGCTGCGTCTGGCCGGCGCTTCGCCAGACTCGGCCGGCCGCGTCTTCCTGGATCATCGGCGGTAGGAGTTGCTCGCCCGGGAGTCCGGCGGCGCCCGCGGCGGTGGTGAGGGAGCCCTGGTTCACCTCGTTGGCGGTGATCGGGATCAGGCCGAACGGGTGGCTGTAGGGGGCGACCTGGTTCACCTGGACGGTCGGGTCGGCCCACTCCGGCGCCAGGGTCTCGCGCCAGGTGGGGTAGCCCCAGTAGGTTTGCAGGTTGTTGGCGTAGCCGGCGGCGGACGTGCTGTAGGGCGTCGCCAGGTCGTCCCCCAGGTCCAGGGGGTTGTGGTTCAGGTATTTGACGTAGTTGACGGGATCGGTGTTGAAGATGTAGAGATTCGTCCCGTCGTTGGCGAACGGCGCGGGGGCGTGGATCCAGCCGATCTCGGTGTGGTTGTCGTCGGCCTGCTGCGCCTGCGAGAACGACCCCCGGTAGATGAAGGGGAAGCCCAGGCTTTGCAGGCTTTGGGCGAGGAAGCTATTGCCCGCGATCCCGGTCATGTCGCTGACGTTCCAGAGCCGGTTGGTGGTGCCGTTGCCGGTGACCGTGTCGTTGATCGCGTTGTAGTAGAGCGACGGGTGGAAGTCCGGCACGTTGTCGGCGTTGAGGTCGTCGGGAATGCCGTCGGGGGTCGCCGCGGAGCCGTCCAGGAGCACGAAGTCGTCGGCGAACCGGGGCGAGAACGCGCGGTTGTGGCGGTCGGTCAGGTCGCCCAGGGTGTTGAGCACGATCGTCTGGTTGTGGTTCGCCGTCGGCGTCCCCCGCGCCGCGGGCCGCGCCGAGAGGTCGTTGACCCCTTGCCAACTGGTTTGAAGGCCCCCCAGCGCCCCAGGCGTGAAGGTGCCGTTGGTGTACCCGCTGAGCGTCCCGTCGGGGAAGAAGCCGGTGTTCGCGACGGTGGCGACGATCTTCGATTGCAGTTCCGGCGCGACCAGGAGTACTCGGCGATAGAGGTTACCGTTGCGGAGGAAGTAGATCACCTCCGCGTACTCGCTGGTGACGGTGATGGGCTGGGTGGCGAGATAGAGGTTCAACTGGACCGCGCTCATGCTCCCGAAGAGCATCGGGACCGTGATCGGGTTGCCCAGAGCGTCGGTCGTCAGCACGTTGGGCGGCTTGGCCCACATGCGGCCGGTGAAGGGGCGGCCGGGGGGAGCCTTCACGGTGAGGCGGATGGAGTCGTCGCAGTCCTCGCCCTGGCCGTCGGCGAATTCGTTCTCGACGTACTCGAAGTAGCCCAGGTCGTCGTCGGGGTTCAGGGGCGGGGTGAACCGCGCGGTGGCGCCGGAGAGGTCGGAGCGGAGCGTCGAGTCGACCCGGCGGAGGTCCTCGTCGAGCTTCTGGAACGCCTGCGCGGCGTTCATGCCGCTGGTCGCCTGCTGGAAGATCTGGACGATGAGCGCCATCATCAAGAGCAGCACGGCCAGCGTGACCAGCATCTCCACGAGCGTCACGCCCGCGCGTCGGCGACGGCGGCGGGGGTTCGCGATGTTGCGGCGTTCGAGCTTCACGACTGGGCCCCCGCTTCTGGCGACTTGATTCTGGGGAAACATCCACAGATTTCGCAGATTAACGCAGATTTATTTTTTCTGATCTTATTCTTGAATCTGCGTTAATCTGTGAAATCCGTGGATTAATCCGGGAATCCGCGGATCGATTCGTTTGCCGTTCGACATCAATGCACGACGATGGTTTGCGGGATCACGTTGACGACGTGGGGCGCGATCAGGGCCGCGTTGACGACGGCCGGAGTTCCGCCCGACGTCAAGGGCGTCCGCGCCCGCAGCCTGGAATACACCTGGACGACCATGCTGCGGTAGTTGCTTCCCAGCGTCGGATCGGTGACGGGGGGCGTCGTCTTGACGACCTGGTACCAGAACGCCCGCTGCGCCGGCTGGTTGTCCCACTTGCCGCCGTTGAGCGGGTTGGGGACGGGGGGGAAGCGGGTGGCGACCGTCGGCTGGTTCCGCTCGTAGGTCACGTCGCAGATCCAGCTCCCGGTCTTGACGATCGGGTCCTCCATGGCCGCCGGCCAGCGGAGCAGCACCGCGCGGTCGGCGGCCGTCGCGTAGCCGATGCCCCCGCCGGTGTCGAGCACCTTGGCGCCGTAGCCGAAGACCCCCTCCACCACGATCTCGTCGGCCGGCCGCATGATCGTCGTCGAGCCGTCGAGCGGGCTCGGCACCGGATCCAGCGAGAACGGGCGGTTCTCGCAGATCACCAGGTCGCCGTCGAAGGTCGACGCCGTGCTGGCGCTGGCGGTCTTGCCGGTGAAGTACCACGAGAAGCGCCAATCGTTGACGGTCGAGCCGTCGCCGGAGAGCGTGGGGTCGGGGAGGACCGGGCTGAAGTTCAGCGGGTTGTTCGCGGTGTTCCAGACCACGTCCTCCGGCGACACGAAGATCTGGGGGATCGCCGAGGCCGACGGCATCACGAACAGCGTCCGGGTGGTCCCCAGCGCGTCCACGAACGTTCCGTTGGCGCGGCCGTTGAAGTTGGTCAGCCGTTGCAGCCCGTGGGCGCTGGGGGCGTCGCCGTCGGGGTCGTCGCGGACGAAGCCGATCCCGGAGCCGAAGCGGGCCTCGGGAAGCGCGTCGCCGTCGGCGTCCACGTCGCCGAGGTAGACGCCGACCTTGTACCGCCAGAGCGGGTCGTAGCAGAACGGCAGCCCGGCGCTCCCCCGCGCGTGGAAATTGGCGTTGGCGGCGTCCAGGCCGATCAGCTTCGTCGTGTCGGTCGGGTCGCTGTAGACGTTGCCGAGATAGGAGGCGGGGTCCTGGATCAGGGGATTGTACATGCCGTTGGGAGTGCGCGTGGTGGCCGAGCAGGCGTACCAGTAGCCGAAACCGACCGGGCCGTTGAGCAGGTCGGCCTGGATGAACGACTGCGCGTTGACCAGGCTCCGCGCCGCCATGTCGGCCGCGGCCGACTCGAACAAAAGCGCCGAGCGCGACTGCCTCTGAGCCTCTTGCAGCCGCAACAGGCCGATGGGGAACAGCACCGCCACCGAGATCAGCCCCACGCCCATGATCGCGATCCCGATCAGGACCTCCGTGAGGGTGAAGCCGGCTCGGTCGCTGGATCGGCGACGACGGATCATGGCGCGTCTCCCTGCTGTCCAAGCTGCGGGGCGTGGTACGGCTGGCTCGGGTTGCCGACGCGGAAACTCGGCGTGTCGGTCGTGATCATGTTCCCCGTCCGGGTCGACAGCGTCAGCAGCCGGACCTGCCCCTTCAACACCGGCAACGTCGGGTTGCTGGCCGTCAGGGTCGCGCCGTAGGCGTCGTAGGCGTCCTGGGGCATCGGCAGCAGGAACGACGGATTCGGCGAGGCCAGTAATGGCGCCGCCGTGATCGCCGGCGCGGTCCCGGTCGTCTGGATCTCCGCCAGATCGCTCCGCTCGCCGACCCAGATGTGATAGAAGCTCTGGTTCATGCCGAACGACGCCGGGCTGGAGTATCGCGTCGTCGGGATCAGCCGTCCGCTGGGGTCGAGAAGGATGTCGACGGTCCCCGACAGCGGGTCCACCGGCAGCCGCGACCGCTCCGGCAGCGCCTGGTTCCAACTGGTCAGGTCCACGACCACGTTGTCCGGCAGCGCCGTCTCCCGCGACCCCGGCGAGACGACCGGCTGACGGACGATCCGGTATGGCACCCCACCCCCCGTGGGGTGGCCGAACACGTCGACGCCGCCGTACTTCACGTTGTTCGTGGCGCTCTTGAAGCCCGGCGGCCACGTCTCGGTCTCCGACCACTCGCCGAGGTCGTCGACGGTCCCGTTTAGATCGTTGTCGATGCCGTCCCGGCCGTTATCGATGTAGCCGTCGCCGTCGTCGTCCACGCCGTTGACGACGTACAGGATCTCGGGCTGGAAGTAGCCGCCGCCGCCGTTCGGATCTAGGAAGTTGAGCGGCGGCTTCGTCGGGTCGACGTTGACGAACTTCTCCGGGTTATCGAAGTCCATGGGGCCGACGATCGTGAAGTACGGCCCCGTCTGGTTGATCTGGATCTTGTCGCCGACCCGCACGTTCCAGTACCAGGAGGTCGGGTTGTCCAGGTAGTAGACCCCCGACGTTTGGTCGAGCCGATAGGCGGCCTGGCAGATCAGTCGGAGCCGGCTGGCTCCCGTGACGCCGTTGTACAGATAAACGCTCGACACCACGCCGGGGACGATGTCGGGAAAGTTGCTGAAGGTCCACGGGGTCAACGGCACGCAGACCGAGCCCTCCGAGTAGCCCGGCGGCTGCTCGATGGGGATGAAGCGGTTCGACGCCAGGGTCTTGAACGGGTTGATTCCCGGCGCGCCGGGGAGGATGCCGTTGTTGGCCGGGTCGGGGAGGAAGCGGATGCCGTGGGGGCTGTTGGTCCGAAGGGCCGCGTCGCGGGCGGCGACCAGGCCCCCCTGGATGATCCGGGCCGACTCGCTCACCTGACGATGCGCGATCGCCGGCAGCACCACCGGCAGCGTCACCGCCGCGATGATGCCGACGATCAAGAGCACCACCAATAGCTCGATCAGCGTGAATCCAGTCCGTCGATGCGAGCCGAGGGGGCCGCGTCGAAAACCATCGGGAGCAGGCATACATAATCCCTTCTCCCCTTGTGGGAGAAGGTGCCCCGAAGGGGCGGATGAGGGGTGGCGCGACCGAAAGCCGTCGGGAGTCCCCCCCTCATCCGGCCTTCGGCCACCTTCTCCCACGAGGGGAGAAGGGGGGAGTTCGACCCGACGCCTCATTCGATCGAGGCGCGACGCTCGAAAGGGTTGGAAGCCTCGTCGTTCCATGGTCTCAGCCTCCCGAGCCGCCGACGCCGACGACGTTGTGGTTGGTGATGTCGTCCAGCCCCGCGTCGTGAAGCAGGAACGAGTCCGATCCGGGCGAGAGGATGAAGCTCCCGCTCGGGATGTACCCGCCGGACATCAACTCGCTCGGAACGAACTGGGCCGCGGCGTTCTCCACGTCGAGGACGTCGGAGACCGTGGGCGCGGAGGAGATGTAGACTCCCGGCTCCCCGTCGGGCCCTCCGGAGAGGATCAGCGGCCTGGTGAAGAACGCCCGGCGATACCCCAGCCCGGTGAGACCGCCGCGGTCCCAGTAGCGGTTGACGTTCGCGGCCGACGGCGCCGTGTATTCCATCGGCTCGGTCAGGCGGTAGAAAAAGCCCTCGAAGGTCGCGACCCCGCCGCTGGAGCCGGTGCCTGGGTTGGTGCTGGAACCGCCCATCAGGTCCGACGTGGGATAGGCCGAGTTCTGGGAGGCCAGCCACCAAGCCGGGGCCATGAGCGTCTGGTTGGGGTCGAGGGGGTCTTGCTCCCGGCGCTCGAAGTTGGAGGCGTAGGGGGGGAAGAGGGTCATCGGCGTCGAGGCCGAGCCCGAGTCCAGGTCGGTGCCGACGTTCTGCCCGCGCTGGGCGTCGGAGTGGTAGAGGGTCGGCCAGCGGAAGAACTGAAGCGGCTTGCCCCAGGCGTCGACGAACTCCGGCAGGCCGTCGCCGTCGGTGTCTTGCACCTCGCGGTCGCTGAACTCGTCGGCGTTGAAGACGGCCCCCAGCGGCCCCTGGCCCTCGACCAGGATCGCGTACAGCATCTCCGAGCGGGCCGTCTCGTGCGTATGGTTCAGCAGCCGGCCGGTGACGAGTTCCTGGTTGCCGGAGTCGACCCCCTCGGCCCACTCGTCGATCAGGCCGTTGCCGTTGTTGTCGACCATGTCGTAGCCTTGCGGCAGGTAGCCGAGGTTCTTGTAGACTCCCGCCGCCGCCGCGTAGGACGCGCCGTAGATCCCGCGGCCGGTCAGCCCCAGTTGCGGGTTCGACGAGATGAAGAACGCGCCGTTGAGCGAGCCGTCGCCGTAGCCGCTCGCGCTCACGCCGTCGGCCCGCCGCGGCCCCTGGACCATGTGGCCCAGCGGCAGGATGAAGTTGGCGGTGAGGCCAGGAAGGCTGGAGTCGGCCGGCTTGCCGGGGAAGGCCCGGGCGGCGAAGTTCAGGGGGTAGGTCGCCGCGCCGGTCGTCGCCCCCTGGTTGAGCACGAAGACGTCGGGGAGTTCGCACTTGAGGTAGTCGGCCAGGGCGATCGCCTGGGCGCGGCCGGTGGCGCGGACGGCGGTGTTGGGGACGCCCGTGCCCGCCACGAGGGCTCGCGGGCTCATGAGCGGGCCGCCGTCGAGGTCGGCGCCGCCGCCGAAGTAGATCCCCGCCAGGTAGCCGTGGGTGAAGTTGGGATCGGGGCGGAGTTGCATGAGCGCGTCGAGGCGGTCGTTGAGGCCCCCCTCCAGCTTCATGACGAGGGCCTGGGTGGCCCGCAGGTCGGCCTGGCGGAGGCCGTCGCGGGAGGCGATCAGGATGAACGAGACGATGATCCCGATGATCGTCATGACGATCATGAGCTCGATGAGCGTGAAGCCGCCTCGCGGCGGCCGGCCGCGGGGGTCGAGCGTGGGTTTCGGCGCGTGGTTCGTCATCTTCCCGTCCGTTGTGAGGCGCCGCCGGGGGCGCGGGACGTCCCCGCGCCCTGGGGTGGTCTGATCGCCGCTTCGGTCACTCGAGCGTGCCGCCGTGGAAGTTGGTCAGGTTGTCGCGCTCGCGAAGGCGCAGGGTCGTGTCGGCGGCCGGGGTCGTGGCGGTCGCGTCGAACTGAAGCGCGCCGGCGCTGGCGTTGGCCTTGTACATGCCGCCGGGGCCGTACTGGCCGTCGAGCCCGGAGGAGATCAGTTGGTACGTCTGGGGGTTGACGTAGTTGACCACCGCGGCGGTGGTGGCGGTCGTCGTGTACGGGTTGGGCGCCGTCGAGTTGGCCAGGTTCGACCCCCCGGTCGCGCCCGAGATCGGGAACCCCACCTTGTACTTGTTGAGGACCAACGTCCCGCCGTCGTCGTTCTCCAGGAAGTTGACGTCGTTGGGGTCGTAGCGGTTGTTGCCGTAGGCGCTGAAGTAGGCGATGAAGTTGATCTGTCCGCTCCCCAACGTGTTCCCCAGGCTGTCGAGGTAGCCGGGGAAGCCGGAGGTGTTGAGGGGGCTGGCGATCGTCGGGTCCGGCGCCTGGAGCCGGTCGGCGGAGAACTGGAAGAGCGGCTGGACGCGGTTGTTGCTGAAGAAGTTCGGCGCCCCCGAGGGGGCGACCTCCGGCGTGAACGGGTTGGCCGGGTTCTTGGCGAAGCCGGTCATGGCGTAGCCGTCTTCGGTCTTCCGCGGCAGCCCGCCCAGGAAGAAGACGAACGCCTGGTGGCCCTCCAGGACGTAGGGGGTCGTCTGGAGGACGCCGTCGCCGTTGAAGTCGTACCACTGGTTGTCGGCGGCGACCCAGACCGCGGAGGAGGTGCTGAAGGTCGTCTTGGGGAAGAACTTCCTCATGTACTGAAGCGACCGCTGGGCGAGCTGGCCGACGGTCATGTCGGTCCCGCCGGTGGGGGTCGTCAGCGCGGTCGTGCTGGAGGTCGTGAACCAGCCGTTTTCGAAGAGCAGGACCCGGCTGGGGGGGTAGTCGCCGTACTGGGTTTTGAACGCGGCGAAAGCCTGGTCGAGTTGCTTGAGTTCGGTCGTGGCGGCGGCGTTCTTGGCGGTGCGGACGGCGCCCTGGATCGCCGGCAGGAGCAGGGCGACCAGCATCCCGATCACGACGATGACGACCAGGAGCTCGATCAGCGTGAAGCCGGCGCGGGGGGGGCCGGACGTGGCGGTCGGGCGCTGCGGGGGGCGGGTCATGGGTCCGGGCCTCCGGTGCGGGACGGCGGGCGGCGTCCCTGGTTCGTTCACGTTTCGATGTACGACGATTCTCGAAATTTTCAAGCGTTGGCGCGGCGTGGCGGTCGATTCGACGTCCTTCCCCCCCTCGCGGGGGAAGGTGGCCCGAAGGGCCGGATGAGGGGGGGCGAGCGGAAGCGCCGTCGACGTCCAGGGCTTCCCGGACGGGCTTACGCGAATTCCAACGGTCTTTCGCGCGTCGTCCCCCTCATCTGACCGCTTCGCGGTCTGTCTTCCCCCGCGAGGGGGGAAGACCGTTCGTATCGACGTTCGGAGTCAGCCCGACAGCTTGGTGATCAGCGTGATCAACGGCAGGAACAGGGCGATGACGATGAAGCCGACGATGCCGCCCAGGACGACGATCATGATCGGCTCCAGCAGGCTCACCAGCGAATCGACGGCGACCTCGACCTCTTCGTCGTAGTTGTCGGCGATCTTGTTGAGCATGGTGTCCAGGTCGCCGGTCTCCTCGCCGACGTCGATCATGTTGACGACGATGTCGTCGACGATCCGCGACTCGCGCAGGGGCTGGGCGATCGACTCGCCCTCGCGGATGCTCTCGTAGATCCGGGTGAAGGCCCGCTCGAAGACGGCGTTGCCGGCGGTCTCGCGGACGATCGAGAGCGCCTCCAGGATCGGCACGCCCGACTGCACCAGCGTCCCCAGGGTCCGCATCGTCCGGGCCACGGTCGACTTCTCGGCGATCGTCCCCATGACCGGGGTCATGAGCAGGATCCGGTCGCAGAGGTAGGCGCCGGTCTTGTTGCGGTAGAGGAGCTTGATGAAGATCCAGATGAACAGCGGGGTCAGGAAGACAATGTAGAAGTACTTGATCAGGAAGTGGCTGGCCGTGATGAGCATGATGGTCATCTGCGGCAGCGGGACGCCGAAGTCGTTGAAGATCGCCTCGAACTTCGGGATGATGAAGTAGAGGATGAACCCCACGATCACGCACGCCACGAAGATGACGACGATCGGGTAGACCATCGCCCCCTTGATCTTCCGCTTCAGGGACTGCGCCTTCTCCTTGAAGTCGGCGAGGCGCTGGAGGATGGCCTCCAGGGCGCCGCCGGCCTCGCCGGCCTTGATCATGTTGCAGTAGAGGCGGTCGAACGCCTTGGGGTGCTTGGCGAACGCCTCGGACAGCGTCTGGCCGCTCTCGATGTCCTCGACCACCTCTCCCAGCGCGTTCTTGAGGACGCCGGGCCGGCACTGCCCCTCCAGGATCTTGAGGCTGCGGAGGATCGGCAGGCCGGCGTCCTGGAGGGTGGAGAGTTGGCGGGTGAAGGTGCAGAGCTGCTTGGTGGAGATCCGGCCGATGGTGAACGACTTCTTCTTGCGCCGGCCCCCCTTGCGGGCGGTCGCCCCCTTGCGGGTCTTCTTGGCCTTCTCCGAGATCTTGGTGACGAAGAAGCCCTTCTGGCGGATGAGCTGCTGGGCCTCCTCCTGGGTGGAGGCGTCGATGGCGTCCTTCACCTCGCGCCCGGTGTGGTCCATCGCCTCGTACTGGTAGGTCGGCATCAAAGTCCTCCCGCGGCGGGCGCGGCGGCTGGGTCGGGTTCGATCCTCGGCGGACGTGTGTTCGGACGGGACGGGTCGGGACGTCGCTGGTTCGAGGGGGGCGGCTCACACCTCGGTCATGGTTTCGCGCAGGACTTCCTCGATGCTGGTGCGGCCCTCGGCGATCGCCTCCAGGCCCGTCTCGCGGAGGGTCTTCATGCCGTACTTGCGGCAGGCGTCGCGGAAGTCGTCGAGCGAGACCTCGGCGACGATCATGTCGCGCAAGATGTCGTTCATGACGATCAGTTCGTAGATCCCCTGGCGGCCCTTGTAGCCGGTGTTGTTGCAGGCGCCGCAGCCCTTGCCGTAGAACCACTTCTGGGCGGCGGCCTGTTCCTGGGTGAGCCCCAGCTCCATGAGGACCTCGGCCGAGGGGACGAACTCGGTCTTGCAGTTCTGGCAGAGCTTCCGGACCAGCCGCTGGGCCAGCACCGCCTCGACGGTGGCGGTGATGAGGAACGTCGGCAGCCCCATGTCGCGGAGCCGGGTGACGGCCGAGGGGGCGTCGTTGGTGTGTAGCGTGGTGAAGACGACGTGGCCGGTCAGGGACGCCTGGATCGAGATCTCCGCCGTCTCCAGGTCGCGGGTCTCCCCCACCAGGATCTTGTCCGGGTCCTGCCGCAGGATCGCCCGCAGGCAGGCGGCGAAGGTCACGCCGATCTCGGGGTTGATCGGCACCTGCACCAGGCCCTCGATCTCGTACTCGACCGGCTCCTCGGTCGTGATGATCTTGTCCTCGATCTTGTTGAGTTCGTTGAGCGTCGCGTAGAGCGTGGTCGTCTTGCCCGACGACGTGGGTCCGGTCACCAGGATGATCCCGTTGGGCCTGTGGATCACGTCCATCCACCGGACCAGGGTGTCGCCGGGCATCCCCAGCTTCTTGAGGTCGAGCTGCACCACCGAGCGGTCGAGGATTCGCAGGACCACGCTCTCGCCGAACATCGTCGGCAGGGTCGAGACCCGGATGTCGACGCTGTTGCCCCCCAGGGCGAGCTGGATCTTGCCGTCCTGGGGGAGCCGCCGCTCGGCGATGTCCAGGTTCGACATGACCTTGATCCGGCTGGAGATCGCCGCCGCCAGGTGCCGCGGCGGCGGCACCAGCTCGTACAAGAGGCCGTCGACCCGGTAGCGCATCTTGTACTCCTCCTCGAACGGCTCGAAGTGGATGTCGGACGCCTTGTCCCGGATCGCCAGGAGCAGCACCATGTTCAGGAGCTTGCGCACCGGCGCGGCCTCGGCCATCTCCTCGATGGCCTCCAGGTCGATGGTGTTCTCGTTGCGGCCGGCCATCTTCTGCAGGCCCTTGTCGTCCTCGATCTGCTTGACGACGTCGGAGATCGACTCGTGGTGCCCGGCGTAGAGCCGCTCGACGGCCGCGGCCACGTCGGCCTCCGTCGAGATCATCCCCTTCACCGGCACCCCCAGGAACAACCCCAGGTCCGAAAGCGTCGACGGGTTCTGGGGCTCGGCCATCGCCACCGTGACGCTCTTGTCCTTCTTCGACTGCGAGACCGGCACGACCTTGAACGTCGTCGCCATGCTCTCGGTCACCAGCTCCGTCAACTCGGCGGGGATCGTCGTGTCGGCGAGCTTCGCCACCTTCATCCCCAACTGCTCGCCGAGCGCCTTCAGGACGTGGTCCTCCTTGGCCAGCCCCAGCCGAACCGCCACCTTCCCCAGGAGCTCGCCCGCCCCGCGCTTCTGCTCCTCGAGGGCGCGCATCAGCGCCTCCTCCTCGAGGTAGCCCATGTCGACCATGATCGTGCCGAGCCGCCGCGCCATGCCTCGCCCCCGATCGCCCTCGCCCCGGCCGCGGAACCGTCCCGCGGCGCGTCGTGCCGCGACGCGCCCGCCCCGACGGAACGCCGGGGGGCGGGCCGGAACGGCCGCCGCGAACCCCCGCGCCCGATCCGGACGGCTGGCGACGCTTGTACCTATCTCGACGTGAACGCTTCAAATACGACCGCCGGGACCGTCCGTGACGGCCGCCGGGCTCACTTCTTGCCGTCCTCCTCCGCCTCCTCCTCCTCGTCCTCGAAGATCCCCTTCTTGGCGTTCTCGATCCGGTCCCGCAGGTCGTTGACCTTGCGCGCCTTGTAGAGGACCTCCTGCTCGTCGCACAGCCCCTGCTTCCACAGGTTGAAGAGGCTGTCGTCCATGAGGATCATGCCGTGCTTCCGCCCGGTCTGGATCGACGAGTCGATGCGGTAGGTCTTGTTCTCGCGGATCAGGTTGGAGATCGCCGGCGTCACCACCAGCATCTCGTAGGCGGCCACCAGCCCCTTGGGCTTCCGCGGCAACAGCGACTGCGCCAGGATCCCGATGATCGCCACCGAGAGCTGGGTCCGGATCTGGTCCTGCTGCTCCTTGGGGAACACGTCGATGATCCGGTTGACCGTCCCCTCCGCCGAGTTGGTGTGCAACGTGCCGAAGACGATGTGGCCGGTCTCGGCCGCGGTGATCGCCGCCGAGATCGTCGCCAGGTCGCGCATCTCGCCCACCAGGATGATGTCCGGGTCCATCCGCAAGGCGCGTCGGATCGCCTCGGGGAAGTCGGGCACGTCGATGCCGATCTCGCGTTGGTTGACCAGCGACTTCTCGTGCTTGTGGAAATACTCGATCGGGTCCTCGATCGTGATGATGTGCCGGTCCATGTTGTGGTTGATCCAGTTGATCATCGACGCCAGGCTCGTCGTCTTGCCCGAGCCCGTCGGGCCGGTGACCAGGATCAAACCCCGCGGCCTCTGGATCAACTCCTCGATCACCGTCGGCAGCCCGAGCTGCGCGAAGGTGAGGAACTCGTTGGGGATCCGCCGCAGCACCAGGCCGATGTTGCCGCGCTGCTTGAAGATCGCCACCCGGAACCGGGCCATCTCGCCGAAGGCGAACCCGAAGTCGGTCCCGCCGACCTCCTGCAGTTCCTGCTGGTTCCGCTCCGGCGTGATGCTCTTCATCAGCGCCACGGTGTCCGGCGGCTCCAAGATCTTGGTCGCCAGTTGATGCATGTGTCCGCCCGCCCGAATCGTCGGCTTCTGGCCGACGGTCAGATGCAGGTCGCTGGCCCGCTGGTTGCAGACCGTTTGCAGCAGCTTGTCGATGAGGACCGTGCCCATGCCGTCGCTAACCTCCCCTCGAAATTCGCTTCACGTCGCGTCCACCGGTGTCCGGCTCGAATCCCACCCGGCTTGACTTCGTCCCGCGAACCAGGCGTCCATCGAATTTCCAAGGTCGGCGGCGAGGTTAGGAAGATGGTCCCTAATCCTCTCGGGCTGCCTCATTATTTCGATTCGACGTCGCGGGATCAAGCGCCCGAGTGCTTTACGGGCGTTCGCGCAAGACGGTCGGAATGGTCGAGAACCGACCGTCGCGTCGCCTTCGACCGGCCGTCGCCGTGGTCGAGCCCGGCGACGGTCGGCCGGTTTTCACGCCGGCGCGGCCGGCTTCGCGCCGGCGGCCGCCGGCGCGGGCGTCGGGACGGCGGCGACGTCGTGCTGGGTGATCCGCAGCACTTCGTCCAGGGTGGTGATCCCCTTGATGGCCTTGATCACGCCGTCCTCGAAGAGCGTGCGCATCCCCTGCTTCCGAGCCACCTTGCGGATCGCCATGGTGGATTCGCCCTTGAACGCCATCTCGCGCACGGCGGTGGTCATGAGCATCAGCTCGTAGATCCCCTGCCGCCCGCGATAGCCCTTCTTGTTGCAGTTGGAGCAGCCCTTCCCCTTGACGAAGTTCGCCTTCTTGGCCAGCTCCGGACGCAGCCCCAGCCCCGCCAGGACGTGGGCCGGCGGCTCCACTCGGACCTTGCACTTGGGGCAGACCTTGCGGACCAGCCGCTGGGCAAGGACGGCGAGGATCGAACTGGCCACCAGGAACGGTTGGATGCCCACGTCGACCAGACGTGTAATGGCGCTGGGCGCGTCGTTCGTGTGCAGCGTACTGAAAACCAGGTGTCCGGTCAGCGAGGCCTGGATCGCGGTCTCGGCCGTCTCCAGATCGCGGATTTCGCCCACCAGGAGGATGTTCGGGTTCTGCCGGAGCATGGCCCGGATGATCCGCGCGAAGGTCATGCCGATCTTCGCCTTCACCTCACACTGGTTCACGCCGGGCAGGTAGTATTCCACCGGGTCCTCGGCGGTGATGATCTTGACGTCGGGCCGGTTCAGTTCGTTGAGCGCGGCGTAGAGGGTGGTGGTCTTGCCCGAGCCGGTGGGGCCGGTGACCAGGAGGATGCCGTTGGGCCGGCGGATGAGTTGCTTGAACTTGGCGTAGTCCTCCTCGGAGAAGCCGAGATCCGTGAGGCTGACCTGGATGTTCTCGCGGTCGAGGATGCGCATGACCACCGACTGGCCGTGGGTGGTCGGCAGGATGCTGACGCGGAGGTCGATGTCCTTGCCGGCGACCAGGATCTTGATCCGGCCGTCCTGGGGCCTTCGTTTCTCGGCGATGTCGATCTGGCCCATGATCTTGAGCCGACTGACGATGGCGCCGAGGAGGCGGCGGGGGGCCGAGTCGCGCTCGATCAGCACGCCGTCGATCCGGTATCGGATTCGGACCCGCTCGGCGAACGGCTCGATGTGGATGTCCGACGCCCGGGTGCGGACGGCCTCCTCGATGATCAGGTGGACCAGCCGGATGACCGGCGCGTCCCCTTCCTCAAGGGTGTTGGTGCGGGAGGACTTACCGCCCCCCTCCTCGTCCATGTAGTCCATCTCGGTGTCGGTGAAGTCCGTGAGCATGGAATCCACCGAGTCGCCCGGGCCGCCGCCGGCGGCCGCGCCGTAGTATTTGTTGATGGCCTCGATGATGGCCTCGCGCGGGGCGAGCGCCACCTCGATCTCGCGGTTCAGGACGAACCGGAGCTTCTCGATCGTCTCGAACCCCATGGGGTCGTGCATGATGACCTTGATGGACCCGCCGTTCCCCTCGGCCATGGGGATGACGATGTTCTCGCGCGCCAGCGGTTCGGAGACCTTGGCGACGACGTCCGGGGGGATCTCGATCTCGTGGAGTTCGACGTAAGGGAGGCCGTGTTGTTCGGCCTTGGCCTTGGTGATGTCGACGGCGTCGGCGTACCCGAGCTTGACGAGGGCGTCCTCGACGCCTCCGCCGGAGCGCTCGGCCTCCTTGAGTTGGTCGGGCCCGATCACGCCGCGACGGATGAGGATTTCGGTCCAATCCCGGCTTTTGGCCATGGCGAGGTTGCTCCCGAAAGAGTTGCCAGGAAGGCTCTGAACACGCGCGGCGCGGCCCCCGGCGCGCGCGCCGGCCCCGCCGACGGAGCGGCGTGGGATCGGGGCGGTCGGGGTTCGATGTTGGGGCGCGACGTCCTGTACAAGTGCGAGACCCACGACGTGACGGGTCGAGCTGCTTCGACCGACCGTTCCCACGAGCGACGGGGGGATGATTGAGATTCGATGATGCCGGATTCAACGTACCAGACCGGATTTCCGCCATCAAGCGATCCCGATGGAATTCACGGCCCGCGGGATCGGTCGTGAGGGCCCCTCCGACGGTGGCGGCTTGACTTGGGGCGCCGGCCGCGCGACTCTAGTTTGAGAATCGACGCCCCGGCCGGAGACGATCCGCGCCGGCGTCGTTCCTCGCCGAACCGAGTACCGGAGATCCCGCCTTGCATCGACGCACGCCCATCACGAGTCCGTTCCCGACCATCGCGGCGGCCCTGGCGGTCTGGTTGGCGTTCGGCGCGACCGCCGTCCGGGCCGCCGACTTGCCGCGGATCGACGTCCGGGTCGCCTATCCGAACGTCAAGTTCGACCGCCCGGTCGCGCTGGATTATCCCAGGGAGGATCCCAGCCGCTATTACGTCGTGGAGCAGCACCAGGCGAAGATCTGGTCGTTCCCGGCCGAGCCGCGCGACACCTCGGAGAAGAAGCTCTTCCTGGAACTCCCCGACCCGATCAACCGGGAGAACGAGGAGGGGCTCCTGGGCCTGGCGTTCCATCCCCGGTTCAAGGAGAACGGCGAGTTCTTCGTCTATTACTCGTGGAAGGGCGACCAACGGCGGTCGGTGGTCTCGCGGTTCAAGGTCTCGGCGGACGACCCGCTGACGGCCGACCCCCAGAGCGAGGAGCGGATCTGGGTCTCGGACGTCGATCCGTTCTGGAACCACAACGGCGGCACGCTCCGGTTCGGCCCCGACGGCTTCCTTTACATCTCCCTGGGCGACGGCGGCTCGGGCGACGACCCGCTCAACAACGGCCAGAACCCCAAGAACTGGTTCGCCACGATCCTCCGCCTCGACGTCGACCATCCGACCGACGGCAAGGCTTACGGCATCCCCGCCGACAACCCGGCCCGTCGCTCCAAGGCCCACGCGCACTGGGCCCCGGAGGTCTACGCCATCGGCCTGCGGAACGTCTGGAAGTATGGTTTCGACCGCGAGACGGGCGACCTCTGGGCGGGGGACGTCGGCCAGAACACCTGGGAATACGTCCATAAGATCGACAACGGCGGTAACTACGGCTGGAGCATCCGCGAGGGCTTCCACCCGTTCCAGCCCCAGCGGCGGCAGAAGCCGGATCCGGCCGGGCCGATCCGTCCCCCCTACGTCGAGTATCCCCACCAGCCGACGGCCGACCGCCCCGACTCCGGGTTGAGCATCACCGGCGGCTACGTCTACCGTGGCGACGCGATCCCCGAGCTGAAGGGCTGGTACGTCTACGGCGACTTCGAGACGGGCCGGATCTGGGGCATGAAGCCGGAAGGAGGCAAGGCCGCGGCGTCCGGCGAGATCCTCAAGCTCACGCCCCAGAACAAGTTGAACATCGCCTCGTTCGACGAGACGCCCGACGGCGAGTTGTTGATCCTGGCCTTCGACGGCCGGGTCCACCAGATCGTCCCCGCCAAGTGACGACGGCGGCCCGCCGGGACGGAGGATCGTGATGGCGACCGAATCGCGAGCTTGCCGGGCGATCCTCCTCCGCGAGGGCGACGACGTGGCCGTGGCCTCCGCCCCGATCCCGGCGGGGGCGCGGGTGGAGGTCGGTGGCGCGACGGTCGCGGCGCTTGAGCCGATCGGCCTGGGCCACAAGATCGCCGTCCGGGACGTCGCCGAAGGCGCCGCGGCGCGGAAGTACGGTCAGGTGATCGGTTTCGCGTCCCGGCCGATCCCGGCGGGCGCGCTCGTCCACGTCCACAACCTCCGCGCCGACCTCTTCGAGCGCGACTACGCCTTCGCCACCGAGCGCCCGACCGTTCCCGAGCCGGGCGCGCCGCGGACCTTCCGCGGCTACCTCCGTCCCGACGGCCGGGTGGGGACGCGGAACTACATCGCGGTCGTCAGCACGGTGAACTGCTCGGCGAGCACCTCCCGGTTCATCTCCGAACGGTTCCGCGGCCGCGACTTCAGGCGTTCCCATCCCAACGTCGACGGCGTCTTCGCCATCACCCACAAGGGGGGCTGCGGCCTGGCGTTCGAGGGGAAGGACCACCAGATCCTGGAGCGGGTGCTGGCGGGGTTCGTCAACCATCCCAACGTCGCGGCGTACATCCTGGTCGGTCTGGGCTGCGAGGGCGCGCAGGCGCAGCACTTGATTTCGACCCGGCGCTTGCGGTCGCGCTCCCGGGGCGAGCCGAACGCCGCGCCGCCGCACGTCTTCACCATTCAGGAGGAGGGGGGGATCGGTCGGACGGTCGAGGCGGCCGTGGCGGCCGTCGAGAGGCTCTTGCCCGCGGCCGACGCCTGGCGGCGGACGGAACAACCGGCGTCGAAGCTCTGTCTGGCCCTGGAATGCGGCGGCTCCGACGGCAACTCGGGCGTGACGGCCAACCCGGCCCTGGGCGCGGCGGCCGATCTGCTGATCGCCCAGGGGGGCTCGGCCGTCCTGGGGGAGACGACCGAGATCTACGGCGCCGAGCATCTTCTGACCCGTCGCGCGGTCTCCGAGGCGGTGGGTCGCAAGCTGATCGACCGCATCCGTTGGTGGGAGTGGTACACCCAGGTCCTCGGCGCCGAGATCAACAACAACCCCTCGCCGGGCAACAAGCTGGGGGGGCTCTCGACGATCTATGAGAAGTCGCTGGGGGCGTTGGCGAAGGCGGGCTCGACCCCCCTGGTCGACGTCGTCGACTACGCGGAGCAAGTTCGCCGGCCGGGGCTGACGTTCATGGACACGCCGGGCTACGATCCGGTCTGCACCACGGGCCTGGTGGCCAGCGGGGCCAACGTCCTGGTCTTCACCACCGGCCGCGGCAGCGTGCTGGGCCTGAAGCCGACCCCCTGCGTCAAGGTGGCGACGAACACCACGATGTACCGGTGGATGAGGGACGACATGGACCTGGACGCCGGAACGATCCTCGACGGCGAACCCGTGGCGGACGTGGGGCGTCGCCTCTTCGACATGGTCCTGGACGTCGCCGGCGGCGAGCCGACCCGGAGCGAGGGGGCCGGGTTGGGCGAGGAGGAGTTCGTCCCCTGGACCATCGGGCCGGTCCTTTGACATGACACGACACGCGCGGCCGTCGCCGGCTTCCCCGACTTCCGTTCCGCCCTCGCTCGACCTCCTCGGGCACAGCGGCTGGCCGCTGATCGTCCTGGTGGCGGTCGAGGCGGCCTGGCTGCTCTGGTTCCTGATGGAGCCGTTGCCGAACGTCCCGCCGAGTCCCGGCGGTCGCGTCAGTCGGGGAATCCTGCTCCTGGACGCGCTCCCCGGCGTGGTTCCGGGAGTGACGTTCCACGATTCGCTTCTGGGCAAGGCCGTCGGCGAATTGAGCGACGTCGGCAACCTCCCCCAACGCTTGCCGATCGTCGCCGCGGCGGCGCTGATCGCCCTGGCGGCGGTGGGGATCGGCGATTGGCTGCTGCGCAAGTCCCGGATGGAAAGCGGATGCGGCGTCGCGTCACGACTGGCGGTCGATTATCTGGCCGGTACGGTCGTCCTGGGGCTGGCGACGTTGATCGTGGGACGGATCGGCCTGCCGAACCCCTGGGTCGTTCGAGGCGCGCTGTCGGCGGCGGCCGCGGCGGGGTTCTGGACGGCGAAGCCCTGGCGATGGCCGCGCGGGCGGCTCGACGCGAACGCCTCGCTGGCGGTTTTGATCGTCGCGCCGTTCGTCGTTTTGATGCTTCTGGGATCGATGCTGCCGGCGGTCGACTTCGACGTGTTGGAGTATCATCTTCAGGGGCCGAAGGAGTATTACCAGGCCGGTCGGATCGCCTTTCTGCCGCACAACGTCTATACGAACATGCCCTTCGGCGTGGAGATGCTCCACCTGCTGGGAATGGAGGTGATGGCCGATTGGTGGTGGGGCGGGCTGGTCGGGCAATTGCTCGTCGCGGTCTTCGGCCTGGCGGCGGGCGTGCTGATCGCCGCGACGGCGACGCGGCTGGGAAGCCGGAAGGCCGGGTGCCTGGCGGCGGTCGTCTACCTGACGACGCCGTGGGTGTACCGGATGGGGGTGATCGCCTATGTGGAGGGTCCGCTCTGCGGCTTCCAGGCGGCGTTGCTCTGGACCTACGTTCGGGGGCGGACGGAGCCGGACCTCGCGCCCGCGCGGCTTTGGGGCCTGATCGGTTTTTTGGCGGGCGGGGCGATGGCCTGCAAGTACACGGCGATTCTGCCGGCGGTCCTGCCGTTCGGCGCGTTGAGCCTCGTCGACTCCTGGCGCGGTCGGTCGTGGCGGCCGACGGCCGCCTACGTCCTGGGCTGGGCGGTCGTGATGACGCCGTGGTTGGCGAAGAACGTCGCCGACACGGGCAATCCGGTCTATCCGCTGGCCTACGGCCTCTTCGGCGGTCGCGACTGGACGCCCGCGCGCGAACTGCAATGGGCTCGCGCGCACGGTCCGAGGCCGATCACGGGGGACTACTTCCGGCATGGCGTGATCGAGGTGCTGGGGCGGTCGGACTGGCAGTCGCCGTTGTACGCGGCGTTCGCGCCCCTGGCGTTCTTGAACCGGAGGACGCGACGCGCGGCGGCGTGGCTGGGGGTCTTTCTCGCCTGGATCTTCCTGTCGTGGTGGTTTCTGACCCATCGGCTGGATCGTTTCTGGTTGCCGATGCTGCCGGCGTTCGCCGTGATGGCGGGACTGGGGGCGGACTGGTCGCGGTCGCCGGCCTGGCGGGTGGCGCGCGGGTTCGTACTGGCGCTGGCGGTGGCGACGAACCTGACGTACTCGTCGACCGCGCTCGCGGGCCTCAACGAGTGGACGGGCGACCTGGAGTTCCTGCGAACCGACATGCCCAGGCGGTTGAACGCGCCCCTGGCGGCGATCGACGCCGGCCTACCGCCCGACGCTCGGATCCTCCTGGTGGGACAGGCGGCGGTGTTCCACCTCCGCCATTCCGTCCTTTACAACACCGTGTTCAATCCGGAGATCATCGAGGGCCTCGCCGACGACCGGTCCCCCGCGGAGTTCCACGAGGAATTGCTCAAGCGCGGGATCACTCACGTCTACGTCGATTGGAAGGAGATTCGCCGGCATCGCGACCCGGCGGGCTACGGCTTCACGGACTTCGTGACCCCCGCGCGGTTCGGCGCGTGGACGTCCGCCGGCGTCCTCTCCGGGCCGACGCCCTTCGGCATGGAGCAGGACCTTTACGAGGTCCGCGCGCGCTGAGGCCCGACGGGGCCGTCCGGCGGCCCCAGCGCCGCGACCGCCTCCAGCGGCACGCGGATCAGGCCCGAGCCGGCGGCGGGCTCCAGGGAGAGGCCGCGGGCGACGTCGACGTCGACGAGGCGGCCGGAGAGGACGCCCGTCGTCGTGGTCACGCGGACGAGTCGGCCGAGATGCTCGCAGCGCGACCGCCAGGCCGGGGCGAGGACCGCCGGCCCCTCGCGAAGACCGGCGTCGTACCATCGGTCGAGGCGTTGGATCAACTCGCGGGCCAACTCGGAGCGGTCGAACGAACGGCCGGAAAGGAGGCTTAGCGACGTCGCCGAATCGCGCAGGTCGGGCGGGAACTCATCGGCCGAAACATGGACGTTCAGGCCGATGCCGATCACGGCGGCGGCGGGGCCGCTCGGTCGCAAGACTCGCTCGACCAAGACGCCGCAGAGCTTGCGGCCGTCGACCCGGACGTCGTTGGGCCATTTGATAAGCGCCTGTTGACCCGTATGGTCGGACGCCAACTCGGCCGCGGCGACCGCCCCCACCAACGTCAGCCAGGCCGTGCCCGCGCCCGAGTCGCCGACCGTCGGCGCCAGGCCGTCGGGCGGGAAGAGCAGGACCGACATGAGCAGGCTCGACCCCGCCGGCGCGACGAACGACCGCCCGCGACGGCCGCGGCCGGCGGTCTGTTCCTCCGCCAAAATCACCAGGCCGTCGTTGGCCGTCGTCGCGGCGACTCGCGCGGCGTGGTCGTTGGTGCTCTCGACGCGGTTCCAGACCGCCACTCGACGGCCGATCCGCCGCGTCCCCAGCTCATGCCCGATCTGGTCCGGGCACAACCGCGACGACGGCCCGCGATAGGCGACCTCGCCGTCGCGACGCTCCAACTCGAAGCCGAACGCCCCAAGCGCGTCCACCGCCGCGGCGACCGCGCGAGGGTCGCCGGGGAGATCGTCGAGCCGAACGAACCCCGCCGCGGCGCGCAGTCGCTTCAAGAGCGCGACGTCCAGGATCGGCGGCGAGGGGTCGGCCCAGGCGGTCACGGGAGGTCGAAGACGGCGTCGAAGGCGACGTCGAGCGCCACGGCCGAATGCGTCAAGGCGCCGACGCTGATCCGGTCGACTCCCGCCCTCGCCCTGGCGGCGATCGTCTCCAAGGTGATCCCGCCGGATGACTCCAACAGCACGCCCGGCGCGTTGGCGTCGCGACGGCGAACGGCCTCGACGAGCGCGTCGGGGCCGAGGTTGTCGACCAGAACGACGTCGGGTCGATGGGCCAGGGCGACGTCGAGTTGTTCGAGCGTGTCGACCTCCACCTCGACGGTCGTCCCCTCCGGGACGGCCGCGCGGGCCGCGGCGAGGGCGCGGGGGATGGCGTCGCCGCCGGTCGCGGCGAGCCAGGCCAGATGGTTGTCCTTGATGAGGACCGCGTCGTACAGGCCGATCCGGTGGTTCGTCCCGCCGCCGCAACGGACGGCGTACTTCTCCAAGATCCGCCAACCGGGGGTGGTCTTGCGAGTGTCCAGCACCTTGGCGCGCGTCCCCTTGACCGCCGCGACGAACCGCGCGGTCAGGGTCGCGATCCCGCAGAGGCGCTGGAGGAAGTCGAGCGCGGTTCGCTCCAGCGAGAGGATGGTCCCGAAGTCCCCCTCGATCTCGGCGACCGGGTCGCCGGCGTTCAGTTCGTTGCCGTCGGCCTTCAGGGGCCGCCAGCCGGGGACGTGGAACTCGTCGAGCAGCATGGCGACGATCGGCAGGCCGGCGAGGATTCCCGGCGCGCGGGCGACCAGCCGGGCGGAGCCGCGGGCGCCGGCGGGGATGACGGACCTGGTGGTGACGTCGCCGCGATCGCCGAGGTCCTCGACGATCGCCATGCGGATCAGTTCGCGGGCGTTGGCGCGCTCGGCGGCGTCGAAGCCGGGATCGGGTCGGGGCATGATCGGTCCTTCGCGGCGGTCGGCCCGGCGCTACTCGGGGAAAGGGGCCAGGGGGTCGACGGGAGGGGGCTCGACCCGGCTCCTGGGAAGCGCCGCGGTGGCGGGGGACTCCAGGAGCGTCGTCTCGATCTCGACTCGATCGTCCGCCTTCTCCCCGCGGATCTCGCGGGCGACGAGGTAGACCGCCTTGCGGAAGAGGCGGTCGTGGGCGTAGAGCCCGACCGCGGCGTACTCGCCGACGCTGGTCTGGGTCTTGGCGGAGGTCTCGTCCCCGGTATACCCGGCGACGACGTAGCGGTGTTCGGTCTTGAGGATCCCGGTGGCCGCGTCGGCCGCGGCGAGCGCCGCGCCGTCGGCGCCCAGGACGAGGGTGACCGCGGGGCGGGCCTTGACGGCGTCGGCGACCGCGGCGGCGGCGGCCTTGGCGTCGTCGCCGACGGCGAGTTCGTCGACCTTGGCGACCTCCGCGGCGGCGAGGGCCTCCTTCAGCGCGGCGAGCCGGTCGGCGATGATCGGATCGACGTCGGGCCGGACGACCACCAGCGCGCCGGACTTGGGATCGAGCCCGCCCTTGGCGGCGTTGCGCATGGCGAGTTCGACGATCCGGCTCGCCGACGGCCCGAACGGCGCGGGGACGACGACGACCTCGCGGCCGGGGCCGGCGGACTCCTCGCCCAGCGGCCCGCCCAGCGTCACGACGAGCAGGCCCTTGGCGCGCGCCTCCGTGACGGCCGCGTCGAGATCGGCGTCGGCGGCGACGGGGGCCTCGACGATGATCGCCGGCGGATCGCGACGGATCGCCTCGCGAACGGCCGCGGCCTGGGCGCCGGGCTCCGGCTCCCGGACCTGGACCGGGATCGTGTCCAGCCCCGCCTGGATCATCGCGCCTTCCTTGACGATCGCGGCGAGCGTCTCGTCCGATCTGGGGATCGGCGCGATCTGCACGGGCCTGGTCCCGGCGCGGACCGCGTTCCCCCGCGTCGCCCTCGACGTCGCCGACGGCGGCGGCGCGCCGCATCCCCAGACCGAGAGCGCCAGCGCGACCGCCGCCAGCCCGAACCGACCGAAACGCGCCATGCCCTCGCACCTCTCCGTCGCGACCGTGAAAGCCGAAACGGGGATAGTGTATCCGCCGCGGCGTCGCTCCGGAAAGAGGCGAGCCGGCGGCGAGAGGGGAAGCGGAGCGGAGAAGGCGCTTCTCACCGGAGATGGATCGGCCCTTCGATCACCGTCCCCGGTTCGATCTTCGCCTTGAGTTCGTGGGCGTCGCGGGCGTAGAGGGGGCTGATCTCGATGGCGAAGGGGACGGAGCCGTCGGGACGGCGGGGGACGACGGCGCCGGCCTGTTCGAGCCAGGAGCCGAACAGGTCGCTCATGCTCTGACGGACGGTGTCCGGCGAATCCGGCCCCCGGGCGTTCTTAAGCGGCTCGAACTCGACCCGGCGGTCGGTCTCGACAACGACGTGGCTTCTCGCCTCGGGGAGGGCGTCGAAGATGAACTGCTCGAACTTCACGGCGTTGGGCTCGGCCGGCTCGACCAGGCGGCCCGAGGCGTCCAGGAACGGCACCTTCTTGACCGCGCGGTGGAACGGCAGGAGGTGGACGCCGACGAGCCGCTCGACGAACGAGCGTTCCAGGACGTGGATGGCGATGCTGCCGGCCCAGTAGGTCAGTTGGCCGTCGTGGTCGCGGGCCTCGGCAAGCGCCCGGGGAAGGTCGGAATACTCGACGACCCGCGGCCGGCCGTCGAGTTCGACGACCACGCCCACCTTTTCATCCGGGGACCGTTTCTCGACGACCTTCAGCGACAGCTCGGCCTCGCCGCGGCGATGCAGGCCGATGAAGGTCGGGTCGGCGACGTCGACCATGGGGTTGTCGACCTGGAAGTAGAAGAGGGTGCGCGCGCCGAGTTCGCGCATCTCGTCCAGGCAACTGGGCGCGCGGCCGTCCCCGCCGCGGGCGGCCAAAGCGGCGAGGGTGCCGCCGTGGCCGTCGGGGCTCATGGCGATCCGCCCCGGGCCGCTCAAAAGGATCGCGCCGGTGGCCCGGTCGACGGCCGGCATGCGGCCCTGGACGAAGAACCGGACGTGGTCCAGGCCGAAGCGGTCGTGGTCCGCGAAGAACCGGACGGTGGCGTCGTGGTTCTCGTGGCTGGTCATGACGTACAGGGGCGGCTGCTTGCCGTGGCGGCGGCCCAGGGCGACGAGCTTCTCGGCGTGGATCTGAAACAGGCTGGCGGAGGAGACCGGGCCGATCGGGAACGTCCCCTTGGGCCCGTCGAAGCCCAGCCGCGTGCCCGAGCCCCCCGCCACCAGCACGACGCCGACCTCGCCGGCGGCCAGGGCTTCCTCGCCGGCGTCGGCGGCGCGACGGCGGTCGGCGCGCTCGGCGTCGGTTCGGGGCATGCGGGCCACGTCGATGGGTCGGATACGATCCAGATCGGCCTCGGCCGTCGTTCCCCCCTCACCCTTGACCAGTTCGGCGACCAGCGTGGCGAGCCGGTCGAAGTCGATGCAGTCGATCTCTCGGGCCAGCGCGTCGCGACCGTCGGCGTCAAGGCCGTCCCAGTGACGGAGCAAGTGCCCCTGGCCGTGCTTTTCCAGACGTGCCGCCCATTCCTGCTTGGATGCCATCGCGTGGCGCGCTCCTCATGGATCGTTCGCGGGGCCGTCCCGGCGCGGCCCATTCCCTCCGACCCCTTCCGATCCTATCATTTCACCCCCTCGCGAGCATCCTCTCCCGTCGCGCGCGAGCCCGCCCCCCGATCCTCGGCCGGGACGCGGCGAGGGTCGGGGGGCGGGTCGGGCGGGCCGGATCGGGATCGGATCGGGGCGGTTCAGGTGCCGAACTCGGGGCGGCGGAGGGAGAGCTGGGACTGAAGTCGCTGGATGATCGAGGAGTGCATCTGCGAGACCCGCGACTCGGAGAGGTCGAGCGTGGCGCCGATCTCCTTCATCGTCAGTTCTTCATAATAGTAGAGGATGATGATGAGGCGCTCGTTGCGGTTGAGGCCCTTGGTCACCATGCGCATGAGGTCCTTGCGCTGGAGCCTTCGGGTGGGGTCCTCGCCCTTCTTGTCCTCGAGGATGTCGATTTCGCGGACGTCCTTGTAGCCGTCGGTCTCGTACCACTTCTTGTTGAGGCTGATGAGGCCGACGGCGTTGGCGTCGGCGGCCATCTTCTCGTACTCCGCCATGGGGAGCCCGAGCCGCTCGGCGAGCTCGACGTCGGTGGGGGGGCGGCCGTGGCGGGCCTCCAGCTCCTTGCGGGCCTCCTCCATCTTGGTGGCCTTGGAGCGCACCAGGCGGGGGACCCAGTCCATGGTCCGCAGCTCGTCGAGCATGGCGCCGCGGATGCGGGGGACGCAGTAGGTCTCGAACTTGACGCCGCGGGAGAGGTCGAAGGCGTCGATGGCGTCCATCAAGCCGAAGACCCCCGCGGAAATCAGGTCGTCGAGGTCGACCCCGTCGGGGAGCCGCTGCCAGATCCGCTCGGCGTTGTACTTGACCAGCGACAAGTAACGCTCGACCAACCGGTTCCGCAGCTCCGTGGTGGGTTGTTCCTTGAACTCCCGCCAGAGTTCGGTCACATCCACATCCACCTTGGTTGCCATCCTGACCTCCGTGTCGGCTGCGCGGGGGGCCGCGCGTCCCTGCTCGGCCTCCGGGAGGGCGGCGCCCCGCCCCCCCGTCGATCGCGGGGCGACGCCCCGGGCGTCGCGGTCCCGGCCCCGGTAGGGCCCGGCCCGCGACGTTCGGAGCCTTCGTCCCCGCCCCCCGCCATTCAAGGGAACTCGATCCTCAATACTCATCGGACGACTCATCCATCCGCCTTGAGCCGTATCGTCCGAAGAATCCGGACGACCGGCCCGGCGGCGGGGGGGCCGGTGGTCATGCGTCGCCCCAGGCCCTCGATCGGGTCGTCCACGAATCGTCTCCCCGGGAGTTTCCACCGCATGGTTCAAACGGCCTCCTCGCCGAGGATCAAGCGGGCGAGTCGGCGTCGCGAGGCCGCCTCCACGTCGTCCGGCGGGGCCGGGCCGGTCGTCAGATGACTGACCGGCGGGTCGCCCCGTCCCAGGACGGCCAGGAGCGGCCCCAGAGTCTCGGCTTCGTCGAGCTTGGTCAAGATCAAGCGGTCGGGACCGACCGGCGCGAACCGATCGACCGCCGCGCGCAGGCCCCGCGCCGAGCCCGCCGCCGCCAGCGTCAGATGGACCTCGTCGGGCCTCAGCGCCTGAAGCAGCGCCGCCGACTCCGCCATCCGCGCCGCGTCCCGAGGAGGGACGCCGGGGGAGTCGACCAGGACCACGTCCGCCGCGCCCAACGCCTCAAGCGCGCCGAGGGCGGCCTCCGGGCCGTCGCCGAAGGTCAGCGGGACGTCGAGCAGATCGGCGTGGGCTTGCAGTTGGTCGCGGGCGGCGATGCGACGGCCGTCGGTCGACAGCAGGCCGACCCGCGCCCCCCGTCTCAGCTTGAGCGTCGCGGCCAGCTTGGCGACGGTCGTCGTCTTGCCGACCCCCGTCGGCCCGATCAGGGCGACGACCCGGCGCGCGCCGGGGACGGCGCGGATCGGCGGCGCGATCGCCAACGCGTCCTCCAGGGCGCGGCGGACGGCCGTGGCCGGGTCGTCGGCCGGGGACGTCAAGGCGGCCTCGCGCGCCAGCAACCGGGCGATCGGCTCCGGCGCGTCGGCCGCCAGCAGTCGCGCGTAGGCCGCGACCGCCTCGGGGGACGTCGCGGGCCGGGGACCGACCGCGACGCCGACGCCCGGCGGCTCGATCGCGATCCGGGCCCGGCCCCTCTCCTCGGCCGACGTCGCGGCCTCGACCTCGACGGCCGCTTGCGCGCCCAGGCCGAAGAGCCGGCGGCGGCGGACCTCGCGAGCGGTCAGGATCACGGCGTCGCCGCCGAGGTCGCGGCGGACCCTGGCCAGGGCCTCGCGCATCGTCCGGCCGCGATACGTCCGGATCTGGAGAAGATCGACCGCCCGGCCCGCGGGCGTCGCGGCGCTCACGCGAACGCCTCGGTGGTGGCGAACGTCCGGGGATCGACGGTCGTCTCGCCGTCGTCGGCCTCGTCCTCGTCGGGATCCTCGACGATCGTGCCGAGGGTCTCGACCGGCGTGTCGCGGGGGATCTCGCGCTGGCTCAGGACGACCAGCCGCGGCAGATCGGCGCGGGTGAGGTCCTTGAGCACGGCGCGGGAGGCGGCGGCGGTCACGACGATCGGCGGCAGTCCGGCGTCGACCAGGGCGGCGACCCCCTGGGCCACCGCCCGCAGCATCCCGCGGACGGTCTCGTCCCCAAGCGCCTCCGACGGGTGCGCGTCCGACTCGGCCGCGACGGCCGCCAGCCGTGAGTTCAGGTCCCGCGAGAGCGTCACCACCCGCAAGCGGCCCTCGCTTGAGCGGTAGCCCTCGGTGATCTGCCGCGCCAGGCTCTGGCGGGCCAACTCGGTCAACGCGGCGACGTCCCTGGTCTTGTCGGCGTGAACGGCCATCGTCTCCAGAATCGTCTCCAGGTCTCGGACGCTGACCTGTTCGCGCAAGAGGTTCTGCAACAGCCGTTGCAACTCGCCCGGCCGCAGCAGGCCGGGGACGACCTCGTTGGCCAGGGTGGGCGCCGCGCCGCGGACGCGGTCCAGGAGACGCTCGATCTGGTCGCGGGTGAGCAACTCGTCGGCGTGGGAGCGGACGATCTCGCCGAAGTGAGCGGCGACGACGGCCGACGCCTCCAGGATCTTGCAGCCGGCCAGTTCGGCGACCTCGCGGCCCTCGGCGTGGATCCAGACCGCGGTCCTGCCGGTGGCGGGGTCGACGGCCTCGCCCCCCTCGGGAAGCTCGCTCGCTCCGGCGGGCGGAATGGCCAGCAGCCTGCCGGCGAAGGCGGTCCCCGCGCCGACCACGGTGCCGCGGATCTTCACGCGGTACTCGTGGGCCGCCAGGCCGATGTCGTCGTGGATCCGCACCTGCGGGACGATCAGGCCCAACTCGCGGGCGACGCCCTGGCGGACGGTTCGCAGTCTTTCCAGCAGGTTGCCGCCGCGGCTGGAGTCGGCCAGGCTGATGAGCCGGTAGCCGATCTCCAATTCCAGGAGATCGACGTGCAAAAGCTTCTCCACGTCGTCCGAGCCCGGATCGGCCGACGGCCGGACCGGCTCGACCGCGCGGGCGACGGAGGGACCGCCGCGAGGGGCCTCGACCCCGGCGTGGGGCTGATCGACGCGGGCCTGGGTCCGCGCCGGGGCTGGGCGGGCCTCGGGTTCCGGTTCCTCCTCGACGGCCGGGGCGGTCCCTCGCAGGCGATAAGCTCGCCAGCCCAGGATCGTGGCGAGGACCAGAAGCGGCGCCTTGGGGAGCGGGGTGAGGGCGAGCAGGGCCAGAAAGCCCGACGCCACCCCCAGCACGCTCGGGTTCCTGGTCAACTGGCCGACGACGTCGCGGCCGATGTCGGTCGGGGTGGACGAGCGGGTGACGATCAGGCCGGCGGCCAGCGAGATCAAGAACGCCGGCACCTGGCTGACCAGGCCGTCGCCGATGGTCAGCTTGGTGAAGACCTCCACGGCCTGCTCCACGGGCATGCCGTGCTGGACCACGCCGATGACCAGGCCGCCGGCGATGTTCACCAGGAGGATCACCACCCCGGCCACCGCGTCGCCGCGGACGAACTTGCCGGCGCCGTCCATCGCCCCGAAAAAGTCCGCCTGACGGTAGACCTCCTCGCGACGGGCGTGGGCCTGGCGCTGGTCGATGATCCCGGCGTGCAGGTCGGCGTCGATGGCCATCTGACGGCCGGGGAGGCCGTCGAGCATGAACCGCGCGGCGACCTCGCTGATCCGCGTCGCCCCCTTGGTGATGACCACGAACTGGATGACCACCAGAATCGAGAAGAGGATCGCCCCCACCAGCACCTGGTCGCCGGCGACGAACTCGCCGAACGCCTTGACGACCGTCCCGGCCGCGTCGACCCCCGCCTCCCCGCCATGGGTGAGGACCAATCGCGTCGTCGCCACGTTCAGGACCAGTCTCGTCAGCGTGGTGGTCAAGAGGATCGTCGGGAACGCGCTGAACTCCCGCGGCGAACGCACGCCCAGGGTCGTCAGCAGGACCAGGACCGCCAGCGTGAGGTTCGCCGCCAACAGCAGGTCGAGCGCCGCGGCCGGCACCGGCACGATGAAGACCAGGACCGCGCCGACGATCGTGATCGGCAGGACCAGACTGGAAAGGCCCCGCCAGGCGGACCCATCGGACGACGAGGAAGGCATCCAATCCTCTCCAGACGAAAACCGAGCGACGCGACCCGGGGAGCGCCCCCGCGACTCGAAACGGAACCCGCCGAAACTCTCCCACCGACCGGCCGGAATCGGCCCTCGCGACGTGCGACGGGACCATACTCGCGACGCCTCGAACTGTCCAGGGCGAACGGCCCCGTTCAGGCTCGCGGCCAGGCCGCGCGAAGCTGGGAGATCAGCAGCGGGTCGGCGATCGCCCCGCGCGGCGACGAGGAGGGCGCCGCCGCGATCCGAAGCGCCAGTCCGGGCGACTCCAGCATCGACAGCCCGGCGCGGCGGGCGGCCAGGCGGATCGCCGCCCCCGCCCTTCCTCGTTCCGAGAGCCGGACGAACGTCTTCCGCGGCGGCGGCCCGCCGGAAAGGACCACGACCAGGCCGGCGTCGCCCAGCAGGACCAGCGAAGCCCCCGCCAGCAGCTCCGGCGTCCCGTCGCGAAGCGCCTGCGCCAGCCGACGCCGCGAGGCCCGGACCTTGGGGTCGCCGTCGAGCGACTTCTGGTCCTCGCGATGCTCCTCCGGCGTCATCCGCATCATCGCCTCGAACCGCGCGCGCCGCAGGCCGTAGTCGACCAGGCCCACGACGACCATCGTCGCGGCCAGCGCCCACGCCGGGGCCAGCAGGATCGCGAACGCCCCTCGGGCCGCCGTCGGGAAGTCGAGAAACGAAAGCGCCCGCAGTTCCCCCCAACGCGCGCGCAGGCTCCAAACGGCCACGACCGTCAGGACCGCCGCCTTGACGATCGACCAGACGCAACGCTCCAGCTTCGCGCCCAATCCCCCTCCCTCGCCCAACCGCCAGAATCGGCCGACCTCGGGCGCGAGCAACGCCGGGGCGAACATGCCGCGGGTCTGGACCAGGTGAGCCGCGGTCGCCCCCGCGGCGAACCCCCCGAGCAAAAGGCCGATCGGGACGGCGAGCGTCGCCGCCGCGGCCCACGCCAGCCGCGACAGGTCGCCGGGACCGTCCAGGCTCGCGCCGGGGTCCAGTAGCGGGGTCCGCGCGACGTCCACGAGCGCGCCGAACAGCGACGACTCGCACGCCGTCAACAGCGCCACGGCGACGATCCAGCCGGCCGCGGCGCTGAGTTCCGGGCTATGCGCCGCCTTTCCCTGCTCACGGGCGAGTTGGCGACGACGAGGCGACGCGGCCTGGGTGCGATCCTCGGACATCGAGCCGGCCCTCCCGCGTCAGTTCCAACCGTCGGCCCACGCCAACCACGCCCCGTCGAGGCAAGCGGCCAGGCCGGCGAGACTCGCCATGACCAGGACCACGCCCAGGGCCGCGCGGATCGGCAGCGAAAGCGCCATCAACGGCACGCTGGGCGCGAGCCGCCCCAGCCACCCCAGGGCGACGCCCGCGATCGCCAACGCCGCGGCCGGCGGGGCCGCGGCGCGGAGCGCCAACTTGAGCGCCTCGGCCGTCTGAAGGAAGAGCGCGTCGGCCGACTCGCGCCCCAGGGCCGAGCGGCCGACCGGGATCGCCTCATAGCTCCGCAACAGCGCGTCGAGGATCACCAGCGGCCCGTCCAGGCCGATGAACGTCGCCAGCGCGATCAAACCGTAAAGATGCCCCAGCGCCGTCAATTCCTCGCCCGTCTCCGGGTCGAACAAGGCGGACGTCGACAGGCCCGCCTGGGACGACACCAACTCGCCCGCCTGCCGCGCCGCCGCGACCACCAGCGACGCCGACATCCCCATCAGCCCGCCGACGAGCGCCTCGTTGACGATCAGCCAGCCGAGTCCGACCGCCGACGTCGGCGCGACAACCGAGGCCGCCGCCAACGGGGCCGTCCAGACGCCGAGCGCCAACGCGGTGACGATTCGGAACCGCCAGTCCAGCCCCGGCGCGGCCAGCACCGGCGCGGTGAAGCAGACGCCCGACGTCCGCGCCGCCACCAGCGCGAACGCCGGCGCGTTCGCCGCCAGCCAAAGCGCGTCGATCGGGAAGTCGCCCATCGCGGTCTCGGCCTCGTCGCGGCTAGAGCAGGTCCGGGATCGACCCGATCAGGTCGATCGTGAAGTCGATCCAGCGCGACGCCAGCCACGGCAAGAGGACCAGCGTCGCCACCAGGACCGCCACCAGCCGGGGCGCCAGCCCGACCACCGGCTCGTTGAGCTGGGTCATCGTCTGGAATATGTTCACGATCAAACCCGTCACCAGCGCCGCGGCCAGGAGCGGGCCGCCCAGAAGCAACGTCAGCCGCAGCGCCTCGCGGGTCCAGTCGATCGCCTGATCCACGTCCATGGGGTCCCTCCGCTCCGATCCGATCCGCGTTCATCCCGAGATCCCGGCGAGCAGCATGTCGGCCACCAACAGCCAGCCGTCGGCCAGGACGAAGACGACGAGCTTGGCGGGGGTCGAGATCAAGGTCGGCGGCAGCATGAACAGGCCCATCGCCGCCAGCACCGCCGAGACCACCAGGTCGACGACCAGGAACGGCAGGTAAAGCATGAAGCCGATCTTCAGGGCCGTCGTCAGTTCGCTGAGGATGTAGGCCGGCGCCACCACGCCCAGGTCGAAGTCCTCCGCGCGATCCGAGTCCAACGACGGCTCCGGGGCGTTCGGGTGGGCGCGCTCGCGGAGGGTCGTCAGATAGTCGTGGTGGTTGTTGCGGTCGATCTGGTCGACCATGAACGCCTTCACCGGCGTCGATCCGGCGGTCCACGCCGCCGCGGCGCCCAGCTTCCCGTTCATGTACGGGTCGACGGACTCCGCGTACACCTTCTCCGCCAACGGCCGCACCACGATCGCGCTGAGTAAAAGCGCCAGCGCCATCAACACCTGGTTCCCCGGCGCCTGCGGACTGCCGAGCGCCTGCCGCAACAGGATCAGCACGATGTTGATCCGCACGAACGGCGTGATCATCAAGAGCGCGACGGGCAACAGCGACGCCGCGCCGAAGAGGACCACCGTCTGGACCGCCCGCGCGGCGTCGGCCGGGATCGGCGTCGGCGGGTCGTGGACCTCCGCCGGCTGGTTGATCCGCGAGACCGGCGCGGGGCGCGGCGCCGCCGGCGCGTCCGCGGTTTGCGCCGAGGCGGGGCCGGCGAGAACCAGCAGCAGGACGGTCAGGACGACGTTCCGGATCGAAGCGCGTCCCGTCCCCTCCCCCGCCGGGAGAGGGCGGCCGCGAAGCGGCGGGTGAGGGTCGCGGCGCTTCGAGGACGCCGACGGATCGGGATGATGTGAAGCCAAGACATACTCCGAAGCGCGACGACCCTCACCCGGCCCCTCGGGCCACGCTCTCCCGGCGGGAGAGGGAACTTCGTCGGCATCGCGTCCCGCGCGCGTCATGACTCGTCTCCGATCCGAACGTCGAGGCGGCCGTGATGGTGGACCGGACGATGAGGCGCGGCGACGGCGCTCGGTTCCTCCGGCTCGTCGTCCAGCTCGCCCAGAAGCGCGGGCGCTCCCTGGGGGCCGGTGCCGATCAGGAGCGTCCTGCCGCCGGCCTTGACGGCGAAGACGGCGTGCCGCGGGGGCAGATGGACCCGGCCGACGATCTGGAGCTTGACCGTCGCGCCCGTCTGGCCCCGGCCGCGAGCGGCCAGGCAGACGGCGCCCGCGCCCCCCAGGGCCAGGATCATCACCGACGTCCCCAGCCACCACGCCGGCGAGCCCGTCGCGCGGGGCGGCTTCCGCGCCCGCTCGCCGGCGACCGTCCGCGGGGAGGCCGCCCGATCGCCCGCGCCGGCGTCCTGGGCGCGCGCCGTCGCGGCGGCCCCCAGGATCAGGGCGAGCGTCGTCGAGAGGATCTTGGCTCGGGCCATGCGAGGCTCCTTCGGTCGTCTCGAAGTCGGACATGCTCAGGCGAGCAGTTCTTCCTGGCCGCTGGGGTCGGGCAGGTCGATCGAGCCCTGGTCGTAGAGGCCGCGGATTCGCTCGGCGACCTCCACCTGCGCGACCTCGGTGTCGGAGAGGCGGAACGGCCCCAGGCCGTCGAGGTGCCGCTGAAGCGTCAGCGCGGCCGAGCCGTGCAAGGCGCCCAGGACCCTCGCCCGCAGGGGGGGGGCCGAGCCGGCCAGGGCCAGGGCCCACGCCTCGGCGTCCTCGGGGCGGAACGCGGCGCGGATCTCGGCGTCGGCCATGCGGAGGACGTCGTCGAAGACGAAGCAGAGCCGGCGCAGGCCCAGGCCGAGGAACTCCTCAAGCACCGCGGCCTGTTCGGCCGGGTCCACCCGATCCATTCGGGCGATCTCCCAGGTGACGGCCTCGACCGCGTCCTGCGCGAGCCCCGCGAGCAACCGCGAGGAGACCGACTGCTCCAGGCTGACCAGCAAGATCGCCGCCTTGCGCAAGGCCGGAATCTCGGAGGCCGACCCCGGCCCGCCCGTCGCGGGGCCCGCGACCGCGGCCGATTCGCGCGAGGCGTCGACCGGGCCGTCGCGCCGGAACGACGAGCGGGAGGACGCGGACGCGGACGGAGACGACGAGGCGCTCATGACCTTCCCCCTCCCTGGGCCGTCCAGCGGTTCAGCACGCTGAACGCCGTCTCCGGATTGCGGCTGACGAACTCTTGCACCCGCTCCGTCGGCGCGGCCGCGGCGGGCTCGCCGCGACGAGGTCGCGAGCCGCCGCGGTCGGACGAGTCCCTCCGCGTCGGCTGTCGGCCCAGGACGAACGTCCCCAGGGCCACCAGGGCCGCCGCCGCCGCGCCCGCGGCGCCCGCCACCGCCCATTCCCGGCTCGATCGCCGCATCGACGCCGTCGCCGCGGCCGACGCGGGATCCTCGGCCGCCAGCTCGTCGGGCAGGACGTCGACGATCGTCGGCGCCCACTCCACGTCGTCCTCGGCCGTCGCCAGCCGGACGGCGGTCTGGACCACCTGCTCGGTCTTGTTCTTCAGCGCGACGTAGTCCTCGTGCGAGGGCTGGCCGCCGCCGGGGAGCCGACTGGCGCTGTAGTAGTAGCTCCGGGGCACGAACACCCACACCCCGCCCCGCTTCCGAGGCCGCTCGACCGGGGAGGCCCGCTCCGATCCCTCGGCCTCCGGCGCGGGGGGCGCCGGGGTCGGTTCGTCGCCGTCGATCTCCATCGCCCGGTTGAGTCCGACCGAAACCCCGGGCTCGGTCGGGCGCCACCCCGGCTCGGCCGGCTCGCCTCGCGGCGCGGGGGCCTCCGCCGGCGCGTCCTCGAGTTGGACCAACACCAGCGCGTCCTTGTCCTTGAGCCAGGTGGAGAGCTTGTCCTGGATCCGCCGCGACAGCTCCTCCTCGCGGGCGCGGTCGGTCGACCGCGCCGCCAGGTCCGGATTGCCGGGATCGCGGTAGGTCCGTCCCTCGCCGTCGCCGATCCAGAAGGCGTCGCGCGAGAGCCCCGGCGCGGCGGCGGTGAGGATCGAGATGATCGACTCGACGGTCGCCGGCGAGAGCTCCACCCCGTCCTCGGTCTGCACTTGCACCAGGCACGTCGGCTTGGGGGCCGGCTTCGAGGCGAACCGGGATCGTTCCCGGACGGGGAGCGTGACGAACGAGCTTTCCACGCCCGGCAGGCCGTCGACGATCGATTCGAGCACCCGCGCCCGGTCGCGCAGGAGTCGTTCGTCGCGCTCCCGGGAGGTCTCCCAGAACCACGAGGAGGGGGCCGAGCCGTCGCGGAGTTCGTCGGGCGAGCGGGGCCCCAGGTCGAGTTTGGCGACGATCGCGCCGGCGGCCTCCGCCGAGCGTCCCGGCACGATCACGCGGCGGCCGTCGATCGCGTAGTCGATCCCCTGGGCCTGAAGCGCCCGTTCGATCTTGTCGAGATCGACCTTGCGGAACGACCGCCCCGCGGCCAGGGGCGCGCGGTCGGCCGGAGCGATCGACCAGATCGCCAGGCATCCGACCACGGCGACGCCGCCCGCCAGGGCCGCCAGCAGGCCGAGCCGCGCCGCCGCGGGGCGGTCGGCCGTCGCCGCGCGGGCGCGGTCGATCCAGGAGCGGAGCCGCGCCGGCGTCTCGCCGATCGCGTCGATGCGGAAGCTCGCCATCCATCCTCCACGGATCCGCCCGCGACGTCTCAAGGCGTCGCGACGTCCGATCCCTTCCCTGGGCGGACGTCGTCGACCGCGTCGCGGGGCGAGCGTGTTATCCACATTCCGTCGGGACTGTCAATCGCGGCCGGCGCGACGCGCCGCGTCAGAGGAGGGCGTCGGCGACGGCCTCGACGGTCGCCGGGGCGTTCCCCTCCAGGCGGTTGTTGACGAACGCGAAGGCGGGACGGCCCTCGCCCTCGGCCCGCTCCGCCAGAAGGCGCAACGCCTCGCGGACGGCGGGGGCGGGCTTCTGAAGCTCGCGGTAGGGGCTGAACTCCTTCACGGCGTCCTCGTAGGGCTGGCCGCGACGCAACAGGGCCCGGACGACGACGAAGTCGGCCGTGTCGGCGTCCGCCATGTCGACCTGCTCGATCAACTCCGGCATCCGCGTCCACGAGTTGAAGACGTGGGCCGCCCCGCGGTCGCGAAGAGTCTGGAAGTAGGCTTCGCCGAGGTATTCCGGGTTGCGGATCTCCACGCCGTATCGGAATCCCGGCGGGAGTTCGTCGAGGAAGGCGCCGAGCCGCTTCCGGAACTCGTCGACGCCCGACACGACGGATTTCGCCATCGTCCCGAACTCGAACATCAAGACCGCGACCCGCGCGCGATGGCGCCAGAGAGGGCGGGCGAAGAGGTCCTTGAACGCCGTGGGATTCAAGAAGTCCGGGTTGTCCCGCCCGGCCCTCGCGCCGTAACGGGCGTGCCGGGGCCAACGCGGGACCGTGATCGCCTCGGGAACCTTCAAGCCGAAGCGAAGCGTCTCGGGCGAACCGTCGAAGAGCGCCTTCCACGATTCGGCCGAGGGGAACTGATAGAAGCTGAAATCGCCGCCGGCGATGGGGAAGACGCGGGCGTACTCGCCAAGGCACTCGGCCTGGAACTTCCGCGCCGAGAACTTGCCGCGGGTCTGATAGAGGGCCGGGTCGTAGAGCGACCCGAGCCAGCCCTCGTACTTCCAGGAGGACGTGCCGAGGAACACCCCGCGCTCGGCCAGCGCGCGAAGCTTGGGAGCCAGCGAGGCGGCCGCGGGAGGGACGTCGTCTGGGCCGTCGAAGAGGGGCAATCGACTCATGGAGGGATGATCCTGGTTCGGGTCGGGCCGTGATCCTCGGATAGTAGCCGCAACGCGCGCGCCGAGCCGTGGACCGGCCGGGAAACGCGGCGGCGGGCCTTGCGGCCGGGGGGGGGAATCGGGATGCTGAAGGCTGGTCGAGCGTCGCGAACCGCGGCGAGGTCCGGGACGGCCGCGAGGCCGGGGAGCATGGCTCGATGGCCGGTTCGACGGGAACGCGAGTCCTCTGGGCGGGGCTGTTGCTCCCGCCGGTTCTGGTCCTGACGGCCGCGGCCGCGGCGTCGTTCTGGCCCGAGCGCGTCGTCGCGATGATGGCTGCGGCGCGACGGGCGTGGTCCGCCGAACCGACGCCGGTCGGCCCGGCGTCGCGCGCCCGGTTCGAGTTCGTCCGGGTTCCGCCACCGTTCGAGCCTCCCCGCCCCGCGGTCATGCTCAAGGGCACCATTCGGACCCCGGACGGCGCGCCGTTCCGCGGATCGTACAGCCTCTCGGCCGCCCGCGCCAGGACGTGGCGGCATACGGCCGAACACGATTTCGCCCTCGCCCGCGGCCTTTTCGAGCAGGAATTCCACGACCAGCCGATGTTCGCCGTGCCGCTGGACCACGCGCCGACCTATCTGGCGATCGTCGCGGAGGGATACGCGCCGAAGGTGCTGGGCCCTTACTCCCTTCGGGAGTCGTCGGAGGAACCGGGCCACTCCCGGCGCGGCCGCCAGCGGATCGCGACCGAGCCCGCCTCGGAAGACCTTGACGACGCCGCGCCGGAGCCCGTGGACGTCGCCCTGGATCACGGCTTCGAGTATTGCGTCCGAGTCGTCGACGCCCGCGGGGGGCCGATCCTGGGGGCCGAGGTGACGGCCTGCCTGATCGTCGACCAGACGTCGATCCGCCTGCCGAACCCGATGCGCGCCGACGACGACGGCCGCGCCGTCTTCGACGCGCTGTCGGACGCCCCCTACGAGTTCGAGGCGAGAATGCACGGGTTCCGCTACCCCGACGACGCGGTCGCGGCGCGACCGTCGCCGGAGGGGTCGACGACGATCGCCCTGGAACGGGGACCGGCCTCGGGGATCGCCCTGGACGAGGAGGGGCGGCCGGTCGCCGACGCCCTCCTGCTGATCGCCGCCGAACTCGACGAGGCCGCGAACGTGATGACAACCCACCTCCAGGATCGGATCGTCCTGGCGCGGTCGGGCCCCGACGGTCGCTTCCGCCTACCGGCCCTGCACGACGCATCGACGTACCTGATCCGGGCCGAGGGTCCCGACGGCTCGCTCGGCTTCGTCCAGGGGGCGCGCCGCGGCGGCGGCGAGATCAGGGCGACGCTCCGCCCGAAGCGCGTCGTCCGCGCCGTCGCGCGCGCCGGCGCCCCCGGTTCGCGCGCGACGGTCACGATCAAGCGCTCGGTCCCGACGGGCTTCGAAGTCGAGGACCTGGGCGAGGGGGGCAGGGACCACGTCGGCTTCAGCCGCTCGTTCCGAACCGCCCCGGACGGCCGGTTCGAGTACGCCGCCTGGGGCTCGGTCGACACGGAACTGGTGGTCGACGGCCGGACCACCCCCGTCCCCTGGCCTCCCCCGGAGGAACCGTTCCTCATCGACGCCTCCGCCGAGACGCCGACGGATCGGACGATCCGACTTCAGTTCCTCGCCGAGCAGGCGATCCGCCCGATCCGAGGGACGATGACCCTGCACCTGGACGCCCCCCCTCCCGAACGCGCGCATCAGGACGTGACGCGGCAGGTGGAGATCCACGACGACCAGGCGACGTTCGCCGCCCAGGCGTCCGAATCGTTCCGGTACGACTCGAACGCCGTCCCGGGCTACTGGACGACGCCGGGCCGGGTCACGGCCGGCGGATCGGGCGATCGCTTCGTGGACGTCGAACTCCTCGCCGCCGGTTCGATCGCCGGCCGCGTCCTGAACGTCGACGGCTCGCCGGCCGGCTCCGACGTGAAGGTCTGGGCGCCGTTCGATTCCGCCTGGCATTACGAAGGCGCGCGATACGCCCCCGAAGGCGATCGCGGGTCGTTCCGACGGCGGCGGGAAGGAACGATCGGGGCCCAGGGCCCCACGATCGAGAACGCCGCGACGGCGACCGCCGACCACGACGGTCGCTTCGCGCTTCCCGCCTTCCCCGCCAACCGCCGCTCCCGACTCTGGGTGGAGCGCGGTCGCTACTTCATGATCGGCGACGAGTTCCAACTCGCCCCCGGCGAGGACCGCCACGACGTCGCGATCCACGTCCCTCCAAAGGCGAGCGCGACCGTCCGGGTCGTCGATCCCAAGGGGAGGCCCGTCTCCGGCGCCCGATTGACCGTTTCGCTGCGACGTTCCGACGCCCTCGGCCGCGAGTGGGTCGTCGGCCAGACCGGCGCCGACGGCCTGCTCGTCATCGACGACCTGGCGAAGGACCAAACGGGTTACACGCTCACCGCCACGTTCGCGACCGATTTCCAGCCGATCAACGTCCCCTTGACGCCCGGCGGCCCCCCGCTGGAACTCAAGGCGCGCCGCGGCGCCGTCCTGGAGGGGCGCGTCGTGGAAGCCGTTACCGGCTGGCCGATCCCAAACCTCGCGCTGTTCGCCCGACCGGCCGAGCCCTACGACGACCTGGAGGTCCGAACCGACGCCGACGGCCGGTTCCGGATCTCGACGCTGCCGGAAGGGCCCGTCCGCCTATCGGATCGCCGCAATCTCAACTGGCTCTCGCCCGGCTCGCCGGTCGTTCAGGCGGGGTCGTCGCGGCCGGTCCTCATCCGCCTCATCGACCTCCGCGACGAAGACCCCCAACCCCGACCCGTCCCCGAGTTCTAAAACCGCCCAGGCTCGGAGTCCGTCCCCGAAGCGCGTCGGGCCAGTTCAACGGGACTGGCGCCGCCCGCCCCCCCGCGGGCCGCGAGGCGTGGCCCGCGTGAACGAATCGCCGATCGCCGCCAGGGCCGGCAACGACGCCCACGAGCGGGTCGGATCGACCCTCCTGGTCGTCGATACGGGTGTCGCGATCGCCCGAGACGTCCTCGGCGTCCGCCGTCGATCGCCCCGAGCCGACGCGCGATCCACGCTCGATCCGCGTGGGATCGACGGGAACGTCGGTTTCAGGGCTTCCTTTCCAGAAGCCAGCGGGCCTTGTAGAGCCGCTCGCCCGCGACGGGGAGGGTCCGTTCGGGGTCGAGCGACTTCACCGAGCGCGACCACCATTCGGGCGTGTCCCCCTGGATGAAGAAGGTTTCGCCGGTCGTCGGGTGGATCGTCACGCTCTTGACGTTTCTTCGGCCCTTGAGCGTGGGGTGGGGACGGAACTCGCCCTTGTCGCGGTCGAACAGCGAGGCCGTCTCGCGCGAGGTCGCCACGAGGTCGGCCGAACCGGGGATCGCCTGAAGGTCGTGGCCCCCCCCGTCCGGCAGCTTGTAGGTTCGTTCGAGTCGCAACGAGGGCGTCCTGGAATCCCAGTCGGCCAGGCGATAGCGCTTCAGGACGTCGAACCCCAGGGCCCAGAGCGACTCGCGGGCCTCGTCCCAAACGACGCCGTGAGCGAACTTGAAGGGGGTTTCCCAGATCGGCTTTTCGGACTGGGAGAGGTCGAAGAGGGCCAGGCGGTCGCCTCCGGTTGAGGCCGCGACGACCACGCGGTCGCCCGGCAGAAGCTCGATCGAGTGCGCGGCCGGGACGACGGCGAACCACTTCACGTCGCCGGATGGGTAGTCCACCAGGGCGCAGCCGCCGCTGGACGAGGAGATCAAGATCTGGCGGCCGTCGCGGATCGGCTTGCAGTCGTCGGTGGCGCCGAATCGCCGGGCGGCGGCCTCGGGCGGGTCGGTTCGCCCTGGGGCCTTCCAACTCCAAAGCTTCTCCACGTTCCCGGAGGGGTGTGCGTCTCGAAAGTAGGTGGGAAATCGGATACAAAGGAGGGCGTCGATG
>ERZ778018.591-NODE-591-length-49216-cov-10.996155_pt1 | contig 49216 bp, 40 predicted proteins | sample MGYA00375748_ERZ778018 | MGnify/ENA primary metagenome ERZ778018 (study PRJEB29350, sample SAMN05509839) | bioreactor metagenome | biome: bioreactor; material: wastewater | place: South Africa: University of Cape Town | collected 2014-04-22 ... | reverse complement strand
CCCCTCATCCGGCCCTTCGGGCCACCTTCCCCCGCGAGGGGGGAAGGACGTTATGGCGGCCGCGACGCCCTTATGGGACAGACTCTAAGGCCGGGAACTCCGGCCCAACGGCGACTCGTCGTACTCCTTCAACAACTGGGCGACGTCGTCGTAGACGGCGATCGCGCCCTTGAGGTCGGCGTCGCCCCAGCCGCCGGAGCGGACGGCGACGACGTCCACGCCCGCCCCGGCGCCGGCCTCGACGTCGTAGGGGGTGTCGCCGATCATCACCGCGCGGTCGGCGGCGAGCCCCCCCTTCTTGAGCGCGGCCTGGACGATGTCCGGATCGGGCTTGGACTCCTGGACGTCCTCCGGCGTGGTATGGCGCTCGATCAAGTCGGCGACCCCGGCGACCTTCAAAAGCGGCTTCAACTCCTTCTCCCGGGCCGAACTGGCGACGACGATCGTGAGGCCGTCGGCCCGGATCCGCTCCACCAGCGCGCGGGCGCCGTCGAACGCCCTAAGGTGGGGAAGGTACTCGTCGAGGAAGAGTCGGGAGCGGTCCTCGTCGATGGCCTTCGCCCTGGGGTCGTCGTCCTTGTCGAGCCCGGCCACCTCGCGTACCAGCTTGTCGCCCCCCTTGCCGATCCGCGCGCGGACCCGGTCGAACGGGACCGCGAGACCGTGCGCGCGGAAGGCGCGGACCCAGGCCTCGGCGTGGGCGTCGTTGCTGTCGACCAGCGTGCCGTCGACGTCCAGTAAGACTCCCTCGTAGCGCGGCATGGCTCGGCCCTCCCGACGTCGTTCGCGTGTGGGAACGTCGCCGCGGTTAGGCCGCAATCGCCGTGCCCGCCGGAACCGAACGGCAAGGCGCGCCGACCCGTCGCCTCGCGCGTCGCGGGCATGGCGTTTGCGATCGTGGAACTTCGCGTCGCGCGGTCCACATCGATACGTTTGGAAAGCGGCGTTCGACGACGCCCCCGCGGGCCGTCGGCTCGGCGTCGTCTCGTCAAGGAGTCCAAGCCATGATGAACAGCCGATTCAAGTTCCTCGGCCACTCGGTCCACCAGATGTTGATCGTGTTCCCGTTGGGTCTTCTGATGGCCTCCGTGGCGTTCGACGCCCTGTATTACTTCGGCGGGCGCGAGCGGCGCTGGGCCGAGGTGGCGTACTGGATGATCGCCGCGGGGTTGATCGGCGCCGTGGCGGCGGCGCTGCCGGGGTTGATCGACTGGCTGGCGATCCCGGCCGGGACGCGGGCGAAGCGGATCGGGCTCATGCACGGCCTGGCGAACGCGGTCGGGGTCGTGGGGCTCTTCGGGGCGAGTTGGCTGCTGCGGCGGTCGTCGCCGACCTCGCCCTCGGACCTCGCGCTTCTGCTGTCGGCGGCCGGGCTGATCGTCGGCGGGGTCGCCGGCTGGCTCGGCGGCGAGTTGGTCGATCGTCTGGGCGTCGGCGTGGACCCGGGCGCGAACCTGGACGCCCCCAGTTCGCTGAGCGGCCGTCCGGCGTCGGGGAGGCCGGTCCCCCACGCCTGACCGCCTCCGGGCCCGGCCCGCGACGCGCCATCACGCGCCGCCGCCGACCATGGCGAGGATCTCGGAGGGCCGCTGGACGATCGCCTTCGCGCCGTGCGCCTCCAACTCCTCGACGCTCCGGAAGCCCCAGGCGGCGCCGACGGCGAACATCCCGGCGGCCGTCGCGGTTCGCATGTCGACCGACGTGTCGCCCAGATACAGCGTCTCCGCGGCCGCCACCCCCATCCTCGACGCGGCCTCGACCGCGCCGGCGGGGTCGGGCTTCCGCGGGACGCCGTCCCGCATGCCGAAGACGACGTCGAACGACCGCCCCGGAAAGAATTTGCCCACGCACTTAAGCGCGAAGTCGTGAGGCTTGTTCGATAACACGCCCATGGGGATCTTCCGCGCGCGCAAGGCGTCCAGCATCTCCAGAACGCCTGGGTAGGGCTTGCTCGCCACGTCCCAGCCGGCGTCGTAAATCCGGCCGAACGTCGCGGCGCAGCCCGCGACGACGTCCCGATCCTTCCCCGCCTCCGCCGGCAGCGCGTGCTGGAACAGGGCCGCCACGCCCTCGCCGACGAACCGGCGGTAATCGCCGACCGGATGAGTCGGGAAACCCCGCTCGCGCAGGGTGTCGTTGGCGCAACGGCCGATGTCCTCCAGAGTGTCCAAAAGAGTCCCGTCGAGATCGAACAACGCCGCGCGGAGTTTCATGGGGGGGCCGAGCTTTCAAAGGGAAGGGAGGAAGGGGTTCGGCCCCCCGCGGCGTCTGGTCGATCAGGCGAACTGGGGGACCTTCAGGGTCTCGCCGTCCTTGAGGGCGGACTGGTGCGCGATCACGCCGGCGACGGTCATGTTCAAGGCCGCGGCGACGTCCACCAGCGGCTTGCGCTTCTCCAGGATGGCCGAGACGTACTCGTCGGTCAAGTAGCCGTGCGATCCGCCGTGGCCGCCGGAGGCCACCTCCTTGGGCAGCGCCGGCCGCGTCAGGTCGGGCAGGTTCTTCTCCTCGCCGAAGTAGCTCATGCCGATCATGGACCCGCGCTGCCCGTAGACGCGGCCGGTCTCGCTGCCGGGGATGTGGGTGTCCCAGCTCACGCCGATCCGCGACATCCCCCCCTCGCTCGTGCGGAACAGCGCGATCTCGGTGCCGAAGGGGTTGTCGTAGCGGTTCGCCCCGGGCAGGAACTTCTCCTTGAGGCTGGGCATCGCCTTGCAGGTGACGTCGACGAACGACCCCCCCGTCACCGCGACGTAATACGCCGCGGCGTGGGTCGGATACCACATCGGCGGCAGACCGATCCGCCACCCCTTGTACGAGTCGATCTGCTCGACGCTGTCGTGGTAGTATTCGCCCTCGCTGTAGACCAGCTTGCCGAGCGCCCCGGCCCGGTACGCCTCGCGCATCGCGTGGCATTCGTCGTGGAACGACGAGGTCTCGAACATCATGTAGGTCAGGCCGGTGGTCTTCACCGCGTCATACAACTCGTGGGCGTCGTCGACCGACCCGAACACCGCCGGCACCGCCGTCGCGACGTGCTTGCCGTGCTTCATCGCCAGGAGCGCGTGACGGCAGTGGCTGGGGGCGTCGGTCGCCAGGAAGACGGCCTCGATCGAGTCGTCCTTGACCATCTCCTCAAGCGACGGATACGTCTTCTCGCAGCGGCAAGCCTTGGCGAGCGCCGCGCAGCGATCCGGGAACAGGTCGCTGACGGCCGCGACCTCGACGTTGGGATGGTTCTGGAATCCGAACGCCGCGCCGAACTGGCAGACGCCGTAGCCGACGATCCCGACCCGGATCCTCCGATCCGAGATCGGCCGCCAGACCTTGTCGGTCTTGGCCGTCGTCTTGACCCCCTCGGCCCCCAGGACCTCGGCCCCCGGCGGCTGTTGCGCCCGGGCCGACCGCCCCAGCGCCGCGAGCCCCATCGAACCGACCCCGACCGTCCCCAGAAAATCACGTCGCGAAGCCATGGCGGACTCCTTGTCTCGTCCCTCGCCGCGGAGAAGACCCGTTCCCATCGCATGATGGTAAGACAAGGGTTCAACAACCGCCAGGGCTTACCGCGTCACGTCCTCCGTCAAACGTCGTAGGATGAGACGACGTCACCCGAGGAGGCGAGGCCGTGGACGAGCCGGACGATCGGTTGGAGGCGACGCTGCTGGGCGCGGCCCTGGGCGACGCCCTGGGGTTGCCGTGCGAGGGGATGTCGTCGCGGGCGATCGCGCGGCGGTTCGGAACGGTCGACCGCTTCCGCATGCTGGGGAGGACGGGGTTCGTCTCCGACGACACGGAGCAATCGGCGCTGGTGGCGCAGAGCCTGGCGCGGCATCCGAACGATCTTGAGGCGTGCGTCGCCGATTTCCGCCGGGCGTTGTTCGGCTGGTTTCTCCGGCTCCCCTGGGGCGTGGGGTTGGGGACGGTCAAGGCGTGCCTGCGGATCGGTCTGGGTTTGCGACCGTCGGGGGTGATGTCGGCCGGCAACGGCGCGGCGATGCGGTCGGCGATCGTCGGCGTCTTCCTCCGCGACGAGCCCGACGACCGCCGCGCGTTCGCGAGGGCGCTGGCCGAGGTCACGCACCGCGACCCGAGGGCCGTCGAGGGGGCGGTCTTCGTCGCCGAGGTCGCCGCGCTGGCGGCGCGGCCGGGCGAGGCGCGGACGCCGTCGGATTTACTCCTGGAAGCGAGGGGCGTCGTCGGGAACGGCCAACTCGGCGTCGCGATCGACGCGGGCCTGGCGGCCGCGGCGTCGGAGCTCGACACGCTCGACGCCGCGAAGGCGCTCGGGACGTCGGGCTTCATCGTCCCCACGCTGGCGTTCGCGAGCTTCATCTTCGCCCGGTTCGGCGACGACCCGTTGCGGGCCCTGACCGAGACGATCTCCGCGGGGGGCGATACGGACAGCATCGCCGCGATCGTCGGCGCCTGGTCGGGCGCGCGGCTCGGGGCCGCGTGGCTTCCGGCCGACCTGATCGGCCGCATCCACGACGGCCCCTTCGGCCCTACTCATCTTAAGAGGCTGGCGCGCGCCCTTCGCGACGCCGCCGACGGCTCGCCGGCCGTCCCGCCGCGGTATTCGATCGCCGCCGCGACGGCCCGCAACCTGGCGCTCCATCCCGTGGTCCTGGCCCACGGGTTCCGCCGGCTCGCGCCGTTTTGACAGTCCGCGACGGCGTCTTGACGAGCGCCTCGGAGAGCAGACGCGCCCCCCTTCTCCCCTTGTGGGAGAAGGTGCCCCGAGGAACGACGCCGAAATAACTTCCCGGAATTTAACCACAGAGTCACAGAGGACACAGAGAGGAAATCGAGAATTGGAGAATTGAGAAATTGTGAATTAAAAGGTTGGTGACGGACGAACTGCTCCTCGTCTTCACTCTCCGTGCTCTCCGTGACTCTGTGGTTCCCTATCTTCCGCCCATGGATTCGACAAGTTGTTTCGGCGGCGTTCCAAGGGGCGGATGAGGGGTGGACGCGACCGGAAGCCTTCGGAAACGCCCCCCTCATCCGGCCTTCGGCCACCTTCTCCCACAAGGGGAGAAGGGATGACTAATATTCACGTCCTTTGATTAAAGCCCAAAACGGCGCCGCGCTCGCTCAATAATCCGTCACGCCGATCTTCGCCGGCACGGTGAATCGACCGGGGCGGGACTTGACGACGTGGCGGAGCCATTCCTCGGGATAGCCGACGGCCCGGGCGTCGCCGTCGGCGTCCTTGACGTAGCCGTCGACGTGCTTGGTCAGGATCGTTTCGGCCAACTCCCGCCAGTTCTTGAAGACCTTCTCGGCGGTGGAGACGCTGTACGAGGTCAAAAACGACCGCGCCAGTTCCGGGTCGGTCGCGGCGAGCTTGGCGGCGGCCTCCTCGACGGCCTCGCGCATCCTGAGGATCTCCCCTTCTTGCCTCGCCTGGGCGGCCCGGACGTCCGGGAAGACATGCGACCAGCGGTCGTAGGCCAGGTTCGAGACCAGGTTCATGATCCAGAACGCGGAATCCCATGAGAACTTCTGGTAGTCGTCTCCGCCGCCGACGTAAGATTCGGGCAGGGCGTCGATGCCGCAGTAGAATGGCGTGAAGCACGAGGTGGAGGCGTCGTCGGGGGTGAACCAGGTCACGCCGCCTACGGCGTCCGGCAGGTTCGCCCGGCTCTGGTGGACGACGGTGAACCCGGCGTGGGGCGAGGCGACCGGGCGCTCCCACATGTACTCGTTCCCATCGACGTGGAAGACCAGCGGCCGGAGTCGGAACGGGCTGTTGAACGGGCCGGCTTCGGGCCCCTTGGTCATGTCGTGGGGCGTCCCCTCGAAGTGGTCGCGCATCAGTTCCATCACGTCGTGGACCGAGAGCGGCTTGTCGGGCTTGATGAACAGCGGGTAATCCTCGCAGCCCTCCTCGCCGCGGAACCAGGCGTCGGAGAAGTTCGCCGAGGGCGCGGCGCGACGGTAAACGCTCCACACCCTGCCGGCGCACGCCCGACGGGCCGAGGGGCCGTGGTCGGGGTGGTAGGCGTCGCGATAGCTGAACGGCTCGCCGGAGGCCGGGTCGTAATACCCCTTCTCCACGGCGAAGGAGATCACGTCGGGCGCGTAGAGCCAGTTCTCGGGGTCGTCGAGGGGGAACGTGGTGATCCGGCTCATGTTGGCCTGGGCGGTGATGCAATCGTCGGGCACGCGCGCGGCGACCCAGACGATGCCGTTCCGGCCCGGCCCCTTGTTGATGAGTTCCACGATCCAGGCTTCGTTCTTGTCGGCGACGGTGATCGTCTCGGCGCCGCTGCCGTAGCCGTGTTCGCGGCAGAGCGAGTCGATCAGGGCGATCCCCTCGCGGGCGGTCTTCGCGCGCTGAAGGACCAGGAGCATGAGGGCGTCGTAGTCGAGCAGGCCCCCGCGGTCGCGGAGTTCGCGACGGCCGCCGGTGGTGGTTTCGATGATGGAGACCTGGTTCTCGTTGATGAGCCCGACCACCGAGTACGTCCGCCGCGCCTGGGGGACGCGGCCGCGGACGTCGTCGAGTTCCCAGCCCTTGACTTCGACCGTCTCGCCCTCTTCATGCTCGCCGCCGGGGATGCGAAGGAGCTGCGGCATGATGGTGATGTCGGACGAGTACGCCGCCATGACCGAGCCGTCGCGCGACGCCTTCCGGCCCACCACGATGTTGGTGCAGGCCGAGGCCCCCCCCGCCGCCGTCGCGGCGACGACCGCCCAAGCCACGATCATCCGCGCCCCGGTCATGAATCCACCCCTCTCCACGTTCCAATTCCACCGATCGCCCCGCCCGCCGCGGGCGCTTCCGAGGATAGCGCGGCCGCCGCGCGCGACGCAAGCCCGAGGGACCTCAACGCGGTTCGACGAGCAGCTTGTCGGCGGCGGCGGCGCCGAGGGCGACGTCGCGGCCGTCCAGGCGGCAGACGACGGCGCCGGCCTCGGGACGGTTCTCGCGCAGGAGGCCCTCGGCGCCGAGGGCCAACCCGCATTCGGTGAGGTAGCGGAGGAACGCGGGGTCCTGGTCGGTCACCCGGACCACCCGGAACGTCGCGCCCGGGCCGCAACGCGACAGCGGAATCCCCCTGGGAGGGTTGAGCGCGCCGTCGGCGGTCGGGATCGGGTCGCCGTGGGGGTCGACCTCGGGGTGGCCCAGGAACCGCTCGATGCGGTCGACGAGCCGCTCGGAGACGGCGTGCTCCATGTGCTCGGCCTCCTCGTGGACCTCGTCCCAACTCATCTCCAACGTGCGGGCCAGGAAGAGTTCCAGCAAGCGGTGGCGGCGGATCACCATCAAGGCCAGCCGCCGGCCGGCGTCGGTCAGCCGGGCGCCCTCGTAGGGGGTGTAGGTCGCCAGCGACGCCTCGGAAAGCGTCTTGAGCATCGCGGTGACGGTCCCCGGCGAGACCCCCATCGCCTGGGCCAGCTCGCCGGTGGCGACCGCGGCGTCGGGAGGGTCGCGGTCGGCGATCAGGGCGATCGTCTTGACGTAGTTCTCGACGGTCAGGCTGGGCACGGCGGTCGTCTCGACTCTTTCAAAACGGTCTTCGCGGTCACGATTCGGGGGACGACGGCGACGGCGGGACGATCGGCTCGGGAAGCCGCTCGCCGACGCGGAGCCAGGCGGCCTTGAGGTAGGCGCCCTCGGGGGCGTCCAGGGCGACGGGGTGGTCGGCCGCCGCGCCCGTCATCGCCAGGAGTTGCACGCTGCGGTTGGCCTTGCGCGAGGCGGCCTTCAAGAGCCCCTGGAATTCGGCCGGGTCGAGCAATCCGGAGCAGGAGCAAGTCAAAAGCAGCCCGCCGGGCTCGACCAGGTTCATCGCCAGGACGTTGAGGTCGAAGTACTTCCGCTTGCCGGCGGCGACCTCCTCCCGGTCGGGGATCAGTTTGGGCGGGTCCAGGACGACCACGCCGTATTCGCGGCCGTTCTGGGCCATCTGCCGCATGTAGCCGAAGGCGTCGGCGTGGACCAGGTCGAGCCGGACGTTGTTGGCGTTGGCGTTCTCGCGCGCGAGCGCCACGGCCTTCTCGTCCAGGTCGACGCAGGTGACGTCCCTGGCTCCGCCGCGGATTCGGGCGTTGAGGCCGAAGCCGCCGGTGTAGCAGCAGGCGTCCAGGACGGAGCGGTCCTTGCAAAACCTGGCCAGGTCGCGGCGGTTGTCGCGCTGGTCGCAGAAGAAGCCGGTCTTGTGGGAGTCGGCGAAGTGGATCCGGTGGCGGACGCCGTGCTCGGCGATCGTCACCCGCGGCGGCAGCCCCGGACTGTCGACCGGACGACCCGCGAAGTCCTCCTGCAACGCCACGCGCTCGTCGACGTGGACGCGGAAGTGCTTCGTCCCCAGCCTAGCGGCCAGGACGTCGAGGATCGGCCCGATCCGCTGGTACATCCCCAGGCTGAAGACCTCCACGGAGAGGACGTCGTCGAAGCGGTCGACGATCAACCCGGACAGGCCGTCCCCCTCGGCGTGGATGACGCGGTAGGCGTTGGACTGGTTCTCGATCCCCAGCAGGTCGACTCGGAGTTTCACCGCCTCGTCGACCCGGCGCGCCCAGAAGTCGGGGCCGGGGGTCTGGGGCTCTCGGGAGAGGATTCGCAGGCTGATCTGGGACCGCGGGTTCCAGAGCCCGTAGCCGATGGGCGCGCCGGCGCGGTCGATGACCTGGACCAGGTCGCCGGGGCGCGCGACGAGCGGGCCCTTGGGGCCGTCGATCATCTTGCGAAAGATGAACGGGTGGTTGCCCGGCGAGCGGATGGCGACGATCGGCAACGGCGTCTCGGGCTCCAGCGAGCGATCCGGGACCGGGATCGCGGGGGGGGCCTCGGACGTTCGGGGCCTCGGCCGGGGTCGGGCGTGGGGCCGGTTCATTCGTCGTCGCCCTCGTCGTCCAGGTCGTCGGCGCCGACCTCGCCCTTGCGGAGCAGGCGGCGGAGGCGGACCAGCAGCGACGTCGCGTAGCGCTGGACGGAAAGCTGCTGGCCCATGACCTCCTCGTCGACGGCCGAGCGGGGGATCTCGGCCATGATCTTGTGCGCCTGGACCAGGGCGTCCCAGCCGGCGTCGAGGGCCTTGGGCCCGAACGCCGGGTCCTCCCGCGCCATGCGCAGGGCCTGGCGGGCCTTCTTGAGGTTCGCGTGGGCCTGTTTCAACCGCCGCAGTGCCGTCGCCGGCGTCATCTCCGCCATGGGGCGTCTCCCCGTCGGGGCCGGGCCCCGGCGCGATTTCGATTCCAATCCCGTGAGGAGACAGTATAACCAGTGGAAGGGAAATCGCGCGCGAAAGCCTTCGGGCGGGAGTGGGAGACGATGTCGGACGAACAGGGATCGGCCCCCGTCGAGGAGCAGGAGACCTCCGTCGCCGTGGCCGTCGAGGAGGAGCAACGGACGCGGACGCGGAAGCTGCCGCCGTACAACGTGATCATCCTCAACGACGAGGAACACACGTTCCAGTACGTCATCGAGCTTCTCGTCAAGCTCTTCGCCCATCCCTTGCCCGCCGCCGAGGCGCTCACCTGGGAGATCCACAACCGCGGCCGCGCCGTGGTCTACACCACCCACAAGGAAAAGGCCGAACTGAAGCGCGAGCAGGTCCTCGCATACGGCGCCGACCCGCGCATGAAGGTCTCCAAGGGCCCCCTGGGCTGCTACATCGAGCCGGCGGAGGGGTGACGAATTGGGCGCGGTCGGGAAACCGTCACCGTCTGGGATTGGGGGACGGCCATGCACATGGTGATCGATTACAGGTCCGGCACCTATCCGTTCGACGCCGCCGTCACGGACAAGGACGATCGGGTCGTGGCGCTGGTCGAGGTCAAGGAGACGCCTCGATCGAACTGGCCGGAGATCCTCGCCCCACGCTTGAAGGGAATGTCCGAGGGGGTCGAGTTCATCCTGGCGGTCGATCTGGGCGCGATTCGCGTCTATCGGATCGAGCGGAACGTCCTCGGCGATCCCGTCGCCGTGTTCGGCACGGCCGGGATCCTGTCGCACTACGACGCGGATTTCTCCAAGCGCCGCGTGTTCCAGCCCTACCTGCTCACGCTCGTCGAGGCGTGGCTTAGGGACCTCGCCTACCACTGGAGATCGGAGTCGCCCCCAGGCCAAGACGAACTGCGGGAGTCGGGTTTTTTAAGCAGGCTGGAGGGTGGCGGCACCAGACGCCTCGACGTTTGACATGAGCGTCCTCGTCTACGTCGAGACCAACTTCTTGATGAGCGTGGCGACGGGCCGCGAGAAGCGCGGCGACGACCTCCTCGCGACGGCCTCGCAGTCGGTTCGAATCGCGATCCCGTCGTCTTGCTACATGGAGTCCTTCTCGGCTTTCGAGGCCGAGCGGAAGAGCCGGAATCGGTTCCAGGAAGAGTTGGGGCGGCAGGTCGGGCGGTTGCGCCGCGACGTCACCTCGGAGAACGCCCGCGCCTTGCTCGATCACGTCGAGAAAGCCCGGATCGCCAACGGTCTGTTGTTGAACGACGTTCAGGAGCGGCTGTTCCAATTCGTCGGCCGAGCCGTCTCCGTCCTGGAGGCGATCGTCGAAGCCGCCTCCGTGGTCCGGAACGCGGTGAATGAGCGGATCATTCTCGATCCGACCGACAACCTGATCCTTCACGCGATCCTCGACCACGCCCGACGCAACCCTGGGATCGAGAAGGCGACGCTGACGGAGAACGCCAGGGATTTCGATCTCGGCGAGGTCCGCGAGGCTCTGGCCGAGGCCGGCGTGACAAGGTCGTTCCGATCGGCGGCCGATCTTTTAGGCTGGCTGGGGTCGGTCTCCAAATGACGCATCGCCCTCCCGCTTGCGGTCGCGATCCGCGCGTGGCAACCTGGGGCGGATCGATTCTCGCCCCTGGTCCGTCGGAGACTCGCGATGCGGCGCGTTCGGATGGCCTGGTTCCTCGCCCTGACGTTTCTTGCGACCGTCACCGGGGCGGAGGAGGGGAAGCGCTACCTCATCATCCACGGCGACGACGCCGGGATGTGCCACGCGGCCAACCGCGGGACGATCGAGGCGATGGAGAAGGGGGTCGTCTCGTCGTGCAGCGTGATGACCACCTGCCCCTGGGTCCACGAGTTCGCCGAGTACGCCAGGGCCCACCCCGACGGTGACTACGGCGTCCATCTGACGCTCAACTCCGAGTGGGCCGGCTACCGCTGGGGCCCGGTCGCCGGCCGCGACCGCGTCCCCAGCCTGCTCGACGAGGACGGTTGCCTCCCCCGCGGCGTCGACGCCGTCGTGAAGAACGTCAGGGCCGAGGAGGTCGAGATCGAACTGACCGCCCAGGTCGAACGCGCCCGCCTGCTGGGAATCCCGCTCAGCCACCTCGACACCCACATGGGCGCCGTGGTCGCCCGACCCGACCTGCTGGACGTCTACGTCGGCCTCGGCCTCAAGTACGACCTGCCCGTCCTGTTCATCCGCGACGTCGAAGGCCCGATCGGCCAGGAGTATCCCGCCATCCAGAAGCGCGGGCGGGAACTGCTCGCCAGGCTCGACGCCCAGGGGCTGCCCGTGCTCGACGACCTGCTCCAGTTCTACGGCGGCGACTCCCACGAGCAACGCCTGGCGACCTACATGAAGGCCCTTCGCGAACTGCGTCCGGGCGTGACCCAACTCATCATCCACTGCGGCGTCGACGGCGAGGAACTCCGCGCCGTCACCGACAGCGCCCCCCGCCGCGACGGCGACCGCCGGATCTTCTCCGACCCCGCCACCGCCGCCGAGATCAAGCGCCTGGGGATCGAAGTCATCACCTGGAAACGGTTCCGCGCGATGACCGCCAAGGTCAAGCCGTGACCCGCTCCCGCGTCGGAGATGAAACAGTCCTCCAAGGGCCCGCGGGGTCGCCATGTCGAGTCGACGGGAGAGTTGGTTGAGCGCGGTACTTCAGGTCGCGGATTGGCGCGGGGGGCGTCAACTCGGCGGCCATTCCATGATTTCGGTACTCATCGGATGGTCTTTATTGATGAAATCCCAGATCGGCCCGCAGTATTCGATGGGGTCGGACATGCCGAGGACATTCAAATATTCCCGTAGGATTTTGAAAGCCCGGATGCCTTGATTTAGCAACGTGATCCCGGCGATGCCGTGAGCCGGGATGACCAACGACCCTCGCCCGGACGATGTCGACCAGAAGGGATACTCGGTGTTTTCCCGAATGATTTCCAACGACTGCAAAATCCCTTGTTGACCCGCGACGACCGATGGCGGCCTGGGCGCCAGAGCTTCCAGCCATTCGAGTTCGCGAACGAGCGTCTTGCTTCCTCGCCTCATGCCCTCCTTCAGCCGCGCGAGGGCCTTCTTATGGACTTGGGGCTGATCCTTGACGACCTCCGTAAAGGGCGAATGCCCCTTCGTCGGATCAAAGGACTGCGAATGCCAGAGCAGATAGCCCTTCGTCAACTTCTCCACGGACTGCTGGGATTTTGAGACGACGAGGTGCGCGAAGGTCACGGGCTCGCCGAAGAGCGTCAACTCGACGGGACGGAGGGCGAACCGCGCCGCCAGGCAGTCGGCCAGCCCCTGATTGCGCAGCGCGACCGCCAACTCCCTGTTCTTTTCCCAGAGCATGATCAGACCCTCATCAGGTCTGAAAACTCTTTTCGAAACGCCTCGCCGCCGTCGTCGGGACGGAGGAATTCGCAATTGCCGCCGCGAAGATCGTGGAACAGCGGATGGTCGGGATTCACGCGGGCCGCGGCGTACAGGTCGTCGGGATTGGCGAGGTAGAGCTTCAGCGAGTACGCATGCGGGATGAGGCCCCGGGCCGAAAACCCGAATCCATCCAGGCCGCCGTCCCCAAAGGCGACGGCTTCGCGGGAAACCTCCAGGAGATGGATCGTCTGGCGATCCCGCAGTCTGAAACAAAGCGCGAAATCCGGCTTCGGCTCCCCGTCGCGGAAGTGCTGGTCGATCAGGCGCGAGAGACCTTCACGTACTCCCTCGCGTTTGATCAGAACCACGTCCTCGCGGAGTCGGAAACCACACCCGACCGCGGAATCTCGCACGGCCTTCGCGAACGGCTCGTCCACCTCGATGGCGAAGTCGGTCAGGAGGTACTTTTCCGGCTTCTGAGGCACGAGACGGACTTGGTTGTGCAACTGAAGCCGTGCTCGTCCGATATTGGGGATCTGACCCAGCCTCATGCGCAACCGTTCCAATTGGTCCGCCGAGGTGAGGGTGTCGATCAACTCGATGCGCTCGCGCGACTCCCCGGGACGACGAGGCGAGATCATCTCGCCGATCAATTCATTCACCCCGCGCTCGAGCCTCCTCTCGTCTCGAAGATCGCCAAGCGCGAAGTCGCCAGCCGCCGAGCCCCAAGGGTCGGTCAGGTAGAGAGTCAAAACGTCCCTGGAATGCACGTCTTCGGCTACGTCCCAAAACGCGCTGGCGCTGCTGGAATGGCGCTGCAACATGGGAATCACGACGCGATCCGCCGCTCGAACCGCGTCAGCCAATCCCTGTCGCTCTTCAAGGCGCGTGCTCAGTTGGCTCGACATGGCGGATGGCTCCTTCGCTGGGCCGCAACGGTCTTCGACCAAGCCAATTCTACCGGATCGGCCCTCGGTGTTCGACCTTCCGGAGCGTCGCCATGGGCGTCGCTCCAACGCGCCGAGTCCTTGAGATTCCTCACCGCCCAGGCGACCGCCGGATCTTCTCCGACCCCGCCACCGCTGGAAACGGTTCCGCGCGATGACCGCCAAGGCCAGGCCGTGACCCGCGCCCGCGAATTCTCGCCGGACGCGATGGAATCATGAAATCGCGACGCGCTGCCCGGCGATCTTCCCATCGTGCCGGACTCCCGGCATCGGGGGACGGCCGCCGGGCTCTTTGACAACCCGATCGAATCACGCCCCGAACGCCCGACGAAACGCGGCCATGGTGGGCCCGGACGGCGAGGCGTCCAGGACCGAGAAGACGACGCGGTCGAACCGACCGACCCAACGCCCCCGAAGCAGGTGCTCGGCGAACGCCTCGGCCACCAGGTCGGGATCGTTGCGGAAGACCCCGCATCCCCACGCGCCCAGCACCAGCCGTCGACACCCCTGGGACGCCGCCAGGGCCAGCACGTACTCCGAGCGTCGGCGGAACGTCTCCGGGACGGCCGACTCCTCGGAACGGCCGCGCGAGACCATGGCCCCAAGGTTCGGCGCCGCGCTGGTGATGAACGTCGCGGCCGTCGGCTCGTCGAGCAACCGGCCGTCGTCGTCGCGGAAAATCGGGCAGTTCGGGGAGAGGATCATGGAATCGGAATATAATAACGATTTCGACGTTCGATGCGGTTCGTAATACTCCGGCGCCCGCGACAGGGAGGCGTACAGGGCCGAGCTTCGCGCCAGCGACTCCTCCTGCGCCTGGCTGCCGCCGAGGAAGCCACCGCCGGGGTTCTTGGCGGAGGCGAAGTTCAAGGCCGCCACCGGCCCCTCCCCATCCGCCGTCAACCGCGCGATCCCGGCGAGCGTCGTCTCGTTGACGACCTCGAAGACCGTGGGGAGGCCGCCTTCCTGGGTTCCCAGGACTTCCCACCGGATCCGCTCCAACTTCCTCGACGCGAAGAATCGCGTCGCCTCCAGGCAGGCGCGAACCGCCTCGGCGACGTCCACGTCCCGACCCGACGCCGAGCGGTAGGTCCCCCGCCAGACGATCGCGACCGTCTCCTCCGCCAGCGCCACCCGAGCCGATCGATTCATGAAGACGGCCCCGACGAGGACATGATTGAAAACGACGAACCAACCCGACGATCCGCCGACGCAAGGTATTATAATATCATGGCTTGGCGCGCCAAGACGGCGGACCCCGCGGCGCGAACGAACCCAGTCCGGATCGGGGATGTCGCGAATGTCGCTGCTCGTCGCCGATCCCGGCTTCTTCAGCACCGTCCAGGACCAGGGCCGGCCGGGGGCGCGCGGGTTCGGCGTGCCGGTCGGAGGCGCGGCGGATCGGGAGTCGCTCGCCATCGCCAACGCCCTGGCGGGGAACCCCGCCGACTCCCCGGCGCTTGAGACGACGCTCCGAGGCGGGACGTTCGAGGCCCTTGACGACCTCGGGATCGCACTGGCGGGGGCGAGGATGGAGGCGACGGTCGTCGGCCCGTCGGGTCGCCGCGCGGTCGCCGTGCCGGGAAGCGGGCGGATGCGGCGGGGGGACCGGCTCGTCCTGGGTCGGGCCGAGACCGGCGCGCGGACGTACCTCGCCGTTCCGGGAGGGTTTCGGGTCGACGGCTGGATGGGGGGCCGCTCCAGCGAGACGCCCCTGAAAGCCGGCGACGTCCTCCCCGCCGCGCCCGGCCGGCTGGCCTGGCGACGGCCGGCGGACGTCGTCGAGGCCGATCCGACGGCCCCGATCCGCATCCTCCCCGGCCCGGATCAGTCGCTGCTGAGCGATCCCGACGACCTGACCCGGCGACGGTTCCGGGTTGGCGCCCAGAGCAATCGGATGGGTTTGCGGCTGGAGGGCCCACCGGTGAGGGTCGCGGCGACGCCCGAGCGGCTCTCGGCCCCGGTGACGCCGGGGGCGGTCCAGGCGGTTGGCGGGGCCCTCATCGTCCTGGGGGTCGCCTGCGGCACGATGGGGGGGTATCCCCACGTCGCCCAGGTCGTCTCGACCGACCTCGACCGCCTCGGCCGACTCCGCCCGGGAGACGTCGTCACGTTCCAGGCGGTCACGCTGGCCGACGCCCGCCGGCTGGATCGCGAGGCCCGCGCGAGCCTTCGGGCGCGCGCCTCGCGGATCCGATGCGCGGCCGGCGATCCGGCGGGTTGAGCTTGCCGGAACGGGCGTCTTGGGGTACACCACGACCTCTTCACGTCGCCTTTCTCGGGGTTTCAGCCGGGGGTTCGTCCGATGTCGCAAGCTCGCCGAGCCCGGCGCGTCCTGGCGGCGGTGGCCTGCACGGTCGCCGTCGCGTCCGCCGGATGCCGATCGCCGTTGCACGGTCTCGCCGACGTCGCCAAGCGCGGCGAGCCGGAAGCCGTGGCGACGGTCGACCGCAAGGACCTCCCCGAACTGGCCCCGGAGGTCGCCGTCGCCGCCAGGCCGACCCCCTCCCCCGCGATCTCCGAGCCTTCGGTCGAGGCGGTCGAGGCGGTGGCGCCGACCGCCACCCCGCTCCTGGACGCCGCCCTCCGGCGAGCCGAGGCCGCCGAGGAAGCCCGAAAGGAGGCGACTCGCGAAGTCGCGGCGGCCGCCCGACGGCCGTCCGTCGAACCGACGCCCGAACCGCCCCGAGACGCGGAGCCGGCCCCGGCCCCTCCCGTCGTCGCGGACGCTCCCGAGCCGACCCCCGCCCCCGAGCCGACGGCGCCGCCGGGGATCGAGATCAAGGCGACGCTCGAACCCCCGGTCGAAGAAGGGTCGCCCGCCGACGAGCCCGACGTCGCTCCCAGGTCCGACCCGGCCGTCCAGCCCGCCTCGGCGGAGTCGGTCGCGAACCTCATCCCCGAAGTCCCGGCGGAAACGCCGACCCCCGAGCCCCCGGCCGTCGCCGAGCCCTCCGACGATGACGACGAAGCGGCCGCGCCCGCCGACGTCCAGGAAGCGCCCGCGCCCGCCCTGACCATCGACGCGGTTCGCCTCTGCCGCAAGATCCGCGGCTTCGGCTCCTATGACCCTCTGGCGGACCAGACGCTTCGGCCCGGCCGGTCGGTCCTGGTTTACTGCGAGTTGAGCGGCCTGGAGTACCGACCCGACGGGGACGGGTTCGCGGCCAGGGTCGCCACCCGCGTCGAGTTGGTCCGCACCGACGACGGCGCCAAGGTCTGGGAAGTGGCCGACGGCGCGGTCGACCGCGGCCCCGCCCGCCGCCGCGACGTCTACGTCGGCACGATGGTCACGCTCCCCGACTCCGTCCCCCCCGGCGAGTACGCCCTGCGACTCTACCAGGCCGACGCGGCCACCGGCCGTTCCGCCGTCGCCGAGATCCCCGTCACGATCGCCCGCTGATCCCGTCCTCCATCGTGGACGCCCGCGCGACTTGCACGACCCGCCCCCGCGCCCCACAATTGAAGCGAGGCATCCACTTCGCCCGCACCGACTTCGAGGATCACGCCATGACGATCGCGATCCGGCCCCGCGCGCTGGCCCTCGGCCTCGTCGCGTCCGCGGCGGCCCTGCTCGGACCCTTCCCGAAGGCGCGGGCCCAGGACGCCGCGACGAAGACCGCCGAGACGCCCCAGGCGAAACCCGAGGCCGCCAGGCCCGACGAACCCTCGTTCGCCCGCGACGTCGCGCCGATCCTGGTCGCCAACTGCGTCGACTGCCACAGCGCCGGCCGCCAGGGCGTCAAGCGCGGCAAGCTGGAGATGAGCTCGTTCGAGAAGCTGGTCGCGGGGGGCCCCAGCGGCCCCGGGGCGGTCGCCGCCAACCTCGACGAGAGCCACGTCTTCCTCCGCGTCACCGGCGACGAGGAGCCTCGGATGCCCCTGACCAACGACGCCACCCTGGGCGCGAAGGCCATCGCCGCCATCGAGGGCTGGATCAAGGCGGGCGCGAAACTGGATCCGGGATTGGATCCCAAGGCCCCGCTGAAGTCCTACGCGGCCTCGCTTGAGGACGTGGCCCGGGCCAGGCTCGAAAAGATGGCTCCCGACGAGCGCGACGCCCGGCTCAAGGAAGCGGGCCTGGACCTCTGGAGGAAGGCCGACCCGAGCCTCAAGCCGGAGATGGAGACGACCGAGCACTTCGCCCTCTTCAGCACGCTCCCCAAGGAGCGCGCGACCGCGACGGTCAAGGCGATGGAATCCGAACTCTCGACGATCCGACGCGCCCTGGGGGCCGAGGCGACCGACTGGCCTGGGAAGGTCTGCCTCCACGTCTTCCCCGACCGCGCGGCCTACGTGGAATTCCAGCGCACCGTCAAGCGCCGCGAGACGCCCGAGGACGAGGAGGGGGACGCCGATCTGAAGGCGGCGCAACCCTACGTCGTGGTGGTCGCGCCGCCCGACGTCGGCGAGACGGCGGTCGTCGCGCCGCGTCGCAAGTCGCGACGGCGTCGCGGCGCCGACGCGGGGGAGTCGGGCGCGCGGTCGCTCCCCGGACTGCTGACCGAGCACCTCGTCCGGGCGGCGGTGCTGGCCTCCGGGACCCCCCCTCGCTGGCTGGCCGAGGGCCTGGGCGTCTACCTCGCCAACGGCGTCGACCGCGGCGGCGGCGCGTATCAAGACCTCCGCCGCGCCGCCCTGGGCGCCTTTCGGCGCGGCTGGGCCACCCAGGCGACCGACGTTTTGGGCGGCGGCGAGGGGGTCGCGCCGGAGGAGTTCCGCGGCGTCAGCTTCGCGCTGGTGGAATGCCTGGCCTCGCCCAGGTATCGCTCGGTCTTCCCCGCCTTCCTCAAGGGGATGCGCGAGGGGGGCGAGAAGCTCGACGACGTGGTCCGGAAGGTCTACGGCGTCGACCGCGAGACCTTTCTGACCGAGACCGGCGAGTGGATCGCCGCCAGCTACGGCGGCCGGCGCTGAGCCGGCCGCCAAAAGCGGACGTCCGACCCCGACCCGTTACGAGGCCGGGGCCGGCGAGTCGCGTCGGCGTCAGATCAGGCCGAAGGCGACCATCGGCTCGGCGACCCTGGTGAAGCCGACGATGTTGGCGCCGGTGACGTAGTCGCCCGGCTTGTCGTACTCCTTGGCCGTCTCGTAACAGGCCTCGTGGATGTCGCGCATGATCTCGCGGAGCTTGTTCTCGGAGAACTCGAAGCTCCAGGCGTCGCGACTGGCGTTCTGCTGCATCTCCAGGGCGGAGGTGGCGACGCCGCCGGCGTTGGCCGCCTTCCCGGGGCCGTAGGCGATCTTCGCGTCCTGGAAGACCTTGATCCCCTCCGGCGTGGTGGGCATGTTGGCGCCCTCGCCGACGGCGATGCAGCCGTTGGCGACCAGCCGCTTGGCGGCGGCGCCGTCCAGCTCGTTCTGGGTGGCGCAGGGAAGCGCGACGTCGCAGGGGACGTCCCAGATCGAGCCGCCGTGGACGTACTTGGCGTCGGGGTGGATCTCCACGTAGTCGTGGACCCGCCGGCGCTCGACCTCCTTAAGCCGCTTGAGCGTCTCCAGGTTGATCCCCGCGGCGTGGTGGACGTAGCCGTCGGAGTCCGAACAGGCGATGACCTTGCCACCGAGCTCGTGGATCTTCTCGACGGCGTAGACCGCCACGTTGCCCGCGCCGGAGACCACGCAGGTCTTGCCCTCGAAGGACTGGCCGCGGACCTTGAGCATCTCGTCGATGAAGAAGGTCACGCCGTAGCCGGTGGCCTCCTTGCGGACCAGGGCGCCGCCCCACGACGGCCCCTTGCCGGTCAGGACGGCCGACTCGTAGCGGTTGGTCAACCGCTTGTACTGGCCGAAGAGGAAGCCGATCTCCCGGCCCCCCACGCCGATGTCGCCGGCGGGGACGTCGGTGTACTCGCCCAGGTGGCGGTACAACTCGGTCATGAAGCTCTGGCAGAACCGCATGACCTCGCCGTCGGAGCGGCCCTTGGGATCGAAGTCCGACCCCCCCTTGCCGCCGCCGATCGGCATCCCGGTCACGGCGTTCTTGAAGATCTGCTCGAACCCCAGGAACTTGATGATCCCCAGGTAGACCGACGGGTGGAACCGCAGCCCCCCCTTGTACGGCCCCAACGCCGAGTTGAACTGGACCCGGAAGCCCCGGTTGATCTGCACCCCTCCGGAATCGTCCTGCCAGGGGACGCGGAAGATCACCTGCCGCTCCGGCTCGCAGATCCGCTCGATGATCCGATGCTCGGCGTAGTGGGGATGCCGCTCCAGCACCGGCACCAGGGTCTCAAGGACCTCCTTGACGGCCTGGTGGAACTCGATCTCCCCGGGGTTGCGGTGGACGACCTTCTGATAGATGTTCTCGACCTGCTCGACGACCTTGGTCATGGGCATGAGGGTGAACGTCTCCAAGGACTGGTGGAGGCGGAAGAAGCGACGTCGGGGAGGGACGGGCCGAACGCCAAGGACATACGCATCCCGACGACCGACCCCGGGGGGCCCCGACGAACCGCCGCGCCGGCACCCTCGCCTCTTAGTGTAACCGACCCCCCGGCGGGTTCGCAACGATTTTCGAGTCGAGGCGCTTGACCTTCGCCCGTATAATTGGCGCCGTCATGAAAGAGGACCATCTTGGCGCGAACCCAGGTGTGACGTCATGAACGCCGCGGAACTCCGGCATCTTCGACTTCGCGACGCCGACGGCGTCGCGGTCGTGGAATTCGTCGCCTCCGGGCTGATGTACGCGACCGACCTGATCGAGAACGTCGGCGCCGAACTGCTCTCGGTCGTCAAGGACCAGGGCCGGCGCGACCTCCTCTTGAGGTTCGACGACGTCCAGTACGTCTCAAGCGCCATGCTCGCCCAACTCGTCCGCCTCCAGCGCGAGGTCGACGCCGTCAAGGGCCGGCTGAAGCTCTGCGGCCTGGGCCCGGTCCTCGCCGACACCTTCCACATCGGCCGGTTCGACGCCCTCTTCGACATCCACCCCGACGAGGCCTCCGCGCTGAAGAGCTTCCACAAGGCTGACAAAACCAAGGGATGAGCCCGGCCGAGGAGGGCGCGGACGCGCGACCGCCCGTGGCCGTCGATCGATCGGTCGACCGCCGACTCCCGCCCCTTCCGACCGCGGCCCAGGCGCGGTATCATCCTCGGAACGGACGCCGGCGCGACGTCGGCGCGGAATAGGGACGTTCACGGGCCGGAACGCCGACCCGTCGGGGTGGGACATGCTGTTCGCGATCATCATGGCGGGGGGGAGCGGGACTCGATTCTGGCCTAAAAGCAGGCGCGATCGGCCCAAGCAGCTTTTGACGCTGCACGGCGACGCCTCAATGCTTCAGCAGACCGTCGCCCGGATCGCGCCTTTGGTCCCCGCCGAGCGGATCTTCGTCGTCACCGGCGCCGATCAGGCCGAGGCCACCCGCGCGCAACTGCCGCGAATCCCCGCGGCCAACGTCGTCGCCGAGCCCCGCCCGCGCGACACCGCCCCCTGCGTCGGCCTGGCCGCGGAGATCGTCGCCGCCCAGGATCCCGACGGCGTGATGATCGTCATGCCGGCCGACCACGTCATCCGGCCCGAACAGGTCTTCATCAACGCCGTCAAGGCGGCCGTCGCCGTGGTCGAGGACGCCCCCGCCTCACTGGTCACCTTCGGCGTCAAGCCGACCCGGCCCGAGACCGGCTACGGCTACATCCAGCGCGGGGAGGCGCTGGAGGCTCGCGAAGGGGTGGCCGTCCACCGGGTCGCCCAGTTCCGCGAGAAGCCCGACCGCGGCACCGCCGAGCGGTTCCTCGCCTCCGGCGATTACGCCTGGAACGCCGGGATCTTCGTCTGGAGGGCCCGCGCCATCCTGAACGAGATCCGACGGCACAAGCCCCTCTTGGGCGCGGCGCTGGCGAGAGTCGGCGCCGCGTGGGGGACGTCCGCCGGGCCCGACGTCCTGGCCGCGGAGTTCCCCGAGATGGAGCGGACGCCCATCGACAAGGCCGTGATGGAGAAGGCCGGCGACGTCAAGGTGCTGGAGGTCGTCTACGACTGGAACGACGTCGGCGACTGGCGGGCCTTGCGGTCCCTGCTCCCCGCCGACGCCGACGGCAACGCCGTCCGCGGCGACGTCGCGGCCGTGGACACCAGGAACTCCGTCATCCTCTCCGACGACGGCGGCCTGATCGCGACCATCGGCCTGGACGACGTGGTGGTCGTCCAGGCCGGCGGCGCCACCCTCGTCGCCCGCCGCGACCGGCTCGACCAACTCAAGGCGATGGTCGAGGGCCTCGGCGACCGCGGCTACGAGTCTTACCTCTGAGGGTCTGTTCCATAAGCGTGTGAACGACGATCATTACGGTCTTCCCCCCTCGCGGGGGAAGACAGACCGCGGAGCGGTCAGATGAGGGGGACGACGCGCGAAAGACCGTTGGAATTCGCGTAAGCCCGTCCGGGAAGCCCTGGACGGCAGCGGCCTTCTGACTCGTCCTCCCCCTCATCCGGCCCTGCGGGCCACCTTCCCCCGCGAGGGGGGAAGGCCGTTACGCCGGGCGCGACACCGTTATGGAACGAACTCTGACCGACCGGACGGAGGCGCGCATGGGCCGGGTGCTGGGGATCGACTTCGGCGTCAAGCGCGTCGGCGCGGCGGTCAGCGACCCCGGCCGCTCCATCGCCACCCCGCTGGAAGTCCACGAGCGCAAGGACCGGGCCCAGGACGCCCGCCACTACAAGAAGCTGGTCGTCGAGCACGAGATCGACCGCGTGGTCATCGGCCTCCCCGTCCATACCACCGGCCAGGAGGGCCCCGCCTCCGCCCGCGCGCGCGCCTGGGGCGCGTGGCTGGCCGAGGCCACCGGGCTGCCGGTGGTCTTTTACGACGAGCGCTTCACCACCGTCATGGCCGAGGAGGTCCTTCTGGAGGTCGACTTCTCCAGAAGGAAGCGCAAGGGGATGCGCGACATGCTCGCCGCGCGGATCCTGTTGCAGGACTACCTCGACGCCGGCTGCCCGGAGTCGACCGCGCGACCGGCCCCGCTCGCCGACGAGGACGATCGATGAGCCTGCTGGTGATCGGCTGCGGCTACCTTGGCGAGCGGGTCGCCCGCGACCACGTCGGCCGCGGCGACGTCGTCTTCGCTCTGACCCGTTCCGCCGACCGCGCCAGGGCCCTTGAGGCGATCGGCGTCCGCCCGGTGGTCGGCGACGTACTCGACCCCGCGCTTGAGCTTCCGACGGTCGATCGCGTGCTTTACGCCGTGGGCTACGACCGATCCGCCGGGCCGTCGAAACGGTCGGTCTACGTCGATGGTCTTCGCAATACGCTCGATCGGCTGCCGTCGGGCCCGAGCCGGCTGGTCTACATCGGATCGACGAGCGTTTACGGCGACATGGGCGGCGGCTGGGTGGACGAGGAGACCCCGGCCCGGCCGATCACGGAGGCCGGCCGAATCTGCCTGGAGGCCGAGGGCGTCCTGACCGCGTGGGCCGATCGCTCGGGCGTCTCGACGGTGGTCTTGCGTTGCGCCGGGCTGTACGGGCCGGGTCGGATCATCCGGCGCGACCTGATCGCCAGGGGCGAGCCGATCCCCGGCGACCCCGATCGGCACCTGAGCCTGATCCACGTCGACGACGCCGCGCGGGCGGCGTCCGCCGCCCTGGACGCGGTCGCGCCGGGGCCGTTGTATCTGGTCGGCGACGATCGCCCGGTTCGTCGCCGCGAATACTACCGCGTGGTCGCCGAGGCGTTGGGCGCGCCCCCGCCGAGCTTCGTCCCACCGGCGCCCGGCTCCGCCGAGGCCGCGCGCGACGTGGCCGACCGCAAGGTCCGCAACCGCCGCATGAAATCCGAGCTGGGCGTCGCGCTTCAGTACCCGGACGTCGCGACCGGCGCGCCGGCGGCGCTGGGCCGAGCGCCGCGGCCCGGAAGCGGTCCCGCCGCGCCCTCCTGATCGATCCGGGTGGCCGCGGCGGTCGGAACGAAGGTATGATGACGGAGTGCCGCGGGGCCTGGACGACCCCGACGCGCCGGCCGATCGAATCCCCACCACCCACGCGAACCGCATGATCCTGATCTCCGCCCAGGGCCTGGGCCGACAGTACGCCGGCGACCCGATCTTCACGAACCTGGCCTTCGACGTCCGCGGCGGCGACCGCGTCGGTCTGGTCGGTCCCAACGGCGCGGGCAAGACCACGCTCATGAAGCTGCTCGACCGCTCCGAGCAGCCCGAGTACGGCTCGGTCCACGTCCGCGCCGGCGTCCGCGTCAGCCTGCTCCGTCAGCAACCCGACTTCGCCCCCGACCAGACCTTGATGGACGTCGCCCGCTCCGGCTTGGCGTCGCTTTTGGAACTGCGCGAGGAACTGGAGGAGGCCGCCCGGGAAATGGCCGAGGCCGACTCCGAGGACGAGCGCGAACGCGCCGGCCGCCGCTACGACCAACTCCACGAGCGCATCCTCCACCAGGACGCCTACGACGTCGACTACCGCGTCGAGGAGGTCCTTTGCGGCCTTGGCTTCCAGAAAAGCGAGTTCGACCGCCCCGCCGCCACCTTCTCCGGCGGCCAGCAGTCGCGGCTGATGCTCGCCAAGCTGCTTCTGGAAGCCCCCGACCTGATGCTCCTGGACGAGCCGTCCAACCACCTGGACATCCAGACCACCGAATGGCTGGAGGACTACCTGTCGCGCCAGCCCGTCGGCATGATCGTCGTCAGCCACGACCGCTACTTCCTGGACAAGGTCGTCACCAAGATCTGGGAACTGCACGACGGCTCGATGGAGGTCTACCCCGGCAACTACTCGCAGTACTGGCGGCTCCGCGAGGAGCGAGCCAAGGTCCTGGAGCGCCAGGCCGAGCGGTTCGAGGAGAAGACCGAGAAGCTCGAAGCCTACATCCGCAAGTACGGCGCGGGCCAGCGCGCCAAGCAGGCCAAGGACCGCGAGCGCAAGCTCGACCGGCTCCAGGAGGAGCGCGTCGAGACCATGCGCGATATCGTGGGTCCGGTGATGGGCTTCGAGGAGGTCGACCGCGCCGGCGACGTCGTGATCGAGGCCCGCAAACTCTCCAAGGCGTTCGACAAGCCGCTGTTCCAGAACCTTGACCTGACCGTCGAGCGCGGCCGTCGGGTCGGCGTGCTGGGCCCCAACGGCGCGGGCAAGACCACGCTCGTCAAGACGCTGATCGGTCGCGAGAAACCCGACTCCGGCGACGTGAAGCTGGGCCACAAGGTGACCGTCGGCTATCACGACCAGGGCTTGCAGTCGCTCCCCCAGGAGACCACCGTCGTCCGCGCCGTCTGGCCCGAGGACGACGTGGACTGGGTCGAGGGGGACGTCCGCTCGCTGTTGGCCCGGTTCGGCCTGACCGGCGACCAGGCGCTTCGGAAGGTCGGCATGCTCTCCGGCGGCGAGAAGGCCAAGGCCGCCCTGGCGCGGCTCTGCGCCACCGGGGCGAACCTCCTGGTGATGGACGAGCCGACCAACCACCTGGATATCTGGTCGTGCGAGGCGTTGGAGCGGTCGATCCGGGAGTTCGAGGGGACGGTGCTGGTGGTCAGCCACGACCGCTACTTCCTCAACGGCGTGGCCGATCGTATCATCGTGGTGAAGGGCGACGGCGGGGTGAGGGTGGTCGAGGGAGACTACGAGACCTACGCCGCTCTACTCCGGAAGGAGAAGGAGGCGGCCGAGAAGGCCAGGGCCCGCGCCCAGGCCGCGGCCCCTCCGAAACCGACCGAGTTCAAGCCCAAGCCCAAAAACAAGAAGAAGTTCGCGTACCGCCCGGCCGCCGAGCTGGAGGACGAGATCGCCCGGCTGGAGGCCGAGGCGGCCGAGATCGAGGACCAGTTGGGCCAGCCCGCCACCTGGCGCGACCCCGTAAGCGCCATGCGGGTGCAGGACCGCCACATCGAACTGAAACAAAAGCTCGAAACGCTCTTCCAGCACTGGGAGTTCGCGGTCGAGTCGGAATGGTGAGCGAGCCCGCGATGGCCGACGCCTCGAAAGTCCTCGCCGCCGTCGCCAGGGCCGGCGAGTTGATGCGGAAGACCCCCGGCCGCGCCGGGTCGGTGGTGCGGGCGTTCGCCGACGACGTGATGGTCGTCGGCGACCTTCACGGCAACGTCCGGGCCTTCAAGTGGGTCCTGGCCGAGGCCGCCCTCGACCGCCACCCCAACCGCCATTTGGTCCTTCAGGAGTTGATCCACGAGATCCACAAATCCGACGACGACCGCCCGGACCTGTCGCATCGGCTGGTCGACGTCGTCTGCGCCTTGAAGTGCCAGTACCCGGATCGGGTCCACGTCATCATGGGCAACCACGAGTTATCGGAGTTGACCGGCCGGATGATCGGCAAGGACGGCCGGGCGCTCAACGAACGGTTCCGCGAGGGGATCGGCCGCGCCTTCGGCGAGGCGGCCGACGAGGTGTACGCGGCGTACCGGAAGCTCTTCTCGGATCTACCCCTGGCCGTTCGAACCCCCAACCGCGTCTTCTGCTGCCACACCATCCCCGACGGCGACTGGCTGGACGACTTCGACGTCGCCCTTTTGGACGCCGACTCCTGGCCCGAGAAGGCCACCAAGCGCCGGGGGGCCGTCTACGCGATCACCTGGGGCCGCGACACGTCCGACGAGACCGCCGACCGTTTCGCCGCGATGGTCGACGCCGACCTCTTCGTCACCGGCCACCAACCCTGCGACGACGGCTTCCGCCAGGCCAACCGCCGCACCCTCATCATCGACGGCACCGACCCGTACCCCGCCTACTGCCTCTTCCCCGCCCGAACCCCGATCGGCATCGACGACCTGGTTAGGTCCGTCAAGGTGATGGGACGGGATTGACCGCTTGGAGGCGGGGCGTGGAGGACGTAGACTGGGGCCGCGACCATTCCCCGAGCCCGTCCGAGACGGCCACGACGACGACCCCTCTCCCGCCGGGAGAGGGCGGCCGCGCCAGCGGCGGGTGAGGGTCGCGGCGCTTCGGAAGGAGCGCCGGGTCGGCGGACCATGAACCGGCGCTCTTCCCGAAGCGCGGCGACCCTCACCCGGCCCTTCGGGCCACCCTCTCCCGGCGGGAGAGGGGCCGTCGCCTCGCCGCGTGTCCGAGAGAAAGGCGCTTCTCAGTGGCTTTCGTTGGAGGCGGGCGATCATGCACGACGAGGACCAAGTTCCCATCTGGCTGTTCATCGGCGGCGTCCTGCTGGTTTACGGCGTCCTGATTTTCGCGGCCGGGCTGTACGCGGTGGCCTTCCCGCCCCCCCCGAAGGACCAGGTCGCCCTGTTTCACCTGCACGCCGACGTCTGGTGGGGGTTGTTGATGGTGATCGTCGGCTCGATCTACGTCCATCGGTTCCGTCCGGGGGGCCGGCCGACCGCCTGAACCTCCCGCCGGCGTTTCAGCTTGAATTGACAGGCCGACGGCGCGCTCATAGGATGCCGGCCGTCGGTCGTCGCGGCGCGTTCCGCCCGTCGATTCCCGAGGCGACGACGTATCCCTCCGCGTCGGGGGAGGGATGAGGATGGCGCGGGCGCTCGACGGAACGAGGCCGGCGACGGGGCGAGACCGCTAACGTGGGGAAGAGGGACAGGCCGATAGAGTCTGGCAATCTATGTGCGAGCCGACGGGGCCCACAAGGAAACGAGCGTTGCTCGAGCCCGCAAGGAAGCGCCTTCTCGAATGGCTAGCCCGACACTCAGTAAGCGGAGGCGGCGTCCCTCGGCGACGTTGACGCGGCTTCAGCCGTCGCGACCGGGCCGGCCGACGGCGGAGGCTGCTCGTCCCCAGGCGCGGAGCCGTCGGATCGCCTCCAACGTCGCTTATTTGAGTCTGGCGGAGTTGTTTTGTCGGGCGTGTTCGGTCTTCGTGACGATCACCCTGATGAAACGTCTGGGCCCCGGCGGCTACGGCCGGGTCGAATTCGCCTTCAGCGTGGTCTTCTGGCTGGTGCTGCTGGTCCGCGACAGCAGCGACGTGATGGTCGCCCGCGAGTTGTCGCGGCATCCCCGGCTCATCAGGCCGCTGGTGGACCACGTCCTGGCGTTCAAGACGCTGCTGGCGGCCTCGCTCTTCGCCGTGCTGGCGTTCGTCGGTCGCCTGACCCTGGACGACCCGGCCGACTGGACCATCTTGACGCTCTACGGCCTGCTCCTGTTCACGACGGCCGTCGGGCTGGACTTCGTCTACCGCGGCACCGAGCGGATGGGACTTTTGGCGGTCTCGCTCTGCCTGCGCACCATCTTCTACGCGGCGGGAGTGCTGACCTTCGTCGTGGACGCCTCTCAGATCTCCCGGGTGCCGATCTTCCTGGCGCTTGGGGAGGCCGGGGGGATCGGGATGATCTGGCTGAGCTATCTCTGGTCCTACCGCATGCCGCGACCACGATTCAGCCCGCGGTTCATCACGATCCTGGTCCAGCGCGGCAAGACGGTCTGCGCCATCCAGCTTTCCCAGGCCCTCATCATCGCGGCCGACGTCCTGGTCGTCGGCGTGACCAGCAGCTGGAACGACGTGGGCCGGTACGGGGCGCAGTACCGGATGGTCACGATCTTCCTGACGTTCGGGCTGATCGTCCAGCACGCGACGTTCCCGACGCTCTCGCGGCTCTGGCGACACCATCCCGACGCCGGCCGCAAGGCGCTCGACTCGCTGGTCGAGGCGCTGGTGACGGTCCTGGCGCCCCTGGCGGTGGGGGCGACGCTGCTGGCCGAGCCGCTCGTCGGCCTGCTCGGCTCGTCCGATTACGACGGCGCGGGGCTGCTTTTGGCCGTCGGGATCTGGCGGGTGCCGCTGTTGACGATCGCCTTCTGCTATCAGACGACCCTGATCGCGCTGAATCGCGAGACGGTGGGCGTCGGTTCGCTGGTGGTCGCGGCGCTCGGGATCGGGCCGCTGGTCTATCTGTGTCGCGTGCAATTCGGTCTGGTCGGCGCGACGGCCGCCGTCCTGTTGATCGGCCTGGCGTTGGTGGCGGCCGGTTATCACAGCCTGGCCCGCGAGGGGAGGCAGCCGGCATGGCATCATCACCTGGGCCGGCCGCTGTTGGCCTCCGCCGCGATGGCCCCGGTCTGCCTGTTCCTGGTACGCTGGAGCGTCGCCGCGGCGGTCGTCGGCGGGGCGACGGCTTACGTCCTGGCGATCGTCGCCAGCGGCGGCCTGGAGCGGACGCGGCACTGGCGGGCCGCGTTCCAACCCGTCGAGGATCCCGTTCGGGAGGTCGCGGAGACGGCCGGACGAGCATGACGCCCTCGCGATCGCGATAGGAGAGCCCCTTGAAGTTCTGCATGATCACCACCTTCTTCGGGCCCCACAGCTTCGGCGGCGACGCGGCCTACGTCGATCGTCTCTGCCAGGCGCTTTGCCGACGGGGACACGAGGTCCACGTCTTTTACTGCGTCGACTCCTTCAACGCCGTCCGGGGCCGCCACCCGCTCCGCCGGTACGCGCCGACGCCCGGCCTCCGCCTCCATCCCCTGGAAAGCCCCTGGCGAATCCTCTCCCCCCTGGCCACTCAGGCGACCGGTCTGCCGCTGTTCAAGTCCCGGGCGCTTCGCGAGATCCTCGACGCCGACGACCTGGACGTCGTCCACTTCCACAACGTCTCCCTGGTCGGCGGACCCGGCGCGCTGGGGCTCGGCGCCGGCAAACGCGCCTTGCGGATCATGACGGCGCACGAGCACTGGCTGATCTGCCCGATGCACCTGCTCTGGAAGTACGACCGCCGCCCCTGCGACAAGCCGGACTGCATCCGCTGCCAACTCGTCGGCAAGCGGCCCCCCCAGCTCTGGCGATACACCGACGCCGTCCCGAACGCGCTGGGCCATCTGGACGCCCTGGTCTTCCCCAGCAGGCACGCGCTGGAGGAGCATCGCAAGCGCGGAATCGACCGCTGGGCGCCGTCGGTCCACCTGCCGTACTTCCTACCCGACGACTGGTCGGGCGGCGTCGAGGACCACGAGCCGCCGCCCAGCGAACGGCCCTACCTGGCCGCGGCCGGGCGGTTGGTGCGGATGAAGGGGTTCCAAAGGCTCATCCCCCTGATGCGGCACCTGCCGGAGGTCGACCTTCGCCTGGCCGGGACCGGGCCTTACGAGTCGGAACTGCGGCGGCTGGCCGAGGGCCTGCCCAACGTCCGGTTCGAGGGCCTGCTCGGCGGCGACGGCCTGGCCCGGCTGTTCCGAGGGGCGCGGGGGGTGGTCGTGCCGTCGCTGTTCCCGGAGACCTTCGGCTACGTCGTTCTGGAGGCGTTCGCGGTCGCGACGCCGGTGATCGTCCACGAGGGCGGCGGCGCGATCCTCGAGACGGGCGCCGAGACCGGCGGCGGGCTCGCCTATCGAACCGACTCGGAATTGCTCACCGCGATGCGGCGCGTGGTCCACGACGAAAAGCTCCGCGCCCGGTTGTCGGCGCGCGGATTCGCCCAGCGGATCGGGCCGTGGTCGGAGGGGGAGCACGTCCACCGCTACATGGACCTGCTCGCCGACTGCCGCGCCGCCCGCGAGGCCGGCGGCCGCCTCGCCGTCGACCCGGCCGGCTCGCCCCCCTCCGCCGCCGCCGAACCCCTCGGCGGGACGCTCCACTCCGAGGTCGCCTAGATCAAGGATCGAGCGGGACCGCCACCTCCAAGGGAAGGGAGGCCCTCCACAGATTACGCAGATTAACGCAGATTGATTACTCGGATTTCTTTTTTCGGATTTCGATTTAAATCTGTGTCAATCTGGGTAACCTGCGGATTGAATCCGGGTCGACACAGGTAATTCCCGCGGACTCGTTCGCATCATGAGTCCGCGACATTCGGCCGGGGTCAGGACGCCGCAGGCTCCCGCGACGCGATCCGGATGTCCAGGCCGATGCGGGTCGTCCGGATCTCCCACTCGCCGCGGTCCCAGCCGACGATGATCCCCGACGCCTCCAGGCGGTCGAACATCTGCTCGACGTAGGCCGGGACGCGGTCCTCGTACTCGGCGACCAGGTCGAGCTTGCGGCCGATCAGGCTGAGGATGCCTCGGATCGAGGACGGCCCGCGCTCGCGGATCCGGGCTCGCCCCTCCGGCGAGGCCGGGTCGGGGCCTTGCAGGCTCAGCCCCAGCGAGCGAACCAGGCGGCCGAACTGGCCGAACCAGGAGTCGCCGAAGCCGAAATACTCGTGGTGGAGGATCACCACCTCGCCGCGACGAACCACCGCCGCCTGATAGACCGACTCCAGGAAGTTCTCGCCGTAGTCGGTCTGAAAAGCGATGTTCACCGATTTGGCCAGATTTTGAAGCGCCGCCGGAACGCCGACGACGCGGGGGGAGACTCCCAGCCCCATGTCGCGCAGCTCGCCGGCCTTGCGCGCGGTGACGACGCCGCCGGCCGGTCCCGCGGCGGTCGAAACCGCCACGGACATCGGTAGACCCTTCGCCCCGCCCTGGTCGGAGGTCGCGTTCGACATGCTCGGTCGTTCCTCGCTTATCGGTCTCCGGGCTTCGTCACGGCGGAGGCCGCGCCCAGGATGGACTTGTCGAGGTCGTCTTGAACGAACGCCACGACGCTCAGGTTTTCCAGCGCGACGTCGGGGACGACGCCGAAGAACGGACGTTGCTCGGCCCGTTCGGCGACGTAGCCCTCAAGCGACTTGCGCAGCTCGGCGAGGTCCACCGTGACTTCGACCTTGCCGCGTCCGTCGACCAGCGCCGTCCCCTGGGCGCCGCCGGGAAGGGCGCGGACGACGTGGTGGTGGAAGCGAAGCCGGTTGCCGCCGACGTAGCGGATCGACTCCTCGGTCAACGCCAGGCGAAGCTTGGCCGTGGACGCCTTGCCGGTCTTGGTGGCGCCCTCCTTGGAGGCGGAGGGGAGCGCGGCGGTGGCGGTGATGGTGATCTTGTCGCCGGAGCGCTCGGCGGCGACGGTCACGTCGACCTGCTTCTTCTCCTCCAGGATCGGGTCGGCGACGTCGCGGTATTCCTGGTACTTCGCCTCCGAAAGCGCCATCGGGCCGCCGCCGCCGCCGTGGACGCGGCCGTTGAAGAAGACGCTGGGCGTGCCGCGGACGTCGTCGCCGTAGTAGTCCTTGCGCGCTTCCGAGTCGGGATTGGTCAGCGGGTCGGGGCCGGGGATGTGGAGGTGGTATTGCAGGGCGATGAAGTCGGCGGGCTTGTAGGTCTTCAGCAGGCCGTCGAAGGCGACGTCGGCGGCGACGCACGGCGGGCACTGCGCGCCGGTGAACAGTTCCACGACCACGGGACGGCCGGCGTCGGCCGCCTTGGGGCCGTCGTAAGGGGTCGGCTTGAACGGCGGGACCTTCTGGTGGTACTCCTCGTCGAGCTTGGCCTCCAGCTTCGCCGCGCGGGTCTCGGCGTCGGCGGCGACCGCATCGTCGCCGGCGTTGCGCGCGGCCTCGGCGACCCGCCGGGCGATCGACTGGCGAGTCTCGGTCGCCGCGTCGTCGGGGAGAGCCTTCTCCAGGCCCTGGCCGATCTTCAGCGCCGCCAGGGCGAACGGCTTCTGGGGCGCGAGCGCCTCAAGCGCCCGGACGTCGATCTCGCGGAGCCAGGCCGGGCCGTAGGGCGCGGCGTTCTTCCGCCAGGCGGCGAGCAGGGCGTCGACCTCCGCGGCCGACATCCCGGCGTCGCCGGCGTTGGCGAGGATCTCGGAGTACGGGACGTAGGCGACGGGCGAGTCGCCGAACGTCTCGATCATCTTGCGGTACGCCGCCACTCGCGCCTTGGGATCCTTCTGGTTGCGGGCCTCGAAATAGTCGCGGCCGATCAGGCCCGGCTTCTGGGGGCCGATCCGTTCCTCAAGCGTCTTTTCCAACCGCGCGGGGAAGACGTTGTCCCGGAAGCGGATCGTCCCCAGCAGCCGGCCGGCCTGGGGCCCGTCCTTGACCAGGTCGCCGGCGAAGGTCAGCGCCCCGACGGGGCCGTCCAGGGTGAATTCGACCTTGCCGTCCTCCAGGTCGACGTCCTCCACCTTGGCCTTGTCGAACATCCCTTTGCGGCCGTCGACCAGGACGCCGCGGGGCTTGCCGTCCTGGCGGTGCAAATCGACGATGGCGAAATCGTCCTCGCCCACGCCCAGCACGACGAGCTTCCAGATCCCCACCGGTTCCGCGGCGGCCGCCAGCGGGCCGGCAAGCGCGATCAGGCACGGAACCGCCAGGGCGCGGACGATCCAGGACGGCCAGGCGTGCGGACGATTCATCGAGACACCTCGGCGAAGCGGGTGGGAGGGGAGTTCGACGATCGCTGAAGTGTAACGTCACGGCGACGTCGTCCACAAGCGGCGACGCCGGCCGACACCCGGGGCGGGTCGATCCTCCACGAGCGGCCAGGGCCTTGCGGGCCGAAAACCTGGCGACCGTGGAATTAGCTCCCCCGGAGGCGTGGACCCTTGGCCATTGCCGGAGGCGTGGTAAAATGGGGGTTGGGGTCATTGGGGTTGGGGTCAGACTTGGTTTTTGGTTTTTCCTCGACGGGTCTGTCCGTCTCAAGCCTCCTTGAGACGCTTCGCTCAACATCGGACGCAGCGAATAACCAAAAACCAAGTCTGACCCCAGCCCCGTGACTGACCCCAGCCCCGTCGGACCTTGCACTTGTGGAAACAAACCCAGGCCCTCTGAACAAGGAACCGTGGGCCGGGAAACGCAAAGGAGAATAACGCATGAATTCGTCCGAAATCGAGTTCTCAGCTCAGTTTGGTGGGAGTGATGCGGCAGATGCTGTTCTACCGCATTTCTGGGCGCTTAAAGCCGCAGCTCGCGGGGTCCGCCTTGCAGGTTTTCCATTTCCAACACTCGCTTTTATTCTTCGCGTCGATGGCGAAGTGACGCGGTATGGTGTATCCGAAGCGGGCAATATAGATATCGACAAAGATGGTCAATATCTTTCTATAGATATTGAAATAACCTGCGAAGATCGAGAGCGGCTTTCCGATGTCATTGCATCGGCGATTCTTTCAAGCAACAAGCATATCAGGCCGGTTGCGGAGTCCAAGTCCTGGGACGTTGATTTTCAGGCATTTCAGAGTTGCATGACCGACCTCGTCACCCGTTACAAGGATGAAATAACGCAGAAAAGGGAGCACGGCCAATCTCAACCGCTGCCGTAAGGGGGGTGGGGTCAGACTAGGGGGGTGGGGTCAGACTTGGTTTTTGGTTTTTCCTCGACGGTCTGTCCGTCTCAAGCCTCCTTGAGACGCTTCGCTCAACATCGGACGCAGCGAATAACCAAAAACCAAGTCTGACCCCAGCCCCGCATGACCCCAGCCCCGCACACGTCAAGCTCCGGATCCGGATCGGGATCGAGTTCCGCATCGGGGATGAGCGCGGGCGGGTTCAACATCACGGCGGACGGTTTGGCGGGCGGCGCCATGGCCCCGAGGACCGACGGGGGGACGCCGAACGGGCTGGCGACGGAGGAGAAGAGGCGGCTGGACGACTTCGCGACGGTCGTCCTCGAGACGGTCGTCGCCACGCAGGCGGCCCCGACTACGCGGTCGGAGCAGAACGCCGCCGTCCCGCTCGCGCCTCGAACCGAGCCCGTGGGCGGGTACGAGGACCCCTACTGGTCGGCGTTCACCGGGTTCTTCCAGGGGGCCTGGGACGGGGCGAAGATCGTCACCGACACGGCGACATTCGGCCAGATCACGCCCCTGCACGAGCACGTCGAGCAACTCGTCGAGGAGAACGGCGGAGCCTACGCCGCCTCCCAGATGCTCGCCACGGCCTCCAGGGAGCTCCTGATCGCCGCCGCGACCGTGGGGGCGGGGACCGTCGGCACCTGCGCCGGCCGCGCCGCCTACGGGTCCATGGCCTTCTACGCCGCCAAGGGGGTCCAGACGTTCAACGTCGCCCGGGACGCCTACGGCACCGTCCAGAGCGCCCAGGCCACGTACGACGCCTACCAGAAGGGGGACGGCTGGGGGGTCGTCACCAACGCGGCGTGGACGCTCGTCGGCGCCGCGGGGACGATCGCAGACGTCAAGGCCCTGGCCAAGGCCTGCTTCGCCGCCGGAACGCTCCTGGAGACCCCCGACGGCTTCCACGCGATCGAGGCGTTCCGCGGCGACGAGCGCGTCCTGAGCAAGCCGGAGGGCGACCCCGGGGCCCCGACGTCGGTTCGACGGGTGCTCCGGGTCTTCCAGACCTACGCGCCGCTGCTGGACCTCCGCGTCGGCGGCGAGTTGGTCCGGACCACGGCCGAGCACCCGTTCTGGGTCGCCGGCCGGGGCTGGACGCAGGCGCACCAACTGGTTGCCGGCGACCGACTGGTCGGTCATGATGGACGGGAGACGGCGGTCGAGGCGGTCGAGGGCCCCGGGGAGTCGGCTCCGGTCTACAACCTGGAGGTCGAGGACGACCACACCTACTTCGTCGGCGGACCCGCCTGGGGATTCTCCGTCTGGGCCCACAACGCCAACAATTACGCGGGAGCGGCCCGGGAGGGCGTCGAGGCCGAACTCGAGAACGTTCACGCCCCAACAAAAGTTCCGAATCCCTACGGCAAGCTCGGCAGCCCTGCTCATCGCGCGAAAGTGCAGGATGTAGTTGCTGACATCGAAGCAAGGGGTCTTCAGGCGCAGGCAGAATTGCCCATCAAGACCATCAATGGCCAGAAGGGCGTTCGGTTCATGGACGTAGTGGCCATTGATCCGAAGACCAATCGAATCGTCGAAGTCCATCAAGTTGGCCGAACGCTGAAATCCGATCCGATGGTTCCCGTCGCTCGTGAACGGGCGGCACTTCGAGATGTGCGACACGCTCCCGAACTACGTGGTGCCAAGCGGTTCTTCCACGACTACCAGCAGTGAGGCAACGATGGGCAAGCAAGTCAATTTCTACATGACCGCCGATGATGAACGAGAGTTCGTAGAGTTCGTTCATTTAAGCGGCAACGTTGCCATCTTCAAGTCGGTGCAGGCTTCGCCAGAGATTCTTGAGCTTGAAGAAATGCCACCAGCAGGGGAACCGTTCTGGTTCGCCTTGTATCTTTGGAACAAAGATGGCAGTCCACCACCCACGCTAAATTACATCAAGGAACAGAATTGGTACAGTGTTGATCGATTTGAATCAGAAGTAATTGAGTTCTGTCGTTGCGGCATAGACGAAGGGCGTCTTGTTCGCGGGCGAATCTGGGTTGAAATAAACGGATGGCGGCGGGGCGACCCGACAGCGGTCGTTAAAAAACGCAAGATGTTTGAAAATTGGTACAAGAGGTTGGCCAACTGGATCAAGCGGCGTTCGACCCGCAACGCCGTGGGCGACTTCATGCTGCCCGGTGCTGCTGCATTCGCCGCTGAAGGCGGTCAATGTTGCCAAGCTGTGCTGGCCAACGGCAAAGCTATCTGACACGTCACCGCGCCCATGCCCGGCATCGCCAACCGCATGACGGGCTGAACGAACAAAATTATTAAAACATAATAATAAAAATACGCTGGGGGGCGGGGTCAGACTTGGTTTTTGGTTTTTCCTCGACGGTCTGTCCGTCTCAAGCCTCCTTGAGACGCTTCGCTCGACATCGGACGCAGCGAATAACCAAAAACCAAGTCTGACCCCAGCCCCGCTACTTTACTCCGAATTCCGATGATGCAGTGAACGCTGGTCTTCCCATGAGCCTGTTTAGACCGTTCCTTGTTCCTGGAACGTAGAAGGGAGACATTCGATGGCCCTTCGTGTCGAAGACTATGTTCCCCGGCTGCGGGATAGCAAGGTGGAGAAGGAGCTTGCCGCCGAATTGAGGAAATTGCCGGAATCAGAGCGACTTCATTTTATATTCGAATTAATAGAATCGCCGAATTGCTTTTCTGTCGCTATGATGCTCGCGAAAACTTGCCTCAAGGAGAGACTCTCCTTGGAAGCAATCCTGACCCAAGGGCTGGAACGAGGCGATGCCAGCACGGTGAAATACTGGCTTGAAGCAGTCATTGACGGACTTGGCTTTCGGAGGGTTGTCCGTCTTGTTTCCGAGCGGATCACCACTGATCCAGGATCAGTCATCAAGGTTGAGTACCACCTTCGCAAGTGGATTCCCAAGAACAACCAGAAAGCCGTCGATACTTTTGCCGCCCTTCACGAAGCAGTTAGACAGATCATGTGTAATGACCCGACCATCGAGAAAAAGGTGAGGCCCTTCAAGGCGTTGATGAAGCGGTCGGATTGATGTCCATTCCTGGGATCTAAAATCCCTCGCCTTCAGGCGACCACTTCCAGTAGGCTCCCGGCATGGAGCACTACCGACGGATCGCCCACACCCGTCGGCTACTCCACTCGAAGAGGAAGAGGTGTTCCGCAGCGACGAACGCGTTCTGAGCAGGTTCGGATGGCACCTCAATTCATCGACGACTCCGGATGATACATCGGTTCGGTCGAACTCCGGAATCCAACCGGCCTTCTGGACACGAGGACGCCCATGAACGCAAGATTGTTGGTCGTCGGTTTTGCTTGATCAAAGTCCTTGCGCGAGACGTCAGAGCGGGGCGGTGCATATGCCGATGAACCCGGGACGATACCGATTCACGGTCGACTGGTTCTCCGCGCATGGCGAGACGTGGAGCGATTGGTTGAACCACCTCCGCCATCGCCCGCGTTCGCGGTTCCTCGAGATCGGATGTTTCGAAGGCCGCGCCACGGTCTGGCTGCTGGAGAACGTCCTCGACCATCCCACCTGCCGCATCGACTGCGTCGACACGTTCGAGGGAAGCCCGGAGCACTCGGACATGGGGCTGGACCTCTCGGGCGTCGAGGCGCGGTTCGACTGGAACGTGCGGGCCTCGGGATCGGCTCACAAGGTCGGGAAGCTCAAGGGCGCTTCGCGCGAGCATCTCCGCCGCCTGCCCTTCGACGCCTACGACTTCGCCTACGTCGACGGATCGCACCTCGCGCGGGACGTCCTGGAGGACGCGGTCCTCGCCTTCCCCCTGCTGAAGAAGGGGGCGTTGTTGGTCTTCGACGACTACCGTTGGGACCGGAATCGCGGCACCTTGAGCCATCCCGGGCCGGGGATCGACGCCTTCCTGGCGATCTACTCGGACCCGCCGTCGGTTCGGGCGGCTTCCGAGGCGGACGACCCTCGCCATTTTAGAGCCTGTCCCATAAGGGAGCCGCGGCCGGCATAACGTCCTTCCCCCCTCGCGCGGGAAGGTGGCCCGAAGGGCCGGATGAGGGGGAGGACGCGCCAGAAGACCGTCGACGTCCAGGGCTTCCCGAACGGGCTTCCGCGAATTCCAACGGTCGTCCCGCGCGTCGTCCCCCTCATCTGACCGCTTCGCGGTCTGTCTTCCCCCGCGAGGGGGGAAGACCGTGATGGTCGTCCCTTGCCCACTTATGAGACAGACTCTTACTCGAATTCGTCCATCGGCCGCTTCTCCGCCTTGCGGACGGCCTGAAGGACGGCCCAGGCGAGGACGGCCGTCATCAGGACGATCGCGAGGAACATCCAGACGCCGGGATCGCCCCAGCGCCGGGGGGACGGCTTGTAGTCCGGGTTGGCGACGGGCGGTCCCAGCGTCGCGACGACGCGAGGGGCGTCGGGGCCCAGGGCGGACAGCACGGCATCGGCGTCGTAGCGGGGGAAGTCGAGCGTCTTGGAGCCGTACTCCAGGCGGTAGGACCGTCCGGCGTCGGCGACGAAGACCGCGCGGCGGTCGACGGCGTCCCCCTCCACGCCGGTCACTTCCAGGGGCGGGTTGTCGCCGTCGTCGATCACGATCCGAAGCGCGTCGGCGCGGGTCTCCGGGAACTCGAGCGTCAGTTCCTCGCGGTGGAAGTCGCCGAGGGCGTAGAGCGACAACGCGCCGCTCGCCACGTCGACCCAGCCGAAATCCGACGGCCGTTGCACCCGCGCGGAGCGATGGAAGTTGCGGCTGGTCGTCAGCAAGGCCAGCCGCGCCAGCGGCAGCCGATTCGCGGCCACCTCGATCCGGGTGACGCGGTCGCGACGATCGACCTCGACCTTGCGGACGTCCAGGGCCGAACGGGTCGTCGTCGGCTCCTCCCCCTGGAAGCGATGGACCGTCTGGAAGAGCGCGACCCGGTCGATTCGGAACGGACGGCGAAGGATCGATTCGACCTCGCTCCGGCGCTCGGGCCCGCCGGCCTCGCGACTCCGAGACAACTGGCGGTACGGCGACTTCAACTCGTCCAATTCGTGTTTGATCACGAATTTAAACGTCCGGAAGCCGCGGGCGGGGAAGGCGACGTCGACGTCGCGGACGTTCATGAACCGGGAGTAGTCGAGGATTCGGCCCTCGCCCAGAGGCGTCCAGTCCCGGCCGTCGGGCGAGCCGAGGACGCGGACGCGGCGCTCGAAGTCGGCCAGGGGCGTGTACACGGTCGCGCCGTCGGGTTCGGGCGCGTCGCGCTCCAACTCGACGACGACCTCCAGCGCCTCCCCTTCGATCACCTTGAGCGAGACGACGCGGGACGGGGCCGGCAGGCGCTCGGCGACGCTCTTCCCCTTCATCGGCGCGCGGAGGGCGAAGGGGACTTCGCGGCCGCGGTCGTCGAGGACGCGGACGTCGGGGTAGCCGTCGCGAGTCTCGGCGTGGACCGAGGCGTCCAGCGGGACCAGCGTCACGGCCTCGCTCCGGTCGTCGCGGAGGACGTCGCGGCGGTATTTCAGCGACGTCTGGGCCGGCGCGGCGGTCGCGGCGAGGACCAGGAGCGTCGCCAGGATCGAGCGGAAGGGGATCATTCGCGGGCCCTCTGCAAATCGTCGTCGGGCGTTCGGGTGAAGACCGCCTCGGAGCGGAGGTAGAGAAACGCGCCGAAGAGGATCAGGACGCCCAGGACCAGGAACGCCACGATCCGGTACAGTTGGTCGAGCGCCGCCAGGTCGAACAGGAAGACCTTGAAGCCCACCACCGCGAACAGCGCCAGGCCGACCTTCCGCAAGGCGCCGTCGCGGCGGCCGATGCCGGCGGTGAGCAGCCCCAGGGCGAAGAGGGTCCAGAGGATCGAGATCCCGCCGGGGCGGAGCGTCGGCTGGAAATGGAACAGCGCCGTGTTGGTCTCCAGCGACAGGAAGACGAACCCCAGGGCGATCGCCAGCCCGGCGGCCACGCGCGAGTTCGAATCCGCGTCGCTCGCATCAAACGGAAGGCTCCGCATTCGAGGCGCCGCATAGGCCAGAAAGCCGATGATCGCGGCGAATTCCACCCCCCGCATCAGCGCGTCGAGCGGAGAATACGCGCCTTCGTAGATCGCCGGACCCACGAGCCCAGGCAAGTCGAACATGAACAGCCTGAACACCACGATCGCCACCGCGACCGTGAGGACGGCCGCGGCGGCGCGGCTGGACGCGGACGCCGCCCGCGACAAGAGGAGGAGGCACGCCCCGATCCACAGCAACGCCAACGCCGCGGCGCGGGCCGGCGGGAACAGCTCGCCGACGGTTCGGCCGATCTCCAGGTGCAGGACCAGGAACGCCAGCCCCGCGACCAGGACCGTCATGCCGCCCGCCAGATCCCGCCCCTCCCGCGCGGGCTCGCCATCGTCCAGCGTCGTGTCCCAGGCCAGCCCCGGCCGTCGCAGCAGATACGCCGCGCCGGCGATCGACGCGATCGGCGCGGCCATCACCACGATCCGCTGGAGCATCGCCGTCAGGTATGGCAAGAACGGCAAATCGGCGGCCGGCGCGCCGCCATAAGACCGCGCCAGGTCGACCAGGCCGAAGCGGAGCAGCACCAGCGCGTAGAGGGCGAAGGCCATCCCGCGGAGGAACCGGCCGCGGGTCTTGCCCGCCAGCCAGAGGGTCATGAGGGCCTGAGCCGACCACGCCACCGTGATCCACTGGGGCGAGAGCGCCAGGGGGATCGCCGTCGCCAGGAACGTGCCCGAGAGGGCCAGGAACCCGAGAGTCAAGCCGCGATCGTCGATCCGGCGCGCGATCAGCCAGCTCGCGTGAGCCAGGTGGTACGCCGCCAGCCCGAGCGCCAGCGCCGCCGCGGCGGGACGGCCGTAAGCGTCATCGACCATGACGCCGCCCGCGGCGAAGAAGATCGCGGCGTTGGCCGTAAGCGCCAGCCATTCCAGCAAGGTCGACGCCCGCCGCTTGATCGCGTGGTACGCGACGATCGACTCGGACTCCAGTACGAAGACGGCCAGAAGGTAGGGGAACGTCGTCGCGAACCGATCGGTTCGGTAGTCGATGAGCGTCGAGAGGAACAGGGCGTAGGTCGCCGCGAAACCCAGGTAGTTCAGCAGCCGCCACTCGCGACGCGCGCTGACGGCCAGCACGCCGCATCCCAGCAGCAACAGGTAGGCGTAGAGCCCCTGATAATCCCGGCTCGCGCCCGCCAGCAGCAGGGGCGTGGCGTAGCCGCCGCAGATCCCCAGGACGGCGACGAGCAGCGAGTCGAACCGAACCGCCGTCACGCACGCCGCGGCGGTCACGAGCGCCATCAGGCCGAAGGCGGGCGTCGCGCCGATGAGATGATAAAACGACCACGCCGCGTAGATGCTGAAGTAGAACGCCGCGATCCCCGCCCCCAAAAGCGCGTGGCCGAGCGGCCGGTAGCGGCCCTCCAGCAGCTTCACGCCGCCGACCGCCATCGCCGCGCCGACGACGATCGTCGTCGCCACCCTCCCCTCCGGGGGGACCCAGCCGTGCTCGATCGAATAGTTCAGGAAGAAGCCCAGGCCGGTCACCAGGACCACCACGCCCAGCCGCAACAGCCAGGTGCTCGCCACGGCGAACTCGACCGCCACGCCCGGCCGGCGATGCTCCTCCCCCACCACGATCCAGTTGCCGATCCTCGCCAACGCCCCCCACGCCGCGGTCTCGAAGTCGGCCGCCTTTCGCGGCGGCGTCGGCTCCGACGGCCGCGGCGGCGGGGGCGCCGGCTTCGGCTCGGCGGGCCGATCGTCGCGCCCCGTCAGCCACGCGCCGATCGCCGACATCGCGTCCCAGAGCGTCGCCTCGAACGGGCTGAGCCGTCGCGGAGCCGGCTTAGGCCGCCGCGGCCTCGGCGGCGGTGGGAGCGTTGACTCCGGCGGCGGCTTCCAGATGGCCTCGTCGTCGATCGTCACGGTCTCGGCGAGCGTCTCGACGGACGCCGGGCTCGGCGCGACGCCGATCGTGGAGGCGAACGCGGGCTCGGGCTTGGGCGCGACCGCCGGGCCTTCCGCGGTCGCCACCGGCCGCGCGAGCAACAACCGGCGGATCTGTTCGATCCTGTCCCCCAACGATTCGATCCTCGCCGTCTGGCGTCGTGATAGCACGATCAGCCAGCCCAGCAGGACGATCCATAGGTAGGGTGACAGGCGAAGCAGGAGCCACGCGAACGTCAAGAATGGATCGCCGATCATGGATGGATTCCCGGGCGCGTGGAAGGCCGGAGCATAAGGAGACTCTAAGCTTCCATCTCGATCCGTCGTGATAGTGTGACGCGCGCGGACGAATTCCCCGCGACAAAAAAACCGAGGCGCCCGCCGTCGCGGGCCCTCGGTTTCGGTGAGTCGCGATACGGGCGCTCTCGGGGCTTACTTCACGCCGACGGCGACCGACGGCGGCTTGGCGGCCGAGAGGGTTTTTTCAAGCTGGCGCTCGACCTCGCTGGCGGAGCGGAGGTTGCGGTTGACGACCTTCCCCTGGGCGTCGACCAGGAACATCGTCGGCAGCGAGATGATCCCGTAGTCGACCGCGAGCCGGCCGTCGATGCCGTTGGGCTCGAAGATCTGCGGCCAGGAAAGGCCGTGTTCCTTCTGGAACGCCTCCAGTTGGGCTTTGTCGTTGTCCAGGCAGACGCCGACGACCTTCAGCCCCTTGTCGGCGTGCTTCTCGGCGAGCTTGGCGACGTCGGGAAGCTCGCGGGCGACGGTCTGACCGCCCCACGAGGCCCAGAAGACGACCAGGACCGGCTTGCCGGCGAAGCTCGCCGTGTCCACGGGCGAGCCGTCGGCGCCCTCCCCCTTGATCGCAAGCGGCTTGCCCTCCAGGTCCAGCCTCGTGAGCGCCCCGGCGGCCTTCTTGCCGGCGAGGGTCTCGGGGAAGTCGGCCACCAGCTTCTTGTAGTCCTCGCGGGCCTTGTCCTCCTCGGCGTTGAACTCGTTGGAGCTGCCGAGCTGCAGCCAGACCTCGGGGGCCTCGTCGGACCTGGGGAAGTCCTTGAGGAAACCTTCCAGGTCGGCCATCCACTTCTTCTGGTTGGCGACGAAGTTGCCGCCGGGCTCCTCGTTGCGGAGGACGAAGTCCGCGCCGATCAAGCGATAGGAGGCGTAAGAGCCCAGGGGCCCGCCGGCCTTGACCAGGCCGTCGAGGTTCTCGCGGCCCTTGGGCCAGGCGCCGGTCTGGAACGCGGCGACCAGGCTGTCGACGGCCTGCTTCTCGTAGTTGAGCCGCTCGTCGGGGTCCTTGGCGGTGGCGCCCACGGCCTTCAGGAGCGGGACCCGCTTCAGGTGGACCGCGGCGGTCTCGCGCTTCTCGGCGCCGCCGGCGAGGGTCTCGGCGTTGGCCTTGTCGAAGTCGGCGAGCGCCTTGAGCGACGCCTCCATCGCCTCGTCGCGGGGGCCGACGCCGGGGACCTCGGCGACCTCGTAGATCGCCGAGCGGATGCCGGCGGCGGCGGCGACGATCGGCTTCTCGGGATCGACGACGCGGGGAAGCTCGACGAACTTCCAGGCGTCGCCCAGTTGGATCATCTCCGGGATCTGGAGCATCGTCAGCTTGCCGGGCTGTCCTCCCGGCGGGGTCGGCGGGCTGACGAAGATCATCGCGTTCTCATACAGGACGACGTCCTTGCCCAACCCGGCGGCCTGGTCGGCCGGCAGGGCGTGGGGCAGGACGCCGTCGAACTTGTTCCAGGCGGCCTTCTCGCCGCCGGCCTTCAAGGCCGCGACCAGCGCCGCGACCTGCTCGGAACGCTTCTCGGGGGAGTCGACGACCTTGGCGACGACCTCCTTGGGGAGCCCGGCGGCGGTCAGTTCCTCGGCCGTGGCGACGATCGAGTCGATCACCCCCGAGTCGCCCGCGGAAAGCGCCTGAATCAGCACCTTGCTGGATTCCTCGGCGGAGATCCGCTTCCAGCCCGTGATCTTGCCCCCCTGGACGATCCCGATCCGGGTGCCGGCGGTGTTCATCCATCGGCATTCGTCCAACCGACGGTCGCCGTCGAGGTCGCTTTCGCGGTAGACCTCGAAGCCGTCGAGGAAGTAGCTCCACTGGTTGAGCTTGTCGCCGCCGTTGGTGATGAGGAACTTCCGCAGCAACTTCCCCTGGCCGTCGCGCAGGACGTAGCCGACGGCGCGGCCCTGCTCGGTGGCGGTCTCGACCTTGCAGGCCGCGATCGCCGCCGGGTCGGCGGGGGTGTCGAACTCGACGCCCAGGGCGAGCGTCGGCTTGATCTCCAGCATCTTCGCCGCCGGGGGGTCGGCGGCGCGGGTCGCCGTGGCGCCCGTCCCCATCCCCAGCCCGACCGCCAGGGCCGCCGCGATACCGACTCTCCGCATGACTTCCTCCTTGATTCCCGCCCGCCGAGGCGGCCTCGGCGCCCGCGTCCCCTCGTCCGACGCCGCGGATCCTCCGGGGCGCGAGCGCCCCCGCTCCACGATCCCGCCAGTGGACCCCAAGACGCCGATCCCGTCCAGAGCGATTTGATGAGACCGGAGGCCGACGACACGCATCCTTCTCCCCTTGAGGGAGAAGGTGGCCGAAGGCCGGATGAGGGGTGGACGGGACCGGAAGCCTGGGCGGTTCGCGGCCTGGGGGGCTTCGCGGGTCTCGACGGCTCGACGGGGACGCGACGCCGCTCGACCCCTCATCCGGCCCTTCGGGCCACCTTCTCCCTCAAGGGGAGAAGGCATCGATCGCCGCGTCATCGCAAGTCGAGCGCCGAACCCTGTCGCCCGCGAACCCCGATGATCCGCCTCACGGCGAGACCGCCGGCGCCGGCTTCCCCACATCCTCGCCCTGGGCCTCCTTTGGGCCGTCGATGGTCAACTCGACGTCCGGGACATGCGCCTTCGTCCAGGCGATCAGGCGGCGGATCTCCGAAAGCTTGGCGTAGGTCGGCTTCATGGCGACGAACCAATTGGCCGGCGCGGCTTCTCCAGGCCGGGCCATCCGCTGGAGCGGGGAATATGAAGCGATAATCAGACCCTGAAGCATCGCGACCGCCTCGTACCGTTTCCTGGCCTCGACGAGTTCGTCGCGGGCCGAGTTGAACTTGAACCCCTTCGGATCGTCGCCGCTCGCCTCCTTCCAGGCCGCCTCGGCCCGCTCCAGCCGCGCCTTCGCTTCCTTGAAACGATCCTTCGCCAAGGACTCGGCCCTGGCGGGGTCGTCGAACGACCCGGCCGGAACTCCGAACATCTCTTCGACGTTCGTCAACCTGGCTTGCTCCTCGTCCTCCATGCCCCGCAGCCGGGCCACCAGCACGCGGGCCGGGGCGATCGCGTCCTCAAGGTCGCTTCGAGGGACACGCGCGTTGTTGACGAGCGCCGAGACGAGTTCATACTTTCGCACCACGTTGACAAGCTGCGCCTCGATCTCGCGCAAGGTCCTGGCCTCGACCGAGACCGGCGGCGACGATCGAGCCGCGTCGTCGAGCTTCGCGGGCTTCTCGCCCAGCGATTCCACCAGGCCGATCAGTCGGTCCAGCTTGCGCTCGACGTCAGACAGCCGGCCCTCGACGTCCTTCGACGGGGCCTGCTCGGCCTGGGCCGGCGGCTTCGGCGGATCTTGGGGACCGCCGGGGGCCTCGACCGTTGCGGAGGCGAGGGCGCCGACGGTCAGACCGGCGCAGGCGAACGCGATTCCCAGGGCTTTCCAGGGTGTCGTCGTCATGGTCGCGAGAACTCCCAAAGCCAGCCGAGCGGCCGGCGTCATGGTCGACGAGGGGGAGGCCCCCAGCCAGAGCAGGCCCGCGGAGGCACCCGCGAACCGAACCGCGGCGGAGGCCGTCGCCGCGACGAGCGACGACGGGACGAACGGGATCGCGGCGACGTCGGCCCGAACCGCCGCCAAACCCAACGAGGCGTCCACGCCGCGACGCGCCAGGCGGTCGCGCAGAAGCGCCCTCGCCCTGGCCATCCGGCTTCGAACCGTTCCCACCGGCCAGCCGAGTTCCGCCGCCGCCTGCTCGTGCGTCTTTCCTTTTAGGTAGCAGAGCACCAGCGGCGCGCGGAACTTCTCCGACAGCCTCGCCATCTCCGCGTCCAGCGCCTCTCGCGCGTCATCGGCCGGCCGCGAGGGTTCGGCGGGGGCGTTTTCGAGACCCTCGCGTTCCCCCTCGCGGGCGCGGCGCTTGAGCGCGTTCGCGCGGGCGCGGAGGGCCACGCGGTAGGCGACGCCGTAGAGCCAGCTTGCAAGCGCGTCGCCGTCGCGAAGCCCGGACGCCTTGCGGACGAGGACCAGGAACGTCGCCTGGAACGCATCCTCCACGTCGGCCGGCTCGCGCAGGTAACGCCTGCAAACCGTCAGCACGATCGGGCCGTGACGATCGACGATCGCCTCGAACGCCCTGGGGTCGCGCTCGGCCAGGAAGCGCTGCAACAGTCGAGCGTCGCCGCCGGGCGAGTCGACCCCGTCCCGCAGCAGCCGCTCGACCGCACGCTCCACCCCGCCCGATCGCGTCATCGTCCCCCCCTTCCACCAAGGTTACTGCAACGAGTCGCCCGACCGATCCGCGATTCCAAAAAGATTCCCCGTCAGGCGCGGTCGACGGCCGCCGGTTCGGGTTCGATCGTGGCAGCGACGCTTCTCGAAATCTCGTAGCAACCCTTGATTATTAAAGAATTTAGCGCGCATCACGAAGTGGGTTCGATCGTCGTGTTTCGAATTGATTTCCAGATCCGCCCCAGGCCCCGCGCCGGCCGCGCCGGAGACGAGCGACCGGCGAGGCGGGCGCGTGAATCATGAGGCTCGTGCTCTCCGAGATTCCACCAACGATCGAATTGCCAAAGACGCGGAAACGGGGTCTCCCCACCATGCAGTGCCCCACAATCTCCGTTTTGAAATCGCGACTCCGGATTTTTTCGGCGAGCGCGTTCGCCGTCTTGCAGACAACGCTTTACGTGCTCACAAGTTGCGTCGATATGGTTTTTCTCGCGTTGGCGACGCATTTTGGTTCGCGCCGTCGTGACTCCGGCGCTTCGGCCCTGGCGTCCGGTTGCGTCGGGGGGGCCGGACGGGCACGATGGGGCGTCGGAGATCGGTCGCGGTTCTGTCGAGGAGGTTCGCGATGTCCACGATCCGCCATGCCTTGATCGCCTCGCTCGTTTTGACGACGGCCGCGGTTCGCGCGGGGGAGGTCGACGAGGGCTTCGTCTCGCTGTTCAACGGCAAGGATCTGACCGGCTGGACGCCCCCGGAGGGGGACGACGGCCACTGGAGGGTCGTCGACGGGGCGATCGACTACGACGCCCAGAGCCCCGCCAAGGGGAGCAAGGATCTCTGGTCGAACGCCGAGTACGAGGACTTCGTACTCAAGGTGGACTGGCGGATCAAGGAGGCCCCATTCCTCAACCATGTACCGTACATCCTCCCCGACGGCGCCCACGCCAGGAACGTCAAGGGCGAGGAGCTAAGGCTGGCGCTGCCGGACGCGGATTCGGGCGTGTTCCTTCGCGGCTCCGCCCGGCACCAGGTCAACATCTGGTGCTGGCCGATCGGCTCCGGCGAGATGTACGGCGTCCGCACCGACCCGAAGACCTCGCCCGAGCTTCGCGCCGCCGTCACGCCCAAGCATCAGGCCGACAAGCCCGTGGGCCAGTGGAACACCTTCGAGATCACCGTGAAGGGGAAGACCGTGACGACCAGGCTTAACGGCGTCGTGGTGGTCGACCAAGTCGAGATCCCCGACCTCCCCGCGCGGGGGCGGATCGCCTTCCAGCACCACGGCTCGCGAAACGCGGCCGGCGAATGGACCGGCCCGCCCAGCCTCTTGCAGTTCCGCAACGTGTCGATCAAGGAACTCAAGGCGGCGAAGTGACCTGGCTCGCCTTGGAAACGCACGGGATGGGGAGGGGAGATTGAACCACAGAGTCACAGAGGACACAGAGAAGAAGGCGAGAAGAAGGCGAGAAGAAGGAGAGAAGAAGGAGAGAAGAAGGAGAGAAGGAGGAGAGCGAGAACGGAGTCGGGAATCGATTGGGTCGCCGAGACACGGATCGGCTCCCCTCCGATCCCGCCCTCTTCCCCTTGGATTTCCCGGTCTCGATCCCTCTCCCTTTCCCTCCTCTTCCCTCCTCCCCTCTCCCTTTCTCCCCTTCCCTCCTCTCCCCTCTCTGTGTCCTCTGTGACTCTGTGGTTCAATCTCCCCTACCCATCCATGCGTTCGTCAGTGCTTCGGGCCGTTCGTCGGCTGGGTCGCGGCGGGGGCCAGTTCGCGGAACTTCTTGAGCCAGGCGGCGACGATCGCGTTTGGGATGTCGCCGACCTGCTCGCACTCCGGGATCGTCTTGCCCCAGTAGAAGCTGACCCAGCCGTCGACGAACGGTCGCGAGCGCTCGATGAACTCCGTCGTCTCCTCAAGGCTGGCGCCGAGGGGGAAGATCTCCTCGATCAAGAGCGGCTTGCCGACCTCGTAGACCTTGAGCGCTTCGAGCGTCTCGTCGAGCTTGCCGGCCTTGGGGTAGAAGTGGACGGCGACGAAGTCCAGCGGCTTGCCGGGCTCCGGGCCGTGGAACAGCGGTTTGGCCCCCTTGAACACCTGGGCCCAGGGGATGACGCCGACGGTGACGAGGGTATGGTCGTCGACCTCGCGGATGGCGTCGGTCAGACGGGCGACCCAGGCCCCGGCGATCTCCTCGCCCTTGCGGCCCTTCTCGTCCAGGGTGATTCGTTGGACGAAATACTTGCCGCCCAGGGAGTCGCCGGCGAGCCAGCTTTCCGGGTTCTTGCCGCCGGTGAGGACAGGCTCGTTCATCAGGTCGTAGCAGAACACGGCCGGGCTGTCCTTGCAGACGCCCGCGACGGCCTTCCAAAAGGTCGCCTGCGCGTCCCAGCGGGCCGATTCGTCGAGCGCGTCGTACCAGGCGGGGACGTCCTGCTTGTGGTAGCAGCCCAACCCGGTGACGTCGAGATACAGCCGGGTCTCCTCGGCGAGCTTCACCAGGTCGCCCAGCCGCTTGAGCGCCTTTTCGTCGGGCTGGTCGGCCGCCTTGAGGAACTTGCCGGTTTGAAGGTGGACCCGGACGAGGTTGGCGCCCAGATCCTTGATCTCGCGGAAGTCCTCGACGACCTTGTCCCACTCGTCATCCCAGTAGTCCTCCAGCAGCCGCCCGACCTCGGATTCGTCGTGGTCGTAGTTCACGCCCCAGACGACGAACCGCCGGCCGGTCCCCTCCTCGACGAAATGCGTCCGGTCGTCGCTGACGCGAATCCTAGCCAGAGGCTCGGCCGCAAGCGCGAACGAACACGACAGAAGTACGACGGCGAGGGCGGACGCGAGACGCGACGGCATGGGGAGATCCTTGCTTTGGCGATCACCTGATCCTGATCGGAGGAGTTGAACCACCGAGTCACCGAGGACACGGAGAAGAGGGAGAAGAGGAAGGACGAGATTGGAAACGGGGAGGGATTGAACCACCGAGTCACCGAGGACACGGAGAAGATAGACAAGAGAGAGAAGGAATAGGAAGGATGAGATCGCAGACGGGGGAGGATTGAACCACCGAGTCACCGAGGACACGGAGAAGAGAAGAGAGGGACCGAGACAGGGAAAGCCATGGAAAAGCAGGTGCGATCGGAGGCAAGCTGCTTCGTGTCGTTCGTGTCCCCGTGGTTCAATTTCCCTCTTTCCCTCTTTCCCTCTTTCCCTCTTTCCCTCTTTCCCTCTTTCCCTCTTTCCCT
>ERZ778018.588-NODE-588-length-49431-cov-19.468669_pt1 | contig 49431 bp, 49 predicted proteins | sample MGYA00375748_ERZ778018 | MGnify/ENA primary metagenome ERZ778018 (study PRJEB29350, sample SAMN05509839) | bioreactor metagenome | biome: bioreactor; material: wastewater | place: South Africa: University of Cape Town | collected 2014-04-22 ... | reverse complement strand
GATTTCTATCACGCGGTCCACGCTATCGGCGGCGAGGCGCGCGGCGCATCGGCCCGCGGTCTAGTTCTTGCGGTCGATCAGTTCGACCGTCGTATCAGTCGCCGGGCCGCCCGGGTATGACGCCGCCCTCATGGTGCGCGCGATCCCGCGGGCCTTCCGTATCGTTCCGGGACCGGCTCACGCGGCGAGTGGTGGACCTCCGTAGAGAGTTTGAGAACCCCTGCTCGGCCTTGAAAACGGTGGCTTTGCGCTGGTCGCGGGGGGTCTACAAGAAGGGTCGGCGGCCGTATGAGCCGTCTGTGACTGATGAGCGGGGGCGCCTGGTGCGTTCGGTTGGGATGGCTCAAACCTTTCTGAGCCCGGCCCAGGTCGATGAGCTGGTGGCCTTGTATCGGGAGGGGTTGACCCTCGCTGAGCTTGGCGAGCGGTTCGACATTCACCGCCGGACCGCCGCTGCTCATCTCGTTCGCAGGTCGGTTCCGCTGCGACAACGCGGGCTGCCGGTGGCGCATGTCGCGGAGGCTGCGCGCCTGTATGAGAGCGGGCTGACGCTCATGGAGGTTGGGATGCGCTTCGGGGTGAGCCAGCAGGCAGCAAGGCGTGCGGTGGCCGCGCAGGGTGTCGTGATTCGCCCTGGTGGCCGCCGCCCTCGACTTACCGCGTGATGTTCGCTGTGCGAGCTTCCTGATAGCTGGTGGCGAGGGCGAGCAGTGACTCGGTCGCAGGTGACGCGGGCAGGCGGGTTGTGCCGTTCGTTGCCGCGTAGAGGTTCACGCCAGCGTCACGCAGTGTCTCCAGGACAGACGTGACCGCTTGGACCCTGCGGCCGAGCCGGTCGAGGCTGACGATGAACAGCGCCGACAGTGTGCCCTCGCGGACATCGGCAAGAAGTCTTTGCAGCGCGTCTCGCGCTCCGCTGCCGTCTTGGTAGCTGCGGACCGTCTCGTAGCCGAGTTTGTGTGCAAGTCGCTCACACTCGGCTCGCTGATGATCGTGCGCCTCGGGAACAGCACGGGCGCTGTAGGTGTAGACGGCGGCGTTCATCACGCTGCCACCGTCACGTGGAGCGGGGCATCCGACGGCTCATCCCGTTGCTGCTCGTGACGGCGCAGAATCGCCTCGTGGATGCGAACTCGGACCAGCAGGACGAAGCTGATGGGGCCGATCCAAAGCATCTTGAAGGCGTTCCAGACAAACAAGATCACGAGGATGTTGAGCCATCCCGGCCCGCCTCGGTCGAGGACAGTGGTGCAGATAGCTGCGGCGTAGAGGTAGGGCGCGGCCAGGAGCATCGCGGGGGTGCCCCACTTGAGGCCGCGGCGGGTACGGATCGCGTCGAGCAGGATGTTGGTGGGCGCGTACCGGCGTAGGTAGTAGCGGACGCGAGTGCTTAGCACCCAGAGAAGGCAGAACGTCGCGGGCCTCTCGTCACACGTGTTTCTCCGTCGAGGAGGCAGTACGTGGATGAGTGCCCAAAGTGGGCTGTCCCGAAGGACCCGCAATCGAGGAGGACCTGCCTCGCTTCCACTGTACGACTCGCCGCCGTCAGGAGGAACCCTTTGGTCTGACTCGTAGGCGCGTACCTGATCGGTGAATCTTCCAGCGAGAGGACCCCGGTCATGGTGTCGAAAGCCGAGCAGGTGACGGGCGAGCGGATGGCACGGATGGTGCTGTCGATGATCGCCGAGCCCGATGACCCGGCGACCGGGCATGTGCTGGCTCAGGTCGGCGGGGTGCAGACCTTGGTTCTGGTTGAGAGCACCGACCCGATACCGGGCATGGCCCGCGTCGAGGCGATGGTGTGGCGCGAGCACCTGGCCCCGCACCTGGACCAGAGCCTTGCCGCCCGCGCTGTCGAGGCCGAAGGCCGTGGGATAAGGGCGCTCATTCCCGCCGATCCCGAATGGCCTGCAAGTGTGAGCGATCTTGGAGTCCGTGCGCCCTACGTGCTGTGGACACGAGGAGCCACATCGTTGCTGACCTCGCCGCTGCGTGAGCGCGTCACGGTCACGGGTGCTCGCGCCGCGACGGCCTACGGCATGCAGATCGCGTCCGATCTCGCCGGAAACCTTGCCGATGACGAGCGGGTCATCGTGGCCGGTGACAGCTTCGGGATCGAGGGTGCCGCCCACCGGGGCGCGCTGGCGCGAGGCGGTCACACGGTCGCGGTCCTGGCCGGTGGTGTGGACCGGGCCTACCCGTCCGCGCATCGCGAGCTGCTGGAACGTATCGGTGATGTCGGCCTGCTGGTCAGTGAGCTTCCGCCCGGTGCGGTGCCGTCGCGGCAGCGGTTCTTGGCGCGTGGTCGGCTGCTGGCGGCGCTGTCTGGGGTGACGGTGATTCCTGAGGCCGGCCGCCGTTCCGGGGCGATGCGCACCGCGGCGCACGCGCACGCCTTGGGACGTGGAGTGGGCGCGGTGCCCGGCCCGGTCACCAGCGTGGTGAGCGACGGGCCGCACGACCTCATCAAGCGTGGGATCGCCTCGATGGTCACCACTACGAGCGATGTCACCGTTCTTCTCGACAGCGGCCCAGCCGTGGGCCGGGATCTGGGCCGCTCGGTGCCGGGAGCGGGGTTTAGCTATCGGCAGCCCTCGCCGCCGCAAGAGCCAGGTCGCTCACTCTGACCCCCTGGCGAGACCTAGCGAGAGTCGGGCCTTTCGGCCGTTCGTTGCCGCGAGCTGTAGCTCATGTCAGAACAGTATCGGGGCGGAATCGGGTCGAAACGCCGAGAACGGGCTGAGCCTGCGAGTCGGAGTGTCGCGCACTCGGCCGAGGTTCTGGGGCCAGGGCAACCGTGATGTCGCTCCCAGCGACCACCGGCAAGGCAAATCCGTTTCGACCGTCAGCGATAGATAGCAACTTGATCAACCTTGAGCCACTTCGCTCGACGTGTCACCGTTGCCAAAGGCTTGGGTGCGATGTCTGTTGTCGTCCGCGGCGGCGATGCGGCGTTCTGTCTTGTAGGTGTCTGTTCGACTCGGCGAGCCTGAAGCATCTCTACGACCACCCTGCTGGCTGGGTTCGCGGTGACGGCTCGCGTGGCGAGGAACCCGGACTCTCCCAGACGTTGTGCGGCGATGTAAACGGCACGCCGGAGCCTTGTGGGCAGACGCTCGACGGCCTCATCCAGTTGGTCCATGAGCGTGTCGATCACTTGGCCATCTGCAACCGCCCAGAGCGCGAGCGCCCACTCCGCCGTCGCCAGATCGTCATCGCAGTTGGCCAAACCTTGGCGCCACCAGTCCGCGTCTGCCCGGTGTGCGCGTGTCTGCGCGATGAGTGTCGCGGGGTGGCTATTTGATCCCAGACCGTCTGTTCCCGGAGCCTGAGTGAATCCATTGTGTAGCGGGGATGCCGCGCCGATCACGGCGATTTCACTCACGAGCCAACATCGGCCGGCGTGTTGCAAGAGCGCGGCCGAGGTATTGGCCCAGGGAAAGGTGCTGCCCTTTTCGCCTCGCCGGAATCGGCGAAGGCCGGCGATCTCGGTGTAGGGGGAGCTTGCTTTCCGGAGTTGTTGGATCGCTTGCGATCGACGGTCCGGTGAGGAGGAAGCGGGACGGTAGTTCGATACGTCGGACCCGAACGCATAGAACTCCGCAGGGCTTAGGGCAACCGCCACTCGCGCGGGCGCGGATCGGACAGAGGTCGTCTCGGAGCACTGGCCGTCTAGGACGGCCCGCATCAGTTCCTCTTCGAGTTGACTGTCTGGCTCCGGGTTGAGTCCAGCGTTCAGGATCAGTTGGGCATGGTGGCCATCGGTGGCGGACAGTCCGGCGATGTCTACTTTTCCCGCGCTGGCGACTTCGCAGGCTGCTCCCATCGCGAGCCAGGCGGTTTCGGTAGAGCGCCCAATGGCTTCTGCCAGATGTTCTGCCCACCATTGCGTGAACTCGCTATGCAGCCCGAACAGTTCTCGAAGAGTACGTACTCGAATCTGCGTTCGTGGGTCGTCAGGGTGGGCGGCGATCTCGGTTGTGAGTCGGTTCCAGGCGGTACTCGCGTGGCTGCCTTCGGGTAGCGGCACAATCTCTTTGCCGTCAAGGGCGGCGAGCAGGAGCTGGCCTCCGAGGTCGTCCGTGAGTGAGTCCACGACGGTGGCGGCTTCTAAGGGTCGGCTGTTGAATACGCCGTCCGTAATAAGGCTCCATGCAGCGACACGCACGTGTCTGGAGGAGTTCGCGTTCAATTCGTGCTTGATGCCGGTAGCGAGGATGTACAGGTCCGATCCAGCCGCATTACCCCCGTAGAATCGCGTGGTGTTGAGCCAATAGGGCCGCTGTAGCAACTCCCGAAATACTGTAGTCCGGTCGAAGTGATGGTCGCCTTCTCCTGCGTAGAGGTATAGGTACCGGGCTGCAAAGTATTCTCGTAGCGAGAGCACCTCAAACTCGAATGTGCCCTCTTCCTTACTCGTCAGAGCCCATAGGCGGTCAGTCGCCGCCTCGAATAACTCGTCTACAACGTCCTCGGGTTTGCCGTAGGTGCGTTGGAAGTGCTTCATCGCCGCTTCGACCTCTTCGTAGGCCATGCGACCACTGTGGCCGTCTTCTTCGGCGCGGGACTGAAGGTACCAACCGAGAAAGGGCACGATCTCCATTAAGTCTGTTCGATGCTTTCGTACAGACTCGGGATGTTTGTTTGCCTCACGCGCGAGTAGCAGGCTCATGTATGCGTCGTAGAGTTCCGTGCGTTGGCTGGGCGTCGCATCGCCGTGTTGTCGGAGTAGGTACAGCAGGATCGTGAGCTGCATAGGGTTGCCTGCTAGTTCACCGATGTAGGGCTCGCGAGTCTTCTCGGTGAAGTTCCGGCGTAGGGTCTTGCTGTCGTTCCCACGGACGTTGTGTACGGCGCACCACTTGCGGAGGTACTGATCTCGCAGGGTCGCATCGAGGGGGCCAAGTGAGATGATCTCGAAGATGTCGCGGCTCGGCTCGGCTAAGCCTGCAGAGTTGGGCCGCGTCGTCACGACCACCTTTGGCTCAACGGCGTAAGACTTACCACGGGCGCAGAACAGGTCGATTTCCTTGACGATGCGTTTTCTGTCTGCGACGTTACCGACCTCATCGAGGCCGTCGAGGACGACGAGACTAGGCACTCGATCGAAGAGTTCTTGGACCTCCTTCGCTGTTACCGAGCCACGACCGCTCGCGTGAGTCATCAACTCGGCGAGGAAGCATTCGATGGTCGCCTGAGCCGCGGCCCTCCTCTTCCCTTTCTTCAATGGCGTGGAGTCAGATTGGTCGAAGACGTCGTAGCCCTGCATCCAGGCTGCGTAGTCACCGAGGTCGAAGCGTATTGGGAAGCGCGGCGCTTTGACTTCGGATAGTTCGCTGTTGTTCGCGGTCTGCGCCGGGACAAAGGCGGTCCGGAACATCTGGCAGATGAACTGACTCAGTGTGGACTTGCCTTGCCCAGGCGCTCCTCGTACGAGGGTGAACGGATAGGGGCTCTTGAGGGCGACATAGCCGGCCGCGCCCCCGACTGCGGTGGTGTCGCGTGGCGAGGTGGCGACCCGGCTTGGTACGTGGATTCGCTCGGCCGGAACGTCGACGAACAGTTCGGTGAGGCGTTCTCGGTCCAGTTCGACCTGGCTGAACTTGATGCGGTCATCCTCGTCCCACTGTGCCGCGGCGACCTTGTGTAGAAGTTCTCGAAGCCCTGAGTCCTTCGCCGCCGCTGACTGCTCGCTGATCAGGTAGCGGATCAAGTCCCAGCCGGCCAGCATTTCGGCGTACGCCCACTTGGTCTCGGACGGCGCCGAGTCGACCATCGCGTCGATAGCTTCGCGCCAGAGACAGGACATCTCCAAGCCGAGTTCCTTCGAGTGCGCGTCGAGCTTCGCGTTGAGTCTGTCGAACGTGCCTGTACCTGGCTTGCCGGTGCTGGGAACGTTGGTCACGAGGATGTACTGGCGCGTGCCTTCTGCGGCAAGGCGTTTGATCTTGTCGGCCTCCCCCGTGACCTCGGCATCGAGCCACGACACCGGGTCCTTCTCTCGTCCCGTCACCGACCACTTCACTTGGTAGACGATCCGCTTCTTGGGATCGACACCATCGCGGCCGCCGTCGCTCTGCCTCAACGGCAGCGGCACAAAGTTGGGGAACCGCAGGGTCAGTAGTGCTCCAATGAGCTGCTGGAAGTCGTGATCGCCCAGGCGCTCATAGAGGTACTTGTTGCGGCTCTCGGGCACAACCCGTCCTCTCGCTGGTTTGACCTGACTATCTAAGGTTGCCTCACAGCATTGTTCAGCTCTCGATGACACGCGTGACCCGCAGGGGTCGCGGTTACAGCGTGGCACCGACCGGCTGTCTGGTCGTGCCACGGGCGGGCTCCGGCTGGTTGTGCTCGGCGTCGGCGATGCGCTGTGCCTGGTCGAGTGCCGTGCGGGCGCGGGCGGCGTCGATCTTCTGCGTGGTGCTCTCCGCTGGCGCGCCGAGGGGTGTGGGGTCGGTGATGGTGTAGCGGTCGCGGTAGGCGGCCACGGTCCGGGCGTAGCGCCGCCATTCTGCTGCCGTCCGCTTGTCGCCGGGTGGGGTGCCTAGCGCGGTCGTCCAGCCCTGGTGTTCGGTGAGGGCTTGGTCGAGGATCGCGTCGGCGCGGGCTTCGATGAGGTCGCGTCGTTCGGTGAGCGCCTGGCGCATGTCGGGGCTCATGGCGCCGGTGGCTTCGGGGATCAGGCCGGCGATCAGCCGCGGGGGTTTGCGGGTGCGACCAGACCCGGCGGGACGGACGGTGGCCATCGCGAGGCGGTGGTGGAGGACGGCGGCGATGTCGCCGACGTCGCCGAACCCGCGTGCTGCGACCAGCCGCGGCAGCAGGACCGCGATGTCGTGGCGGTTGGCTTCGGCGCGGCGCAGCTCGACGGCCAATGCGCCAAGGGCATCGGAGGCGATGGCGTCGTCAGCTTCCTCCTCGGTGAGCCCGGAGGCGCGGATGAGGGTGACCCACCGGTCGTGTTGGGCAGCAGCGGCGATGGTCTCGTACTCGGCTGCAAGCTGGGCGATGTTCGACCATGCCTCTTGTTCGGCGGTGATGGTCTCGTGGGCGGACAGTTCGGCGCCGACGTGTTGCAACACCCCAAACAGCACCGACCTGCCGGTTGCGTCGGGGTTGTCGCCGGGATGCGCCCCTTCGTGGGCGGGGTCGGGCTTGTCGACCGCGACGTAGGCCATATTCGTCTCGCGCCCACGGGTCAGCGCGACGTACAGGTTCTCCCGCGTCATCGCGGCGTCCACCAAGACGTGCGCGGTATCGGTGGTGATGCCCTGCGCGCGGTGGGAAGTGACCGCATAGCCGAGGTCCAGGTACTCGGCCACGTAATCCGCCGGCAACACCACCGAGGCACCCCACCGCTTGCCAGCACGCCGCAGCGTCAAAGAGCCGTCGTCACGGACCTCGGTGACCCTCCATCGGTCGCCGTTGCGGACCCAGCCCCGCCCGGCACGCAGGCGGCGGTCGTTGTGGCGGGTGATGACGCTATCCCCGACCGCGGCTTGGGTGCCGTCGTGCAGCTCGACCTCACGGGGGCCGTGGACGGTGCCGTCCAGGATCAGGTCGGTGCGGGCGCGCACGTTGAGCGCGGTGACTGCTTCGTTGGAGTCGGTGACCAGCACGGTTGCCTTGCCGGCGAGCATGTCGGCCCGCCACGCGGTGTAGGCGGTGTCGATCATGGTCTCGGTGTCACCGTCGATCACGCGGCCGTGGTCGAGGTAGGTGTCGATGACCTGCGTGTGGCCGTGCCGCAGACCCAGGGAGGCGGTCTTCTCCCAGGCGTGGGTGAACCGGTGGATGTCGACCAGCTCCGGGGCGCCACTTTGATCGGCGTTGCGCTCACTGACCAGGAGCCCGAAGGCGCCGCCCGCGTCGACGGATTGGAGTTGGGCGTAGTCACCCACCAAGAGGACCTTCGCCCCCGCCTCTGCCGCGAGCGCGGTGATGCGGTCCAGGGAGAGGGTGCCGGCCAGGGAGGCTTCGTCCAGGATCACCAACTGCCCGGCGCCGAAAGTGTCGCCGTCCATGAGGTGGTTCTGCCACCACTTCGCGGTGTTCTCCGTCTCGATGCCGAGGTCGTCGGCAAGGACCTGCGCCGCGACCGCCGAGGGCGCCAACCCGACCACGCTGCCGGCGCCGTGTTCGCTCTCCCACGCCCGGCGCAGTGCGTTCATGGCGGTGGTCTTTCCGGTCCCGGCTGGCCCGACCAGCACGTCGACCGTGCGGCCCGAGACCGCGACCTTGACCAGGGCATTGGCCTGATCCTCGCCGAGCATCCGGCCCTCCCGGTCGGGCCGGCCGGTGATCTTCTCGATCGTGGCCAGGGAGAGGGTGGGGCCGGTGGTGGTGCGGGCGCGCTCGAGAAGCCGGTCCTCAGCCGCCAGGAGGACTTCGGAGGAGAACACCGTGGAGTGCTTCGGCCGGAACACCGAGGTGCCGTCCAGGCGCTGGAACACCGCCGGACTCATGCTGAGGTCGGGCGGCGTCAGTCGCAGGGAGACGGCTTCGGCGGCGTCCACCATCAACCCGATCACGGCTTCGCGGTCCTCGACGGTGGCGAACCTGTAGTCCATCGTCTGCCGGGCGGCCTCAGCGATCAGGTTCCAGCGGCGCCAGGTGGACCGTTTCTCACCGACCGCCTCGACCACCTTCTGTCCGAGGTCGTCGATCACGTCCAGCGGCACGTCGTCGGCCCGCAACAGCAACGGGGTCTCGTTGGCGGTGATGGTGCGCGCCCACCCGGTCGCATCCGCGCCGAGGACTTGGCCGGCACGATCACGCCAGTCGGCGGTCAGCTCGGCCAGTGAGTGGACCTCCTTCTCCGGCCGAGTCGAGAGCGTGGCTTGGGCGCGCAGCTTCATGATTGTGGCCGGCGCCGGCCGCCGCCCGTGCTTCTCGACGTAGGTGTCGATGAGGCGGTCGGTCTCGGCGTCGATGTGCCGGGCGCGGGTGGAGAACTCGGCCACCAGCTCCTCCGGGACACCGACGATCGCCCATGCCGGGTTACGGTCCTGGCCCATATCGCGGGACTCCCAGCCGACGCCGAACATGCGAGTCAGATGGTCGGCGAACACGGCCTCGTGCAGCTCGGACAAGGCGACCACGGCGGCGTGCATCGGGCGCCCGTCCAGCGAACGCCACTTGCCGTCCAGGACGGTCTGGACCTTGTTGCTGATGACCACGTGCGTGTGCAGGTGCGGGTCGCTCGCTCGGGAGTCGTAGTGGTCGTAGGCGGTCGCGATCAACCCCATCACGTCGACCTGGGCGACCGCTCCATCGGCTGCGGTTGCGCCGGTGCGGGTGGCCGCAACCTCGCGTTCCATGAACGCAACCACCTCCGCAACGGCCGCATGGTGCGCCTGCGCTATCAGGGCTTGGGTTCCGGCGTCGGCAACCGCCCAGAGCACGGAGGCCGACTTGGGGATGGAGAAGGTGAAGTCGAACCCCGCCACCGCCCGCCGCGTGCCCCGCTCGGACTCCTCGGCCTCGATCGCCGCGACCGCCCGGCCGCGACTGGCGGGACCAAGATCAGGGTCGAGGTCGGTAATGCGGTCGGTGATCCGCTCGCTGACGGATTTGTATTCGGGGTAGGCCCGGCCGAGTGGATCGCCGGTGATCGGGTCACGGCCCATCCCGACAAGAAGTTGAAGCTGGGCCTCCGAAACCTGGGCGCCCACCCTGATCTGGCCGGCGCCGAGACCAGGAAGGCCGCTGCCGAGCCATCGGCCGGGTGGGGTGCCCTCGGCGTTGTAGTACCTCGTCAACGGCGTGCTCAGTGATCGGTCGCCGTCACCCGCGGCGACCGTTCGCAGCAGGTACTTGTAGCCATCGCCCGCAGACATGACGCGCATCGAGACCGTCACCCGTACCGCCTCCTCCCGCTCGCCGAGGAGGTGAGCGACAGCCTGCCGGAGGGCGGCTTTGAACCTCGATCTGCAAGAGGCGTGGTAGCTCGATCCGCACGCAGCCGAGATGAGGCAGAACCGGTCGCGCTGATTGCTTCGGACATGCCCGCTGGTGACTGTCGGAGACGCTGTGGCCGCGAGCAGATGAGCTTTGTGCACCTGGCAGGTGACCAACTCGGCCAGGAGCTCAAGTGAGACCACCGGTCAAGGATCACCGACCCACCGGAGTCCTCATGCCCGAAGGCAGCGTCGCGAACGGCGACCGTCGTTTGCAGGTCGGGTCGCCGTTCTCCGGATACGGCGGGCTCGACCTCACCGCCGAGGAAATCTTCAACGCCCGCACGATCTGGTTCTCCGAGAACAGCGAGCCTGTTGCCCAGGTCTTCGCCTACCACTGGCCCGACGCTCCCAACCTGGGCGACATCACTACGATCGACTGGCGCGACCTGCCCCCGGTCGACGCGCTCTGCGGTGGGTTCCCGTGCCAGGACGTGTCCACGGTCGGCAAGCGGGTCGGCCTTCCGCCCGGTACCCGCTCTGGTCTGTGGGCGCACATGGCAACGGCGATCGGGGTGTTGCAACCCCAGTTCGTCGTGATTGAGAACGTGCGCGGCCTGCTGTCCTGACCGGCCATCCGCGCACCCTTGAGAGGAGACGACGATGAGCGGCGCAACCCCAACCGCACAAACCTTGGTCGCGCAACCTTTCGCAATGTGGGACCGGACCAATGGGGTCTGGGAGACGGGCCAGCTCGACCTCTACGGGCAGCCGGCGCCGTACTCGGAGACCTGGCCGACCTCGGGATGGATGCACAATCGGTCGGCCTACCGGCGTCCCTTGTCGGCGCTCCTCACCCCAGTGGTTTTTTAGGTGAGTTCCGACAGCGTTTGCCGATGAGCTTCGACAGCATCCGCCGCTGGCGCTGGGGGAGAAATGTCGGTGAGTTTCGAGAGCACCTTACGATTACCCGCTCAGGCATGTGGTCGCTATGAACCTGTCGGGCGGCAACCCTCGACGAGCTGTGGTCAGGCGTCGATGCTCAGCGCGTTGCGCAGCGCTTCGAACGCGTCGCCGACCAGCCGGTAGTAGGCCCACTTACCGCGCTGCTCTCGGGTCACCAACCCGGCCTCAGCGAGCAGCCGCATGTGATGCGACACGGTCGGCTGAGTCAGGCCGACGGGGTCGGTCAGGTCACAGATGCAGGCCTCAGCGCCTTCGGCGGCCGCGATAAGCGATACCAACCGCACACGGGTCGGGTCGCCCAGTGCCTTGAACACTCCGGCGAGCTGTTGCGCTGACTCGTCGTCGAGGACACCGCCGGTCAGCGGGGAGCAGCAGGCGACGGCGATCCCGGTCGGCGTGATCGGCAGTTCGCTCCTGGTGCTCATGGCCCTATCGTAGGTGACGTATTGACGTCTGTCGATGTGTAGTGCACGATGTTTCGTATCGACGTTCTTCAATAGGAGGTGCATGATGACCGACACCAGCAACGAGACTCGTGAGCAGGTCCGCGCTCGGTACGCCGCCGCAGCGACTGCCGTCATCCGCGGTGACCGCAACGCTTTGGAAGTTGTCGACGCCGCCCAATCCTGCTGTGGCCCGACGGAAAACGCGACGTGCTGCGGCGGCACCGGTGAGGTGGACGACGCGTTCGGCGCAGCCCTGTACTCCGCGGACGAGCAGGGTGAGCTACCGGCCGAAGCGGTCGCAGCATCGCTGGGATGCGGCAACCCGATGATGGTTGCCGAACTTCACGAGGGCGAGAAGGTGCTCGACCTCGGCTCCGGCGGCGGGATCGACGTGCTGCTGTCCGCGAGGCGGGTCGGCCCGACTGGCTACGCGTACGGCGTGGACATGACCGACGAAATGCTGGAACTGGCCAACGCGAACAGGGCCAAGGCCGGTGCGACCAACGTGGAGTTTCTCAAGGGCACCATCGAGGACGTGCCGCTGCGCGACGGGGCGGTGGACGTGGTGATCTCCAACTGCGTGATCAACCTATCCACCGATAAGCCCGCCGTGCTGGCCGAGATGTTCCGTGTCCTCACCCCTGGTGGGCGGATCGGGATTTCCGACGTCGTCGCCGAAGACCACCTCACCCCGGCCGACCGTGCCGAGCGCGGTTCGTACGTCGGCTGCATCGCCGGAGCGTTGTCCCGGGCCGAGTACCTCGATGGCCTGGCTGCTGCCGGGTTCACCGACGCCGAAGTCACCTTCACCCATCAGGCCGCCGAAGGCATGCACTCCGCGCTGATCCGCGCGGTCAAACCGGCCGGAAACGTCTGACACCGTGACCGACCTGCACACTGCCGAGCCCGGCACCGATGGCGCGCATCTGCTGACCAAACTGTCGACCCTCGACCGGTTCCTACCGGGCTGGATCGGGGTCGCGATGGTGGCCGGGCTCGTGCTCGGCCGGCTCGTGCCGGGCTTGGACAATGCGCTGAGTGCCGTTGACGTCCAAGGCGTTTCGCTGCCTATCGCGCTCGGACTCCTGATCATGATGTACCCCGTCCTGGCCAAGGTCCGCTACGACCGCCTCGACACCGTGACCGGCGACAAACGCATGCTAGTCACCTCGCTGGCGCTGAACTGGGTCATCGGGCCGCTGCTGATGTTCACTCTCGCCTGGGTATTCCTGCCCGACCTGCCGACCTACCGGACAGGGCTCATCATCGTCGGCCTCGCCCGCTGCATCGCCATGGTGATCATCTGGAACGACCTAGCCTGCGGCGACCGGGAAGCCGCAGCCGTCCTCGTCGCGATCAACTCCGTCTTCCAAGTCATCGCCTTCGCCGCACTCGGCTGGTTCTACCTATCCGTGCTGCCCGGCTGGCTCGGCCTGCACCAAGAACACCTGAACGTGTCCGCCTGGCACATCGCCGCCTCCGTGCTGGTCTTCCTCGGCATCCCCCTGCTGGCCGGGTTCCTCACCCGCCGCCTGGGCGAGAAGGCCAAGGGGCGAACCTGGTACGAGCAGAAGTTCCTGCCCTGCATCGGGCCATGGGCGCTCTACGGCCTGCTCTTCACCATCGTTATCCTCTTCGCCCTGCAGGGCCACCAGATCACCAGCCACCCGCTCGACGTCGCCCGCATCGCACTACCACTGCTCGTCTACTTCGCGCTCATGTGGGGCGGCGGGTACGCCCTCGGCAAGACAGTCCGCCTCGGCTACGAGCGGACCACGACGCTGGCGTTCACCGCTGCAGGGAACAACTTCGAACTGACCATCGCCGTCGCGATCGCCACCTTTGGCGTCACCTCCGGCCAAGCCTTGGCCGGCGTCGTCGGACCCCTGATCGAGGTGCCCGTCCTGGTCGCCCTGGTCTGCGTCGCCCTCGCCCTGCGGTCACGCTTCACCGCCACCAACGCTGCCCCCGTCCAGGAGACACCATGACCGACGCTCGCACCGCCGTGCTGTTCGTCTGCGTCCACAACGCCGGACGCTCCCAAATGGCCGCCGGCTGGCTACGCCACCTAGCCGGTGACCGCATCGACATCTACTCCGCAGGCACCGAACCCGCCGACCAGATCAACCCCGTTGCCATCCAGGCCATGGCCGAGGTCGACATCGACATCACCACCGCACAACCCCAGCTACTCGGCGTAGAACTCGTCCAAGACGTCGACGTCGTTGTCACCATGGGCTGCGGCGACACCTGCCCCTACTTCCCCGGCAAACGCTACGAAGACTGGCCACTGACCGACCCAGCAGGGCAGCCCCTGGCAGTAGTCCGCCAGGTCCGCGACCAGATCCGCGACCGGGTCCAAGACCTGGTCGACGAACTCCTGCCCGTGTAACGCGCCAAACGCCAGGGCGATCGATGGGCGCACTCCGGAGACGCTCACTGACATCCAAATCAGCGCCGCCACCGGGTGCTGTCGAAACTCACCGGCAAACGCTGTTGGAACTCACCTACAAAGCCACCCCAGGCTTCGCATCTTCATCCTCGCCCACCGCCAAGACTCCCTTCCGAACACCACTTGCGGCCGACTCATCACGCGGCAGCAAGTCATTGGATCATGTGCGAGCCAGACGAGGGACGATCGCGCTTCCCCACCAGGTAATCGACCTGGCGCTCAACGGGCCGACTGGCTCACGCAGCAAGAACAGCGGATCAGAGACGTTGTGGTTCCTGATCGAGGGCATTTTCGCCGCTGGGGACGCTACGCCCACGCCATCGTCCGATGGGAGCACATCACCGGAAGGGCGGCTCCAGCGCCAGCACTTCTGAATGAGGACGCCGGCCGACGCCCATCGCCCGTGTTCGTGGAATGGATCATGGGTCTCCCCGAAGGGTGGGTCACTGATCCGGTACACGGCCTCAAGGCCAACCAGCAGACAACTGCGCTCGGCAACGGAGTTCTTCCGCTCCAGGCCACGAGGGCACTCCGGTCTCTCCGAGGGAAACTGCGCGGTCGCAATGACTAGTTGTGCTCGTGGCGGGCAACTCGCAGTGCCCCCCTAACGAGAGACGCCACCTTCTTGACCTTGCCCTTAGGACAAGGTGTTCGCTGAAGACTAGGAGGCGTCGGAATGTTAGGGATCGGAAAGTCGTCGACGCTGACCGGCCGCCCCGAAGACAAACCGACGTCGCCACCGACTCGGCTTGACGTGCCCCCACAGCCGCGGCGCACGCCGAACAGCTACCACAGCGACGGTGAGAACGATGCACCTTGTTTGGCGCGGACCGGCCTGCAGGCGAACCTGGGATGACTCAGGGTGCGTCGGCCGACGCGTCAGCTAAGAACGCGGGTAACGGTCCAAGTGACCTTCTCGTGGCGTACGACCTCGACCCGCAGATCTCCCTCGATGCGTCATCGTCGGTAGAGATGTCCGCAGTCATACTCGATAGCGCCGAGCCCGAGCTAGAGCCGGAGTGGCCTGCCTTGGAGCTGTACGACGCGCGGCTAATCGTCCGACCGCCGCGTCCTGGGGCAACTCCCAGTGATGATCATCGGCCTCGTAATGATCCTGGTCGACGCAATGATTGCGGCGTTGGCGCCCGGGGTGCGGGCATGTATGTCTCGATGGTCGCTTTCTCGATCGGGCTGAGTTAGCGAATCCCACGCGACATGAACCATTGTGGCACGTGCCAGTCCCTGCCTGGTGTTTTCACGCCAGTCGTCGCACGCGGCGCTACATTCCACCGTCCAATCGGCCCAGCGGCGTACGACTGCGTGAAGGTTGTCGTTGTGCGTTCGGGCTCCGCGATCTTGTTTGGCGAGTTCGGGCAGAAGGCAATCGGAGTCGGCGATGTCATTGTGCTTGGCGCGAATGTCTTGTGCGGAAGTGAGCCCGAGGGTTATGTCACTGTGACCACGCTCTACCTAGACACCGAGTATGTGGTAGATCAAGTCTTCTGGAGAAATGCGGGGCTCCTGTGCGACCGTCTCGCCGCGCGCGAATTCGCGGCGACCTTGTATTCCGAACCTACCCAGATTCTCCACCTCGGCGAAGATCGTGCAGGGATATTGGCGCCGTGGCTCGACGAACTAGTCGTGCTCTGTATTAGTGGCGACTTCGCCGAGCACTTCTATCGGATACAGGCGCTCTGGTTCTCCGTTGCCCACATCATCGCGCCATACATTGCGACCTCGCCAGTTCGGTTGTCTTCGACGCAGCGAGCGACCACGCGACCGTCGCCTCCGCGGCTTCATCGTTTCGCGCCCCTTCGCAAGGAGGCGCGCACGATTGCGACCCTCCTCCGCGACAGGCCAGAGCACCGGTGGACCGTCGATGCGCTCGCACAGACGGTCCATTTGTCACCGTCGCAGTTGGGCCGAGTGTTCGTGGATGCGTACGGCAAGTCGCCGATCGCCTACCTGACCATGCTGCGTACAGAGCGGATGGCCCGTCTTCTGCGTACCACAGACACGCCGATCGCGGCCATCGCTCACTCGGTGGGTTGGGGTGATCCTGACTTCGCAGCTCGTCAGTTTCGCCGCAGCGTCGGGCTAACTCCGGGCCGGTACAGAACGATGAGCCGAAGCGGTCCGGAGGCCCACAGGTCCGGGTGATCCACGCATATGTCCCGGTGATTCCCGCAGGATCGTTGCACCCCACCTCCGCACCCGTGTTGTGACCGGTAGCCCGATTGGGAGACGTCGGGTTCGCTGGGAGCCTGACGGCCGCCGCCTCGTTCCTCGCCCGTCTCCTTTCCCCGGTCCTCCTGGCGTACCTCATGGTCATGCAGGCCACGGCCCCAACGTGTGCCGTGCCGGGAGGAGGTTGGGTGATGGCGACGAGGGAGGAAGCGCGGGCGGCGCGGGACGCGAAGCTTGATGCGTTGCATGCGCGGCTGGCCGGGCAGGTCGAGGCGCTGGTGTCGGGCGAGGACTGGAAGCGTGCGTTGGAGTTCGCCGCGAGGTTCCGGTCGAGGTCGTTCAACAACACGCTGCTGATCGAGATGCAGCATCTCGACGCCTACGACAAGGGTCGCGTCCCGGACGCGGTGCCCTCGTATGTGGCCGGGTTCAAGCAGTGGCAGACGCTGGGGCGCCAGGTGGCCAAGGGCCAGGCCGGATACATGATCTTCGCCCCGGTGCGGGGCAGGTTCGCCACGACCACACCGCAAGACCCCGGCTCGTGGCGGCGGTTGGGCCGGTTCGAGAAGCCGAAGGCCGGCGAGACCATGAGGTCCCGTGTGGTCGGCGCGAAACCTGCCTACGTGTGGGACGTCTCGCAGACCACCGGTGACCCGGTGCCGGAGCGACCCGCCCCGCGGCTGCTGAAAGGTCAAGCGCCGGAAGGGTTGTGGGACGGGCTGGCCGGGCTGGTGGAGTCGGCCGGGTACGCGGTGGTGCGGGTGCCGGACGAGCTGGCGATCCACGGAGCCAACGGCATGACCGACTTTGAATCCCGGACGGTCTCGGTGCGGGCGAATATGGACCCGGCTGCGCAGGTGAAGACCCTGGCCCACGAGCTCGCGCATGTCAGGTTGCACGGCCCCGGCAACGAAGAGGCTCGCCGGCATCGCGGGATCGGGGAGGTGGAGGCCGACTCGGTGGCGTTGATGATCGCCGCCGCGCACGGCATGGACACCAGCGACTACACGATCCCGTACGTGGCGGGGTGGGCGTCCACGGTCAAGGACTCCTCACCGGTCGAGGTCGTCAAGGCCACCGGCGAACGCGTCCGTGCCGCGGCGGTCGCGATCCTCGACGCCCTGCCTACGGCCCAGGTGGGCGGCGGCGATCCACCCGGCCTGACCCGCGACCACCCGAACCCCGAGCGACCCGAGCAGCCGGACAAGGCACGTGCGACAGCACCTGCGATGGCGGCTGAGCCGCGGCCGGCGCTCGCGCCGGCGGTGCCAGTGGCGAGGGGGCTGTGATGGACCCGGCACGAGTCATCGGTGAGGTGTCGGGCCGGCCGCTGCCAGAGTCGGCGGGGATGCTCGTCGCCGCCGGTGTGCCGGTCTTCCCATGCGTCCCGGGCGGGAAGCGACCGGCGACCGTCCATGGCTTCCGCGACGCCACTACCGATCCGGAGCAGGTGACGGCGTGGTGGCGGCGGTGGCCGGGCGCGAATATCGGCGTGCCGGCCGGTGCGGCCTCGGGGCTGGTGGTCGTCGATGTGGATGTGCACGGGCCGGTGAGCGGGTTCGCCGCATTCGAGCGGGCCACCTACGCCGGCCTGACCGATGGGTGGACGGTCATGGTGGACACTCCCTCGGGCGGAATGCACGCCTACTACCCGGCCACACCCGGTGCGAGGCAACCGTGTTGGCAGGCAGCGCGAGCAGGCGTGGACTTCCGCGGCGACGGTGGCTACGTCGTCACACCTCCCTCCGTCGTGCCGAGCGATGGCGAACCCCTCCGCTACCGAGTACGAACCGCCAACACAGAGCCCGCCGGCGTTCTGGACGCGGAGCAGTTGCGGGACTTCCTGGACCCCCGCCCGACCCCGGCACCTCGCGCACCGGTTCGGCTGGAGCGGGAGGCGGACGCGTCCCGGTTGGCGGCGTGGGTCGCCAACCGGGCCGAGGGCGAACGGAACCGGGGCCTGTTCTGGGCAGCCTGCCGACTGGCGGAGAACGGCATCCGGCCCTCCGACGCGTTGGATGTGCTTTCGGCTGCCGCGGGTCGCGCCGGGCTGGCCGAGCGTGAGATCACCGCGACCGTCCGGTCCGCGTACCGGACTGTGCACCCCGCACTGGCGCCGCAGTCACCCGGCCCGAACGGGCGGGTCGGTGGCGGCTCTACATCGTGGCGGACTGCGGATATCGCGCGGGGATTGTGATGCCGGGCGGGACTGGCCGGCGGTGGGCGGTGGTGACCGCGGTCGCGGGGACGGTGTTCATCGCGGCCGGCGCGTTCTGGCTGTCCTTCACTTCCCTGGCCGACCTGGCCCGCCGCTCCGGCATCGACATTGGTGAGGCGTGGGCATGGCCGCTGATCGTGGACGGGATCATCGTGGTCGCCACGGTCGCGGTCGTCGCGCTTGGCGGGACCCGAGCGGCCTGGTATCCGTGGGCGCTGCTGATCGGCGGCGCCCTGGTCTCGGTGACCGCCAACGCGCTGCACGCCGTGGTCGCCGCTGACGCGACCGTCCCCGGCGGGCTCGCCGCATGCGTGGCCGCAGTGCCGCCGATCGTGCTGCTGGCGATCACGCACCTGACCGTCGTCCTCACCCGGACAACCACAAAGCGACCTGACCCTGAGCCGGCAGACCTGATGGTCACCGACACGGAGCCCGTTGTCCTGCCCGCTGGCGAGCTGCCCGCAGCCGGGCGGCGCGACCCGGTGGCCGATCCGGCGCTGCTGCCGAGCCGGCGGGAGCGGGCAGAGGAGCTGCACGGCCTGGGGTGGTCGAACAAGCGGATCGCCCGCGAGCTGGGGGTGCATCCCTCGACGGTGGGCCGGTGGTTCGCCAGCGCGCACCAACCAGATGACCCAGACCGGTCCGGGTCGGAGCTTGCGACCGTGACGGAGGGAGCCACACCATGACCGAGCACATCAGCCCCATCGAGCAGGAACACCGGCACGCCGAGCCCGATCGGCAGCTGCGAGCATCGCGGCAGGTCGAGGAACCGGCACGGACCCCGGATGCGGTCAAGGAGGCCGCAATCGGCCACCAGCAAGCGAAGGCGACGCTGGAGAAGGCGCAGGGCTGGGGCATCGAGTGGGTCCGCCCGACCGATCTGATCGCCCGCTTCTCCTCGCGGCTGGCCGGGCGCGGGCTCGACCTGCACACCGAACTGGCCCGCCGCACCCGCACCGCGGCACACGAGAGTGCGCGGCAGGTCGCGGGGCGGCTGACCGGCCGGGCACGGCGCCTGCCGCCGGCATCGGCGTTCGGGCGCCGCGGGGCGCAATCGGGTCCGGTGCGGTCCGGGGTCGGGATGCGGTAAAGGGGCGGTGATGGTCGATGGGCCGGCCGGGCATCGGGTGCAACGGCGCTGGGAGCGCCGGGTGCACCTGCCTGCCGGGAGGTGCCCACACCATGACCGACAACAACAACCAGCCAACCACCAACGCCCGGGCCGCTGGTCCGGCACGCACGATGGCCGGGGCGGAGGACTACCGCACCGGTGAGGGCCTGCGGGCGCTGCTGCGCCGGCTGCGCGGCCAGGGGTCGGGCGCGTGGGAGCACGACCCGGTAGCCGCACAGCTGATGGCTTTCGCCGCGGAGAAATACGCCGCTCTGGCGCGCAAGCATGGTTTGGACCCGTGGGAGGCCGCAGCGGCGGCGTTCGACGTGATGCGCACCCGGGCGGCCCAGAACGCGGATGATCCGTGGGCGGTCATCACCCACGCAGTACGGATCACCTGCATCGCCGAGGAACGCGCCCAAGGACTGCTCTGCTCGGTGCATCAGGCCCGCCGCCCGCACATCTCCGCCTTCCACGACCCGGAGCGGTTCAGCGACCGAGACAACCCGCTGACCGACTACCACCCTTCACTCCAGTCCACCGACGACCCGGGGTCTGCTGATCTGGCCGATGATCTGGTGTCGGTCTCACCGGAGCCGCGGACCTCGGCGCAGACCGCCGTGGATCACGCGGTCCGGTTCCTGGTCCTGCTGGGGTGGCCGCCCGAGACGGCGCGCGCCGGGGTCGAGCATGTGTGCGCCGCGCTGGCGAAGTCCGGCAGCCGGCGGACTGCCTACGAGTCGCTGCGCCGCGACCGGTACGCCCGCGCCCTGCTCGATGTTCCCGGCCGGTCATGGTCGGTGCTGCTGCGGACCCTGCTGGGCAACCCGCACCCGGCCTATGCCGCGACCAGCGCCGGCCGCGGGGTGTTGCTGCGGCTGCTGATCGGCGAGAGCTTGCCGATCCTGCTGCGCGACGACGACCTCGTATTGGCGGTTTCGCTGGCCGCCCCGACCCGCAGGGGCCGGCCATGAGTACCCCGGCCGGGTACATCGAACTGGAACGGGCCGTGGACTCGATCATCGTCGGACGCCGGCACCGCGCCGACCTGGGCGACCTGGACGCGCTGGCCACCTCCATCGACCGGGAAGGCCTGTTGCAGCCACCGACGATCACCCCGGACGGGGTCCTGGTGTGCGGGCGACGCCGCCTGGCTGCGATCCAACAGTTGCGGTGGCGCACCGTCAGCGTGTGGGTCCGCTCTGGCATCTCCGACCGGCTCGGGCAGCTCATGGCCGAACAAGATGACAACATGCTGCACAAGCCGCTGACCCAACTCGAAGCCGCCGGCCTGTACCGGGAGTTGAAGCAGGTGATGGCCGAGGACGCCGCCCGGCGTAAGGCCGCCACCCAGTTCAGCACCGAGCATCAGCCGGGCGGGGACGGTCCCGCCACTGTGGCGGGACCGTCAACCCCGCTGGGTGAGGCCCGCGCGCAGGCGGCCCGCATGGTCACCGGCCGCGCCTCCTACACCACGTTGGAGAGGATCGGGCACCTGCAAGCCCTCGCCAACGACCCTGCCCAGCCCGACCAGCTCCGCCAACACGTCACCGAGGAGTTGGCGCGGATCGAGGCAGGCGCGCCAGTGCGGCCGATTTACGAGGCACTACGCGACACGATCCAGGCCGCCACCGCGCAGGCCAACGCGGAACAGGACGCCGATCTCGACGCCCTCGCCCAGCAGGCCCTCGCCCGCGCCAAGCACGCTGCCGCCGGCAAGCGCCGCGCCCGCCACCACCGCACCCCCTCACCCGAGGGTGACTCGGCGGCGCGGTATCCGGTGCGGGCGTTCATCGCCACCTGGGGCGAACTAGAGAACTGGTGGGAGCACTACGACCTCGACGAACTCGCCGCCACCCTGACCGACGAGCAGATCGATTCGTTCCTGCGCACCGCTCAGGGCACCAGCACCTTCGCGGACCACCTCGCCACCGTCCACACCACAGCAGCCACCAGTACCGGCACCGACGCGGTGGCTGCATCGGCGCGAGGCCACCTGCGCGCCCTCTAGCGCCGCCTCCGGGTGACCGTGCGGCGCACCTACCGGGCATGAAGACTTCCCGCATTCCCGCGCCCACGACACGGAGCCGGCTCGTTGCCCTGATTGTCGCCGGCGTGCTCGTGCTGGCGACCATCGGCGTCGGCGTCTACGGCCTGGTCCGCGGCCCGGCCCACCCGCCCACCTCGGCAGACGTCGGGTCACCAGCCGGCGGCGGCCGGACCGGTCCGTCGAGTCCGACTGGGACGGCGGGTCCGGCGACCCTGCCGCAGACCGACGACCCGATCATGTACGCGAAGGCGGTCGCGTCGGTCCTGCTCGACTGGGACACCACCTCCGGGTACACGCCCGCCGACTACGAGGCCCCGGTGCTCGCGGACGCGGACCCGTCCGGGGAGGAAACCTCCGGGCTGATCGGGGACGTGACCAGCTACGAACCCACCACCGACCAGTGGACCCAGCTCGCCACGATGGACGTGGCCCAGCACCTGACGATCAGCAGCGCGAAAGTGCCGTCACTGTGGCCGGAGGCGCTGGCCGAGGCGCACGGACAGCTCCGGCCCGGCACGACCGCGGTCACGATCACCGGAACCCGGCACCGCACCGGCATCTGGTACGGCGACAAGGCCAGCACGAGTGAGCCGGTGTCGTTCACGATCTTCGAGGCGTGCACCCCGGCCTTCTCCCGTTGTCACGCGCTGCGTCTGTCCGAACTCAACGACCCGCTCAAGTAGGCGGGCGAGTAAGCGATGTGGCGCAAAGCCCTAATAGTCGTGGCGGCCCTGGTGTTCCTGCTCCCAGGTGTGGGTCTGCTCGCGCTCGGCCCGTTGCTCGACCCGGCCATCGCGCAGGCCGCCACCTGCACGACCAGTGACACCGGCAACGGCAGCGGCAGCAGTGGGAGCAGTGACGCTGGAAGTGGTCTGTCCGAGCCATCGCTGTCAGTGTCGGGCACGATCCCGCAAAGCCTGACCGCGACCACCGCAGGTGGGCAGACGATCACGCTGAACCACACCCAACTCGAACGTGCCGCGGCGATCCTGGCGACCGGCAGCGCCGAGAACATCGACGCCGACGGCCAAGTCATCGCTCTGATGGCCGCGCTCACCGAGTCCAGCCTCCGCGTGCTCGCGAACACCAGCGCCTACCCGGACTCCGCGAACTATCCGCACGAAGGGAACGGCTCCGACCACGACAGCCTCGGCCTGTTTCAGATGCGGCCCCAGGCCGGCTGGGGCAGCGTGGCGAACCTGATGGACCCGATCTGGTCGGCCCGCGCCTTCTACGGCGGCCCGGACGGTCCGAACCACGGCAGCCCGGCCGGGCTGCTGGACATGCCCAACTGGCAACACCTTTCCCTCGGTGCGGCAGCCCAGGCCGTCGAGGTCTCGGCCTACCCCGACCGCTACGCCAATTACCAGCCCGTCGCGCAGAAGATCGCCAGCACGCTCACCGGTGTCACTCTCGCCGGAGGCAGCGGGCAATGCGTCACCGGCGACGCCGGCAGCAACCCGCCGGGGAACCTGCCGCCCGGGTTCCCGGGCGCGCTGATCGCCGCGGCCGAGAAAGAGATCGGCCTGCCCTACGTGTGGGGAGGCGGCACTTACACCGGCCCCTCCGGCATCGGGAGCGACGGCCGCGGACCCGGTTTCGATTGCTCGGGCCTGGTGCTCTATGCGGCATATCAAGCGTCGGGCGGGAAGCTGCGTCTGCCTCACTACACCGGCGACCAAATCCACGACGGCACTCCCGTCGCCTGGGCCGACAAGCAACCTGGCGACCTGATCTTCTACACCTACCCCGGCGACAGCGAACCCCACCACGTGGTGATCTACCTCGGCGGCGACAAGATCGTGCACGCGCCCCAGACCGGCGAGAACGTCCGCTACGGCGCCCTGTCCGAGTTCAGCGGCGAGATCACCACCGTCCGACGCCCCGGCTGACACGGCCATCCTGACAGGTTCAGCGCACCTGATCGGCGTGACCACCTCGACCGTGTTTCCCCTGTTGGCGTCTGCTGTTGTCGCTGCGGACGTGTACCCGAACATCAACGGTGTCGGCGGTGCCGGGCGGCTTAAGACCGTGATCGGCGCGCTCATGACGATCGTGCTGATCGTCGCCGTGCTGATGATCGTCGTCTGTGCCGCGGCCTGGGCGGTGGCATCCTCGCACGGCAGCTACGCCGCGGCCACCAAGGCACGCACCGGTTTGCTGGTTGCGGTCGGTGTCGCCGCCCTGGACGGCGCGGCGATCGCCTGGCTGAACTTCCTGCTCGGCGTCGGCCCGACCCTCTAGCCCTGCTCTGAACCGACCAGGCCCGGCGGCGCGGCCCGGGCATTGCCGGTGCACCTGCCGGACGAATCCCGCCATCACCTCCCGCTCATTGGCGGCAGAGGCGTGTGGGTCCGTCCACTCTGCGAGGAGCAGCGCCGATGATCTCTGTCCTTACCCCAGCAATGACCGGATTGACCGGCGTGGTGGGCCGCGCCGCCTCGGGGGTGCTGGCCGATATCAACATCAACCCCAACGACAACGGCCTGCCCGGTATCGCCGCGCTGCGCACGATCGTCGGCGCGGTGATGACCGTGGGCCTGATCCTCTCGGTGTTGGCGCTGATCGTGGCCGCGGTGGTGTGGGCCTTCGGGTCGCACTCGGCCAACCCGCATCTGGCTACCCGCGGCAAGTCCGGGGTCCTGATCGCCTGCGGCGCAGCGGCGATCACGGGCGCGGCGGTGGCGTTCATCAACTTCTTCTGGCACGTCGGCCAGAGCATCTGAACGGGCCGCTGCGATGGGTGTGTGCGATGTCCCGGTCATTTCCACCGTGTGCCACGTCGCCGGCAAGGCCGCCGGCACGATCATCTCCGCGCCGTTCGACTGGATCGCGCAAGGGGTCGGCAACGCCGCGGAGTGGATGTTCAAAGGCGTCTGGCAAATCTTCGACTCGACCACGCTGGTCGATGTCACCGACCCCGGCTACCTGAAGGTCTACGACCTGCTGTTCGGCGTCGCGATCTTCTTGATGCTGCTGTTCTTCTTCCTCCAGCTCATCACCGGCCTGATACGCCGCGACCCCGGCGCGCTGCAGCGGGCAGGGATCGGGCTGGCGAAATCGGTCCTGGGCTCGTTCCTGGTCATCACCTTGACCGGGCTGGCGCTCACGATCGTGGACGAGCTGTGCGTCGGGATCATCCAAGCCACCGGCACCACCCTGGATGAGATGGGCGGTAAGACCGCCGCTCTCGCGGCCGGGCTGACCGGCATCAGCCTCGCCGCGCCGGGCGCCGGCGCGGTCATCATCATCTTCCTGGGTTGTCTGGCGATCACGGGCGCGGCGATCGTCTGGTTCTCCCTGCTGATCCGCAAAGCACTCCTGCTGGTCGCGATCGTGCTCGCCCCGGTCGCGTTGTCGGGGCAGCCGTGGGATCACGCCCGCGGCTGGTTCTCCAAGTGGGCCAGCTTCGTGGTGGCGCTGATCGTGTCGAAGCTGGTCGTGGTCGTGATCTTCCTGGTCGCGATCACGCAGATGAACGCCCCGTTGAACCTGGACCTGTCCTCGATCGCCAACCCGGTCGCGGGCATCGTGCTGATGTTCGTGGCCGCGTTCGCCCCCTACATGGCCTACAAGTTCATCTCGTTCGTGGGCTTCGACCTGTACCACACCATGTCTGCGGAGTCGGAGGCCAAGGGCGCCATGAACCGGCCGATCCCGGTCCCGTCCATGCCCGCCCTGGCCAGTGCCCGCAAGGTTCTCGGCGGCTCCGACACCGGCAGCGGTGGCGGGTCGGGTGACAGCACCGGCGGCGGCGGCGGTGGGAGTGCGCCGAAGCCGGGTGGCAGTCCCGTCGGCGGTGCCGGCGAGACCGGAGCCGGTGCGGGGGCGGGTGCTGCGTCCGAGGCCGGGGCCGGGGAGGCGGCCGGTGCCGCGGGTGGCCCGGTCGGGCTGGCCGCGGTCGCGGGAGCCCAAGTCGTCACCGCTGCGGCGAAAGCGGGCCCGGCGACCGGGCACGCCGTCGCGGACGCCGCCGCCGAGCACGCCGACGCCAGCCAGCAGACCGCAGGCCAGGATTCACCGCAGGCCCCGAGCGGGTCGAGCCGGCCGGGGTCGGTCCCCGTCCCGCCCGCATCCCCGACACCCGCAACCCCAGCGGCACCGGCGACACCGAGCGAGCAACCGACCACGCCGCCGGCCGCACCGACGACTCCGCCCCCGCCGCAGCCTGGACGGTCTGAGGGAGACCTGTGATGGGCGGCGAGAAACCTGACCGGGGGTTGGCGCCGGTGAAGTTCTCCCGGCTGACCCGCCGCGGGCTGCTGCTGGGCCTGTCGCTGTCGCAGGTGATCGTGCTCGGCGCCGGTGCCGCGGCTCTGATCGGCGCCCTGTATGTGGCTGGCGGCCGGGGTTTGTTGCTGGCCGGGCCGGTCTGTGCAGTGTGCGCGCTGCTGGTCTGGGTTCCGATCGGCGGCCGGAAGGCGATCGAGTGGATACCCCTGGCCGGGCACTGGGCGCTTCGAGTGTTCTTGGGGCAGGCGGTGTATCGGTGGCGGGTCACCAAGCCCCGGCCGGCCGGTACCCTCGCGCTGCCTGGTGACGCGGCGGCGCTGCGTCAGTACCTCGACCCGGACACCGGGGCGGTCATGGTCCACGACCCCCACCGCGCGACCCTGACGGCGCTGGTGGAGGTGACGCATCCGAGCTTCATCCTGCTGGACCCTGATGAGCAGCAGCGCCGCGTCACCACGTGGGGGCGGGTGCTGGCCACGGTGTGCCGGTCCGGGCGGATCGCCCGGTTGCAGGTGCTGGAGCGCACTGTGCCGGACTCGGGGACCGGGCTGGAACAGTGGTGGGCGGAGCACGGCACCGATGACGGCTCGTGGGTCGCCCGCACCTACGCGGAGTTGATCGAGCGGGCCGGGCCTGCCGCCGAACGCCACGTCACCACCGTCTCACTGTCGCTGGACATGAAGGCCGCCGGCCGGGCGATCCGCTCGGCCGGGCACGGGATGCGCGGCGCCGCCGCCGTGCTGCGGGCGGAGATGCGCACTCTGACCACCGCGTTGCGGGCCGCGGACCTCACCCCGAGCGGCTGGTATGCGCCGGGCCAGCTCGCGGTCATGCTGCGCTCGGCGTACGACCCGGCCGTCGCGGCGACGTTGGAGCGCAGTGAGTTGGGCCGCGACCTGGCCGCTGCAGGGCCGGTCGCGGTCGAGGAGACCTGGGACCGGCTGCGGTCGAACTCCGCGTTCCACGCGGTGCTCTGGGTGTCGGAGTGGCCCCGCTCGCAGGTCTATCCCGGCTTCCTGGCCCCCATCTTGTTGTCGTCGGGGGTGCGGCGGGCGTTCACGTTGCTGTGCGATCCGGTGCGCGCCGACCTGGCGGCGCGGGATATTCGCAAGAAGAAGACCGGTTACCTGTCCGACGCGGCCCAGCGGGCCAAGGTCGGGCAGATCGAGGACGCCGAGCAAACCGCGGAGTACCGCGATGTGCTCCAACAGGAAGCCGACCTGATCGCCGGCCACGGGGTGCTGCGCTACGTCGGCCTCATCGCCGTCTCCGCCCCCACCGTCGACGAGCTGGAGGCCGCGGTCGCCGCGATCGAACAAGCAGCGATCCAAGCGTCCTGCGAAACCCGGCGGCTGGTCGGACAACAGGCCCAGGCGTTCACCGCCGCAGCACTCCCGCTTGGCCGCGGCCTCTAACCCACCAACCCGCACCGGTATCGGCGGGTGGGCAGCGGGCGTGCACCTGACCGGCAGACCACCACCCCGCCATTCGGGGGGTCTGTCCCAGGAAGGTGCCTGCCGCTGATGAATGCTCGTGCTGACAAGAAGCTGTACTCGACGGTGCTGGTCGGCCGGGCCGGGCAGCACCGGCGTGACCGGCGAGCAGCGCGCCGGGCAGCCGCCCACGCCTACGCCGCCGACGCCGCGCAGCGTAAGGCAGCCGCGCGAGCCGCGGCCGAGACTGAACGGGCTGAACGGGCGGCGACCACATACCTGCCGCGCAGCGGCGAGGCCGGTCCCGCCGGGTTGCGGACCTGGCGGAAGTTCATGCTGCCGGCCCACCAGGACACCAGTGCCACGCTGGCCGGGGCGTACCCGTTCCTGGCCGAAGGCGGCCTGGGGTCGAACGGTGTCCTGGTCGGCCAGGACCTCTACTCCGGCGGCAGTTTCGTCTACGACCCGTGGGAGCTGTACCGGCAAGGGCTTATCACCGCCCCCAACCTGGTCGTGGCCGGCATCGTCGGCGCCGGGAAGTCCTCGCTGGTCAAGTCCCTCTACACCCGCTCGATCCCGTTCGGCCGCAAGGTCTACGTCGTCGGTGACCCGAAAGGTGAACACACCCCCGTCGCCCAGGCGGTCGGCGGCACAGCGATCGTGCTCGGCCACGGACTGTCCAACCGGCTCAACCCTTTGGACGAAGGGCACCGGACCGCCGGCATCTCGGACGCGGAATGGATCGCCCAGGTCGCCGCCCGGCGCCGCGACCTAATCGGCGCGCTGACCGAAACCGTGCTCGACCGGCCCCTGACACCGCTGGAACACACCGCGATCGACCTCGCCCTGGCCGGCACCGTGCGCGGCAATGACGTGCCGATCCTGCCCATGGTCGTCGACCGCATCCTGACCCCCGACCCGGCCGACGACCCCGACGGCCGACTGGCCGAGGACGGACGCATGGTCGGCCACGCCCTGCGCCGCCTGGTCGCCGGCGACCTGCAAGGCCTGTTCGACGGCCCATCCACCGTCGCGTTCGACCCCACCCTGCCGATGGTCAGCCTGGACCTGTCGAGGGTCGCGGAGAACTCCACCCTGGTCTCGGTACTGATGACCTGCTCCTCAGCATGGATGGAAGCCGCGCTACTGGACCCGCACGGCGGCCCACGATGGGTGATCTACGACGAAGCCTGGCGGTTGATGGCCTACCCCTCCCTGCTGCGCCGGATGGACGCCCAATGGCGCCTCTCACGGCACTACGGGATCACCAACTGCCTGGTGTTCCACAAACTCTCCGACCTGGACAACGTGGGCGACCAAGGCTCCGCCATGCGCGCCCTCGCCTCCTCGCTGCTCGCCAACGCCGAAACCAGGATCATCTACCGGCAAGAACCCGACCAGCTCGGCTCCACCGCCGACGCCCTCGGGCTGACCGGCACCGAACAGAAACTCATCCCCGGACTCGGCGTGGGACAAGGACTCTGGCGGATCAAAGACCGCTCCTTCATCGTCCAACACCAACTCCACCCCGACGAGCTAGCCGTCTTCGACACCACCGGCCGCATGACAGCAGACTCCCGTAAGTTCACGAATCGTGAATCCGAGTAGGGCCGGAACTCACGGGTTCAGGGCTGGTTTCAGCCTATGTGGATCCGTGAGTTCTGCGGCGTCAGGAGGGGATGGTAGCGAGGCGTGTTGCAGCATCCCAGGCTTGTGTAGCGACTTGGACGGCGTCCCACGGGGAGCCGAGGGGCGGGGTGTAGGAGAGGTCGAGGTCGGAGAGCTGGTCGATGGTCATGCCGGCGTGGAGGGCGGTGGCGTAAGTATCGACGCGTTTGGCGATCTCGGTGCCCCTCTTGCCGACGAGCTGGGCGCCGAGGAGGCGTCCGTCTCGGGTGTCGCCGGTGATGCGGAACTGGATGGGGTGGGCGCCTGGGTAGTACCGCTTGTGGTCGTCCGCGACCGCTGCTGCCGTCGCGGCATCGTATCCGGCGGTCTCGGCTTCGTGCTGACGGAGGCCGGTGCGGGCGGCGACGAGGTCGAAGACCTTCACGACCTGGGTCCCGACGGAGCCCTGGAAGGCCCGGTTGCCGCCGATGGCGTTCTCTCCGGCGATGCGGCCCTGTTTGTGGCTGGTGGTACCCAGCGGGAGGTAGGTGCGGTCGAGGAGGCGGTGGTGGGTGATGATGCCGTCCCCGGCGGCCCAGACGTGCGGAAGGCCGGTGCGCATGTACTCGTCGACGGCGACTGCCCGGCCTGCGCCGAGCGTTGCGCCGGCGGTTTCGAGGAGGGTGGTGTTGGGGCGCACGCCGACGACTACGAGCACGAGTTCGGTGGTCTGGGTGAAGGGCTGGCCCTGGTGGACGCCGGTGACAGTGAGCCCGGCCGGGGTCTTCTCGATCCTGGTCACGGTGGTGTTGACCCGGACGGTGACGCCGTGTTGTACGAGTTCGTCGTGGACGAGGGTGCCGAGTTCGGGGTCGAGGGTGGAGAGCACCTCGGGGCCGCGCTGGAGTTGGGTGACGGCGATGCCTCGGGCGGTGAAGGCTTCGGCCATCTCCAGGCCGACATACCCCGCACCGACAATGACGGCAGACGACGGCCGCCGCTCGGCGAGGTCGGTGTCGAGGGCGAAGGTGTCGCCCATCGAGTGGATCACATGCACCCCGTCCGCCGCGGTCAGGTGGTCGAGGCCGGTGATGCCGGCGTGGGACGGGAGTGCCCCGGTGCCGACGATCAGTTCGTCGTACCCGATGCGCTCCTCGGTCCCGTCCGGGCCGCGGACGGTGAGCCGTTGCCCGGCCACGTCGATGCTGGTGGCGAGGGTGTTCAGGCGGAGGGCCATGCCGGTGGCTTCTAGGTCCGCGCTGGTGCGATGCGCGAGCGACTGCCACGGCTGGACCTCGCCGGTGAAGTAGTACGGGATGCCGCAGATCGAGAAGTTCGGGTATTCATCTGCGACCACAACCGTCACATCGGTGGCGGGGTCGAGTTCGCGTGCGCGGAGCGCGGCGGAGATACCGGCATCCGAACCGCCGATGATCGCGAGGTGAGTCATGAGGAAGCTTTCTTTCGGATCGGGAAGAACAACAGCACCAGAAGCACGCCAAGGACGGCGCCGAGCAGCTGCGCGGCGAGGAACGGGAGCACCGAGGCCGGGGCGATCCCGGCGAACGTGTCTGTGAACACGCGGCCGATCGTGACGGCAGGGTTCGCGAACGACGTGGACGAGGTGAACCAGTACGCTGCCCCGATATAGGCACCCACCGCTGGGGCGATGATCATGGTCCGACCCGTCCGGGCCAAGGCGAAGATCACTAGCATCAGGCCTGCCGTCGCGACGACCTCACCCAGGAAGTGCCCTGGAGTGGCACGGTCTTTTGTGGACAACGCAGTGGGGACCTCGAACATCAGGTTCGCGAGGATCGCGCCGCCGATCCCGCCGGTGATCTGTGTCACCAGATAGACCACGACCTCGGTGAGACGGTGGCGGGCCCCGAGGGTGCGGTCGGCAAGAGTGACCACCGGATTGAAGTGCGCCCCGGATACTGGCTGGAACACCAGAATCAGCACCGCCAGCCCCAGTGTCGTCGCGAGGGAGTTCTCCAGCAGCTGCAACCCCACGTCGTGCGGGGACAGCTGCTGCGCGGCGATCCCGGAACCCACCACAACGGCGACCAGTAGCCCGGTGCCCAGGAACTCGGCGGTCGCGCGGACGAGGAGGCCGACGGGTTCGATTCGTGTATTCATCGCCTCCCACCTTGACCGAACTCACTTGCTAAGTCAAGATTGAGGTAATGAACGTTGAGCGAATTTCGTTGGAGGTGCGGGTCGCCCGATATGCGGCGCTCGCTGATCCGGTGCGACTGCGGATCGTGGACTTGCTCACCCTGGGCGATGTCGCCCCGGTCGAGGTGCAGCAGGAACTGGGGATCTCCTCCAGTCTCCTCGCGCATCACCTGCGCATCCTGGAGGAAGCCGGGTTCCTGACCCGCACCCGGTCGGAAGCTGACCGGCGCCGTACCTACCTGCGCCTCACCGAGGATGCGCTCGACGGGCTGGCTCCATCCGCAGTGCTCGCGGCCCGCCGGGTGGTGTTCGTGTGCACCGGGAACTCCGCCCGTTCCCAGCTCGCCGCCGCCCTTTGGCACCAGGCCAGTGACATCCCTGTGGCCTCGGCGGGCACGCACCCGGCGCCAGCGATCGAGGCGGGCGCAATCGCCACCGCGACCCGCCACGACCTCCGGCTGCACGCGACAACGCCCCGGTCTGTGACGGAGGTGCTCGACGCGGACGATTTCGTTATCACGGTCTGCGACTCCGCCCATGAGGAACTCGCAGGAGCAGGGCAGGTGCACTGGTCGGTGCCCGACCCGGTCCGGTCAGGCACCGATGCCGCATTCGATGCCGCATTCGAGGACCTCGCGGCCCGCATCCACGGGCTCGCCCCCCACGTCACAGAACGATGACACCGATGTCCCACACACATTCGGATCGCGCGACCCCGGCGATCAACTCCGAGCACGCCCTGCACTCCGCCGCTCTGCGCCTGGCCACAGAGTTCGACGGGGTGTTCGGGCGAGAGACCATCGACCGGTTCCTCCACACCTCCTACACCGACCTCGCCGCACGGGCGGCGGTCGACAACTTCCTGCCGTTGCTGACCGAGAAGTTCGCGAGGCAACGGCTACGCGCCCTGGCCCGAATCCGCCGCGGCAAGGCGGCCGGACTCACTCTCGCCCAGATCCGTGGCATCCTGCAGATCCGAGACCGTGGACAGGCCCCCTGCCGGCATGTGCGTAACCTGCTCGACGCCCACCTGGCCGGGCTGGACGCTCAGATCGCTGAGCTGGTCTCATTGCGCGCCGACGTGGTCGTACTGCGAGACCGAGCGACCGCACCGGACCCCGACTCCTGCGACCCCGATTCAGTATGTCGCTACCTGTAGGCCCGGCCATGCGGCACGCGCAGCTCGGGATAATGTCCCAGGTGGCGGATCAACCACCTGCACCAGGTCGTTCCTGATCTGGGTCAGGCGGGCGCGGGCTGCATCCGCGCTGAGCATCGTCTCGTCCCCGCGACGGCGCAGATGCGGCAAAGCAGTCAGCCTTGCTACCAGGGAATCTCAATCTGCGGAGTCGGTCCGCGCCGCCCACCTGCTCCGCCCCATTACCTTTCTAGGTGACCCCGGTTGGCGGGGTTGGTCGCTGGGACCGGTATGACTTTCTTGCCCTGTCGCTCGTATGATCCGGGGGGTGTTGTCGCCGGCCTCAGAGGCGTCAGGTGACTGCTGATAGGGACACGGCCGAGCCTTTGCGGGCTCAGGTCTCTTCGTAATGTGGGTGCCAGGACCAGACGTCGTGACAGCGGCCTGGAGCGCCATGAGGAGGAGGCCCGGTAACGATGCCCGAGCAGCTGATCGACACGATGGACATCGGGGTGTGGTGCGGCCTCGATGTCGGCAAGGAAGAGCACCACGCGTGCGCGCTCGACGCGAACGGGACTCGCTTGTTCGATAAGCCACTCCCGCAGGACGAAGCCAAACTCCGCGAGGTCTTCGCCCGGCTGCAGGAGCACGGCCGGGTGCTGGTGGTCGTGGACCAGCCGAACACGATCGGCGCGTTGCCGGTCGCGGTCGCGCGGGACGCCGACTGCGAGGTCGCGTATCTGCCCGGGCTTGCGATGCGCAAGGCCGCGCAGCTCATGCCAGGCGATGCGAAGACCGACGCGCGCGACGCGTTCGTGATCGCGTCGACCGCGCTGCGGATGCCTGCGACCCTTCGCGCCGTCGACCGCGATAGCGAGGTCCTCGCGTCGTTGAAGGTCCTCGCCGGCTACGACGATGACCTTGCCCGCGAATCGACTCGGTCGATCAACCGCCTCCGCTCGCTGCTGCTGCAGATCCACCCTGCCCTGGAGCGCGTGTTTACGGGGACCAGGCTGACGAATCAGCTCTCGCTGGACTTGCTGGCCCGCTATGCAGGCCCGACCGGCCTGGCCAAGGCCGGGCCTGCGCGGGTGAAGGCCTGGGCTCGGAAGACGAAGCACCGCGGCGTCGACAAGCTCGTCGATGACGTGTTCGCAGCGCTCGAGCAACAGACCGTGACCGTGATCGGAACGGCCGCGGTCGAGAGCGTGGTTCCCCGCGTCACCGCCCAGATCAAGACGCTCAAGACACAGCGAACCGAGCTCGCCGTCGAGGTCGAGAGGCTGCTCGACGACTTCCCTCTTCGCGACGTCTTGATCTCGATGCCAGGAGTCGGGACCAAGACGGCAGCCACGATCCTCCTGGCCATCGGCGACGCGTCCGCGTTCCTGACCGCAGGTCACCTCGCCGCCTACGCCGGCATCGCGCCTGTCACCCGCAGATCCGGGAAGTCGATCCGAGGAGAGCACCCCGCCCGATCCGGGAACAAGCAACTCAAGAACGCCCTGTTCCGATCTGCCTGGGTCGCGTCGAACTGCGATCCCGAATCGGCCGCCTACTACCAACGCAAACGCGCTCAGGGAAAGAAACACAACGCTGCGGTCATTTGCCTTGCTCGACGCCGCTGCGACGTCATCTACGCCATGCTCAAAACCGGCTCGCTCTACCAACCCCAGCACAGCAGGGAACTGCCCGCCGCGGCTTGACAAAACCATAGGGACACCCCCCGTTGCAGACCAACCACACTGTGATTGCGCCGCGACTAATGCAATACCTCAGCATCCCATCTTCGTCGGCTGCTCGTGCAGTCGCTTGGCCCTAGCGGCGTGCGGCCGGTCGGCTCGCGGCCGCCTCGGGGAAAGTGGTGCCGTGCTGCCGGGTGAGAATGTCGCGGAGGGCGACAAACATGAAGGACCACTTGCCGCGCATGGAGTTGGCGAAGACCGCGGTCACGCTAACGGCCATGACGATCATCGCCCAGACGGGCGAGACCAAACCGGTTGCCGCGACCGGGATCCCGATAATGTTGAAGCCGAACGCGAGTGCCACGTTTTGTTTGGTTCGGCGGTAACTTTTGCGGCCGATATCGCGTGCAGTTAGTACGGCCGCCATGCGGTTACCGACGATGACGACATCGGCGGATTCGATCGCAATGTCGGTGCCGCCTCCCATGGCGATGCCAACGTCGGCCTGCGCGAGCGCGGGCGCGTCGTTGATGCCGTCGCCGACCATCGCGACGCGGCCGGCGCGTTGTAGTTCCCGCACGATCGCTGCTTTGTCTTGAGGCAGCACTTCCGCGTAAACCTCATCTATGCCGAGGTCGGCAGCGACACGTCGAGCCGCGCGAGCGTTGTCGCCAGTGACCATCACCGGCGTGATTCCCTGCCGGCGAAGAGCACTCAATGCCTCCCCGGCATCGTGGCGCACTTCGTCGCCCAGGCTGATTAGTCCGAGTAACTGTCCGTCACGGCCCACAGCCACCACAGTGCGACCGGCCCTTTCGAGCTCCTCGGCGCGTTGGGCAAGCCGACCAAACTCGCCAGTGTGCTCGGCCACGTAGGCCGGGCTCCCGACCACGGCGGTGGCGCCGTCGACGATCGCAGAGACACCGCGACCGCTGATCGCGTGGAACTCGTCGGCTGAGGTGAGCGCGAGCCCGCGTTCACGTCCAGCGGCGACGATGGCTGCACCAAGAGGATGTTCGGACGGCAGCTCTGCCGCGGCGGCTATTGCCAGTAGTTCGTCACGGTCGCCGATGGCTTCCAATTCCCGGACGGTGAAGGCACCCTCGGTCAGCGTGCCGGTCTTGTCGAACACCATGCGGCGGATCTGCCCGAACGCTTGGAAGGCCTCGCCGGTGCGTAGCACGATACCCTGCTCGGCAGCATCGCCCGCGCCACGCACCAAGCCAAGCGGGGCGGCCATTCCCATCGCGCATGGGTAGGCCAGGATCAGCACACTCAAAGTGGCGAACAGGATCCGGCTGAGGTCAGGAGCCTCCCCAAGTGCGAGAGGCACGAGGCTCCAGGACGCCCCTACCAGCACAGCAAAGACCATCACTGCTGGGACGTAGATCCTCAGCACCCTGCCAACAAGATCGACCACGTGGGGTCTCAGCGCGCGTGCTTCCTCAATGCTGTCGACAATCCGTTGGAGAAAGCTGTCCTCTCCGACGTGGATGACCTCGACAAGCAGCGTCCCAGACCCATTGATCGACCCGCCAACAACCTCATCACCGGCACGCTTCGTGACGGGGGTCGACTCCCCGGTGACCAGCGACTCATCCACGGCCGAGCCACCGGAGACTACCCGCCCGTCGATGGGCACGCGCTCGCCCGGACGGACCCGAACATGATCACCTACGGCAACTGCGAGCAGGGGTACGTCTCCTTCTATACCGTCACGCACGAGTCGGGCCGTGTCGGGCCGTAGCGCCAACAGCTTTTTCACTGCGTGCGAGCTGTTTGTGCGCACTAGTAGGGCCAGCCACATCGAGAAGACGTGATACGTAGCGACCAGCACGCTGGCAGCGAAAAACCCGCCGGTGGGAAAGCGTGGCAGTGAAGCCGCAAGGCCGACAACCCCTCCCGCCATGCCGCCAAGGATGGATGCGCGTACCACTGGCCGATTGTTCAGCAGGCCGCGGCGTCCGGATTGCACCGTGTTCAAGAAGAGCTCGGGAGTCACCACGAGCGCCGCCACCGCCAAGAGACCAAGGATCCAACTCGCCCAGCTCCCGACTTGGTTGAGCATCTCCAGCAGCATCAGCGGGACCGTCACCAGGCTCAACGCGGCTAGGATCAGAAGCCGCCTTCCCTCACTGCTGACCTTCGCGTCGTCATCCACCTTCTGATCAGGAGGGAGCAGGCGCGAGTCGTCCACGCCGAAACCGAGCGCACGCACAGTTCCAAGAAGCTGATCGACACCAATACTCTCAGGGTCGTAGTCGACCACCGCTAGCTGATCATCCAGACTCACCGACACCGATGTCACGCCTGACTGGGCCGATAGGTGGCGTTCGATGATTCCGACGCAGAGTGAGCAATGGACATTGTCGATGTGCACGCGCAAGCGAGCACCGCCTTGCGTCTGGAAGGTCGTCATGGTCATGCTGCCGCCTCTTTCTGGCTGGCCCGGCCGTGCTCGCTGCTGTCGGGGGCGGTCGAGGCGCGGCCGACGGAGCCGATGGCGTCGAACAGCAGTTGGGGGCGGCCTCCGATGGAGTTGATGAACAGGCTGGTGACGGATGCGGCCATGGCGACCATGGCCCACACCGGATACAGCAGCCCCGTGACGGCGAACGGGATACCCAGGCCGTTGAACGTGAATGCCAGCGCCACGTTCTGCTTGACTCGCCGGTAGGAGCGCCGGCTGATGTCGCGGGCGGTCAGGATCAGGTGCAGGTCGTCGCGGACGATGATCACGTCGGCGGACTCGGTGGCGATGTCGGTGCCGGATCCCAGGGCGATGCCGACGTCGGCGCGCATCAGGGCGGGTGCGTCGTTGATGCCATCGCCGACCATGGCCACTCGGTGCCCGGCGGCCTGATAGTCGCCGACCAGGTCGGCCTTCCCGTCGGGCCTCATGTCGGCGTGTACCGCGTCGGCGTCGATCCCCACCTGTGCGGCGATGTGCGCTGCGGCGCGCGGATTGTCGCCGGTGACCAGGACCGGGGTCAGACCCGCCCGGCGTAGGTCGGCCACCATCTGGGTCGCCTCGGGCCGGGGCGTGTCGGCCAGGGCGATCAGACCCAGCAGAGACTGCTCGTCGGCGACCGCGACGACGGTGTGACCGTCGGACTGCCACCGGTCGAGGTGCTCCTGGACCGCGACCAGGTCCACAGCGGCGCCTGTCAGGAAGGCCGGGCTGCCGACCCGCACCAGGTGACCGGCCAGGGTCGCGGTCACGCCGAACCCGGTCGTGGCTTCGAAATCGTCGGCCTGCCCGACCGGGAGACCTCTACCGGTGGCGGCATCGACGATCGCCCGGGCCAGCGGGTGCTCGGACGCGGCCTCGGCGGCGGCCGCGGTGGCCAACAGCTCATCTTCCGACGCACCGAACAAAGGGTGCAGGCCCGCCACGGTAGGGCGCCCGTGGGTCAGTGTGCCGGTCTTGTCCAACAGCACGTAATCCACGTCGCGCAGGGTCTGGAAAGCCTCCCCGGTGCGCATGATGATCCCCGCGTCGGCGGCTTCACCGGAGCCGCGCACGATCGCCAACGGCGCGGCGATCCCGACCGCGCACGGGTAGCCCATCACCAGCGCCGACAGCGCGGCGAACACGGCACGCTGCACATCGGGCGTACCAGTAGCCAGCCAGCTGCCGGCCAGCCACCCCACCAACGCCAGCCCCGAAACCGTCAGCACGGTCGGCGTGTACACGCGCAGCACCCGATCGACCAAGTGCAGCACCCCCGGCTTGAGAGCGCGGGCGTCCTCGACATGTCGTACGACCTGGGCCAGGAAGCTCTCCGACGCCGGCGCCGTGGTCTCGACCAGCAAGGTGCCGATGCCGTTCAAGGCGCCGGAGACCACGTCGTCACCCACGCCCTTCTCCGCCGGCACCGGTTCCCCGGTGACCAGCGACAGGTCCAGGGTCGAATAGCCGGACACCACGCGCCCGTCGACGGGGACGCGCTCACCGGGGCGCACCCGTACCCGCTCCCCGACCGGCACGTCAGAAACCGGCACATCGACCTCGGCGCCGTCGCGCAGCACGTGCGCCAGATCCGGCTGGAGGTCCAGCAGCTTCTTGACCGCCTGAGACGAGCGGGTCTTCACCAGCAGCGCCAACCACTCGGAGAAGATGTGATAGTTGACCACGAGCACGCTGACCGCGAAGAACGACGCCGTCGGATAGCCGGGAAACACCCCGGTCAGGCCGATGACGCCGCCGGCGATCCCGGCCAGCGCCCCGATCTCCAACAGCACGTGCTGGTTGAGGATGCCGCGACGTGCCGACTGCCACGCCATGACCAGGATGTGCCGGGCAACCACGGCCACGACGATCACGGCCAGCGCCGCGGCCACCCATCCGGTCAGCCATCCCGGTAGCACGCCGCCCGCCCGCAACACCAGGGCAGCGACACCTGGGGCCACGATCCCGGCCGCACCGGCGATCGCCTTCACTCGCCCTGCTCGGCGTAGCAGCAGGTAGGACAGTGGAACCATCACCACGACCACCGACGCCGGCACCAGGATCGAGGCGACCCCGGTCACGGTGGCGATGAGCCCGATCGCGGCCAGGCTCGCCGTGATCGCCCCGAGCAGCCGGACGCCCTCGCGGATCAGCCGCCCCTCTTCCTCCTCAAAGGGGCGCAGCTTGCGTGGGTCGTACAGGTCATAGCCGATGTCGCGCAGCGTGCCCATGATCGCCTCGGCCGTAATCGTCGCCGGCCGATAGTCCACCAGGGCCTGCTCATGGGTCAGGCTGACCGCGACCTGCTCGACCCCGTCCATCCGGCCCAACGCCTTCTCGATCGTCCCGGTGCACAAGGAGCAGTGCAGACCCGCGATCCGGGCCCGAATCCGGGCCTGCCCGGCCACGGTGGATGGCTCGAGCGCCCAGAACTCTGGCTGGCTATCAGTGAGATTGCTCGTCGCCCTCATCGCTTCGTCTCCTGTCCACCGGTGTGCGGGCGGTCGGTGACGGTGAATCCGGCCTGCTCGATCCGACCGGCCACGGCCACAGCAAGCTCATCGACCACGATGCGGGAGGCGTCGAACCGCACCGCCACCCGCCCGGCCGCGTGATCGGCATCGACCTGCCCGACGCCGTCGAGGCGGCCCAGCGCTGTCTGCAGGCGGCGCTCGCACATCTCGCAGTCCATGCCCTCCACCTGCCACGTCATGACCTGACCCATGAGCTCGTTCCTTCCTATCCCTTGATCAGCCTGTACTCGACTGGCCCATCTGCTTTCTCAACGCCACCGTAAAACCTTGTCCTTAGGTCAAGGTCAAGTCGGAACGTCAACACGTGCGCCACTCCCTTGGCTGGTTCGCCTGGTCCGGCACCAGCGGTGCCCGTCGCGGGTTGCCAGGCCTCTTAGAGTCCGGACGGAAAGGTGACGGACTCTGGGGCCACGAGCGGTGTGCCGACATCGAGCTGGATCTGGGTGTGATTTCCCAAGGGGATGCTGCGTGGGTCGCCCCGATAGACCTTGCCGTTGTAGAACGCGGTGACCGGGCCGGTGGCCGGGCCAACTTGCTGCGGCCCCAGTCGCACACCCCAGATGTCGAAAAAGTCGCCCAGAGTGAACGCGCGATGCGCCAGCGGCGACTCGATGTGAATGATGCCATCCGCAGCGTGGGTGTGTAACCAGTAGAAGCACCCCCCGCCATCAACGAAGACGCCCCGAGGAGTCTGCTGTGCCTGTCGCGGTGGGGTGATCCCCACCCCGGCCGGCACCTGACGAGCCGCACCGTGGACAAAGATCGTCAGGTGGGTGTGCACATGGAACGCGAGTTGTTCCCCGGTGGCACAGGCGATGTCATCCACTGGTTGCCCGACCGCTGCCCGGTATGTGCCGACGAGGATGGGTGCGTCCGGTACCGGGATGCCTTCGGGCCCGAGCGGGCCCGCCGACCCGGCAGCGACCAATCGCTGTCGAAGCGACGACGCCGACGCCCCGGGCGGCTGCGTCGCTGACGTGGTGTCAGACACGGCGAAAACCACTGCCACAACCACCACAACGGCAGCCACTGCTGCGACCATGCCCCCAATCCACCAGCCGCGTCCAGAAACCTGCGCTCTCCGTACCGTCCTGGCCGCTCGACCTAACGGCCGAGGCCTCCTACCCTGCGACCGGCCCGCCACCGAAACACCTGCCTTCCTGCATGCCCGAACGCTCGATGCCGCTCACGTGCGAGCATCCGCGGAAGAACGGTAGGAGCCTGCCCCTAGGGCAAGGTCAACCCGCGTACAATGGGAAACCCAAGGAGATGGTGACCAGAATGACGCTCACAACAACCACGTGGACCGTCGGCAAAGCTGCCGCGGCAGCCGGACTGTCAGCAAAGGCAGTACGCCTTTACGAAGCCAAAGGCCTGCTGCCGCCGGCGGAACGCACCGACGCGGGCTACCGGCTCTACGGCGATCAGGACATCACCGCGCTACGTTTCATCCGCCAAGCCAAGACTCTTGGCTTATCTCTAACTGAGATCCGCGACATCCTCGATCTGCGCCGAGCAGGTACCCGTCCGTGCCGGCATGTAGTCACGTTGATCGACCAGCGAATCCGCGAGGTCGACACCACCATCGCCGAACTGCGCCAACTTCGCCGCACCCTGACCGACACCCGCGCCCAGCAGCACAAGGCTGGGTCCGCAAGCGGCGTGTGCGACATCATCGAGCAAGCCCCCACCGCTCTAGGGACGTTACCGAGATTTCCAACCGACACTCGCGGAAGAGACGGCACAGACGGACATGCCGTAGTCGCCTCCGCAAGCCGTCATTAGGTTCCGGCCTCTCACCCAATACAAGGCTCAGGCCGAAGGGATCACGATCCGGCACCACCGCATAGGTAGCCGCCGCGAGAGGGGCAACATGCCGAATATCAGCGATGGCGAAAGGGACTAGTCGCCCACCCAGCATCGACTGATGCCGTCAGCCCGCTCGGCTCGCAGCCTTCCAGGATGGCCAACCGCAACGCATCCACTCCTTGAACTCATCTGCAACTCGACCCCGGCCGCCAGCGGTCCCACTGCTCGCCGCGCAATCGGCGACACACCGACACCCGCGGCATGAGCACCCCTGTACGACCACCCTCGGTGCCCCACCATTGAGCATCTGCGTGCGCCGAGCGTGCCGTGCTGTCGGCCGAGCAAGCTCGTCGTTCGCTTGAGGCCGCAATCTTCTGACTCCGTGGCTGACGCCCACCACTGGATCACTACCGCGACCGCACTCTCCTCGGCCTCGGGACCGGGTGACGGGGCATCGCGCCATTGTGGCCGTCGACGCAATGCGATACAGATCGCACCACAGGACCGTACGGCCCACCTGCTTGACATGACAAGTCGAAATCCGCGAGCCGGCAAAGGATACCCAGCACTTGGAGCTCGGAGAGGCTAATGATGCGGCGATGGCCACGGTTCAACCGGACCGCCAGCCGCAACACCACTGGCGCCGCAGGCAGCAGCGATGACGCCGTCAACGTGCCCGCGGTGCTGCCGCACGTCGTGTTCGCCGTGCGCGAAGACGAAACCATTGCCGTCACTGTCGACGGCGCACCGTTCGAGCCGGAGCCATTCGCTCCGCCGTGGCAGCGCGGCTCTTTCGCCGGCATCATCGACACTTTGACCGACCAGCGGCGCACCCCAATCCGGGTCGAGGTCCACGAGGTCGACGGGGCGGTCTTCACCGACATCATCACCGCAGCCCGCCACCGCGCCACACCACCCGAACCCGGCCCGCCGCCGGCCGGGTCGGAACCGGCGCTGCGGCTGGTCGCCCTGCACGGAGACGGCTACGTGCCCGGGGAAGACGTGGCAGTCGCAGTCATCGTCGCCCACAGCGACGCCGGCCCGGACGGGACCGCCCGCGGCCTGCTCACCCCCGGCGAACTCGCCCACGCACCGACCGGGGAGGTCGCCCTGATCGGCCGCATCTCACACACCGTCACTATCTGCAACCGCGAATAACCCGGCCCCCAGTAGCCGGCCTGCGCCGGCTGAGTGGGTGGTGGGTGCACCTGACCGGCGATCACCGATCGCTGACGTCCGAAGAATGGGGTGCCTTGAATCATGCCGACCTTGCACGACCCGACCCGCGATGCCGCCGAGGCGTCCGAGGCGCTGCGGGGCCTGGCGCACGCCACCCGCACCCTCGATGATCCTGCCGACACCTACACGGTGATCGGCAGCCTCCTCGCCGGGGCGCGATCGCTGCGCCAGGTCATCGATCAGCTCGCCACCGCCCACCTGAACCATCGCGGTCTGACTCACGATGATGCCGGGGACCACACCGCGGGCATCGTCGCCGCGGGCCAGGCCGCGGACGAGTTGCACCGGGCCGGCACCCTCCTGGACGCCGCGGTGGCACGGCTGGATGCCGCGTTCCAACAGTCCGGGCGGATCGCCTGGTACCCCGACCCCGCACCCGAGCACACGCTGCCGTCGCCGTCGCGGTCACCTCGGCCGGTCTCTGGTCGGGGCGGTCTCAGTGACCCGTTCGTCCCCAGCGATTCCCGCGCCGACCGCGGCCAGGGGCGCCCGCTGTCGATGTGAGCCGCCGAGGCCAAGCGTCGCCTTCGCGGGTGGCCGATCGAGCACCTGTCCGGCATGGATAACGACAGCACCCCCGCGACACCCACCACCCCCGACACGGCGACGACACAGACGGTCGGGCCGTTGACCGTGATGGTCTGGCCCGACACGCCACTGGGCGAGCACCAGCGTTACGCCTACCGCATCACCGACACCACCGGGCAGGCGGTCGAAGGTCGGGACCTGTTCACCGGCGCCGGGCAGCCGGTCGACCCCGGCCGGGCGCTCCGAGACCTGGCCTCGTATCTGTCCGCCGCGGGCGAGGCCCGCCAGTACACCCTCGACCACCCCGGCGATGAGTCGGAGCACGCGGGCCTGTTCCCGGACTGGCTGGCCGAGGCCGCCCGACGCAACCCCGACGCCCTCGCCCTGCTCGCCGAAGACCCGCCAACCGAACCGGACCCGCCAGCGGCGCCGCGGCGGTGGATCAGCGTCGTGTTCCTTCAAGGCACCGAGGCCGACGAGGTACTGGACCTGATCGACCGGGACGGCACCGACGCCGCGATCGAGCACCTGGCCGGATACGACTTCGGCGAGGAGACCGTGCAGGCCGCATTGGAGAACGGCTACGTCTACGACACACCACCGACCGGCACCACCGATCACGTCGCCACCCGCGACGTGTACACGCTGAGCTACAACCCTTCCTTCGCCTACGTCGGACTCTCCCGCAAATACGACGCGCCGCCCAACCCGGCGCTGCTCGGCATCGACACCCCCACACCCGCCCAACCACCACAGCACGCACCAACACCACAGCCGGCATCGGCACCGACGCCCGCGACGCCGACTCCGCACACACCGGGTACTCAGCGCACCGCCTCCGAGAGCGGTGGGCGGGACTGGTTCGCCGCGTCACCCGGCCCTACGAGTAGGAGCTCGGCGCCGGGTCGCGGGCCGTCGCTGTGAGCCAGCCGCCGCCGCGGGGGCCGCTCGGCGACGAGGCGACCAACCTGGGACTCGGCGCGCTGGCCGCCGGGGTGGTCCTGGCCGCCGTGCTGCGCGGCGCCGGGTCCGTCGCGGCCTGGATCACCGGCCTGCGCCAGCCTGCCGGTGGGATCGCGGCCGGGCTCGGTGTGCTGGCCCACCCCGCACGACCGGCGATCCCGCTCGACGCGCCGGGTTTGAACCCGGTCGTCTACTGGACCACCGCCGCCGTGCTCATCCTGGCCGGCACAGCGTTGGTGTGGTGGGTGTGGCGGCTGGTCCGCGACCACGGCCGGCAGACCACCGTTAACCCGTACCGGATCGCTGGTGTCGCCATCCGCAGTGAGGTCGCGAAGGCGGCCTCCGAGCACGCGCTGCTGCACCGGGCGGGCCATTTGCGCCCGTCGCTGGGCAAGCCACACGTTGCGGATGTCGGGTACCGGCTCGGGGTCTCGCGCGGCAAGACCGTGTGGGCGTCGGTGGAGGACTCCGTCCTGCTCATCGGCCCGCCTCGTTCCGGCAAGGGCCTGCACGTGGTCATTCCTATGATCTTGGATTCGCCCGGTGCGGTGGTCACCACGAGCACCCGGCCGGACAACCTCACCACGACCCTGCGTTCCCGGCAGAAGTCCGGGCCGGTCGCGGTGTTCGACCCGCAGCATCTGGCCGAGGGCGTGCCGGCCGGGCTGCGGTGGTCACCGATCCGCGGATGCGACGATCCGCTGACCGCGATGATCCGCGCGACCGGCCTCGCCGCCGCCACCGGCCTCGCTTCGGGCGGCGTGGACTCTGGCGGGTTCTGGGAAGGAAAGACGAGGACGGCCTTACAGTCCTTGCTCCATGCCGCCGCGCTGGACAATCGGCCGCCGGCCGAGCTGTTCCGCTGGACGCTCGACCCCTCCGCCGCCTCCGATGCGGTCGCGATCCTGACCAACCATCCCGCCGCGGCGGCCGGCTGGGCCGACTCCCTCGCGTCGATGATCGACTCCGACCCGCGCACCCGCGACTCGATCTGGCAAGGCGTCTCCCTGGCCCTTGGCGCGCTTGCCGACCCTCGCGTCCTGGACGCCGTATCACCACGGCCGGGTGAGGACTTCGACCCCGAAAAGTTCCTCACCCACAACGGGACGCTCTACCTGCTCGCCACCGGAGCCGGCGCCGGCGCCTCCGCGGCGCTGGTCGCCGCGTTCGTCGAAGACCTCATCGAGACCGCCCGCCGGCTCGCGGCTAGTTCGCCCGGTGCAAGGCTGGATCCGCCTCTGCTGCTAGCCCTCGATGAGATCGCCAACCTCGCGCCCTTGCCCTCGCTGCCGACGCTCATGGCCGAAGGAGGCGGCACCGGCATCACCACCATGCCGGTCCTCCAGTCGCTGGCACAGGCCCGGGAGAAGTGGTCCGACAACGCCGCCGGCGCCATCTGGGACGCCAGCATCGTCAAGATCATCCTCGGCGGAGCGTCCAACTCCCGCGATCTTCAAGACCTGTCCACCCTGATCGGTGAGCGCGACGAATACACAGACTCCACCACCATCGGAGACTACGGGTCACGCTCTAGCCAGCGCTCGACCCGCCGGGTGCCGATCCTGCCGCCGGACCGGATCAGAACCCTCCCATTCGGCACCGCACTCACGCTGTTGCGCGCTGCGCCACCCATCGTCACCACCCTGCGGCCCTGGACCGCGCGAGACGACGCCAGCGAGTTGAAGACCGATCGCGCCGCGATCGAAGCACTGCTGCAACACCGGGCCTCGGATACACCCAGCGCACCTGCCTGACACACAGCCGCCCCGATGGCGGGCCGGCGTCGATGTCAGGAGGACATGCCGATGACGATCCATACGCAGGAATCCCTCTCCGGGTTCATCGCGTCCGACCCGCAGCTCAGTTACACCGCCAAGGGCGACCCGAGGCTCTACGCCCGGATCGGTCAGGAGCACTACCGCCGGGAACCGGACGGGTCGTTCACCCAGACCGAGACCACCTATCACCACCTGGTGATATTCAACCGTTCCGCCGAGCGGGCTGCCGAGCGGTTCGCGAAGGGCGACAACTTCATCGCCGAGGGCTACACCCGGCCGATCAGCTACGAGAAGGACGGGCAGAACGTCGAGGGCGAGGAGTTCGTGGCCAAGAGGATCGGCCACGACGCGGCCCGCACCCGCTATGAGGTCGACCGCGCCCGCCGCCCCGCCCCGTCAACACAAGCCCCGACGCAGACGGTCGCCGCGTCACGCGGTCAGGACGTGCCCGCCGAGTTCACGGCGGAGACGGGCCGGGCTCCTGCGGCTCAGGCGATCAGGCGCTGAGACCAGGGGTGCCGACGATGACCGACCACGACCAGACCACACCCGAACCCGCCGAGCCGGAACCCGACCTGCTGGACGACGAGGACGGCGACCTCGACGGGGCGCTGCTGCCCGAGCCGCCGCACCCGATCAACTGGAACCTTCTGACCGCAGACGACCTGGAACAGGAATGGCTGGCGCTGAACCAGTGGGTCGACTGGCTGCGCCACACATACGGGCTGCCTGCATCCGTCATTCCGCCGTTTTGGCATCGGCACTCCGAGCTGGTGTGGGAGCTGTCCGCGCTGCATCTGCACTGGCTGTGCGCCTACGACCCGGAGCAGAACGGTTCCGCACCGCTGGGCTGGCACCGTGACTTCGCCGACGCCCGCGGGCGTCTTCGCGATTGGGTGGCCACCTGCGGTACCCGGCTGGACCGCGACCGGCCCACTCGGCAGACCACCTGGCCCGGCGAACGACCGGCCGCGCCGGTCGAAGACACGATCATCACCGACCGCGACGCGGACTTCGTGCAATGGGTGCTCGATGACGTGGCCGCCCGCCGTCAGGCCGAAGACGACTTCTACGCCAGTCTCGACGCTCACACCGGAGAGCTGCCGGACCGGTGAGCGCCTACGTCAAGAAGACCGACCGGCGCCGCTACGAGGACCGGTCGTTCTCGGTACGGGCCGTGCATCGCGATCCCCCGGACCTGCACAAGCTCGCAGAAGTCCTGATCAGGATGACCTTGCAGGAAACCGGCCGCAGCCGCGCCGAACGACGAGCAGCGCAAACCCCGGAGACCTACCGGCCAGACGCTGGCGGCGATGTCCTCGTCTCACCGGGGACCACCCGGGTAGAATGAGTTCAAGCAAGCCTCGCGCCAGCGGGGTGTTGTGGTCCTAAACCCCGCCCACGGCGGGCACGCGAACGCGGCCGATCCGGCCTAGTCCTAGAGCCTTCGGGTTCCTCTCACGATCAACATCCCCTCGGGCGTTCACGTCCGAGCGCGAGGTCCGATCCGCGTGAGAGAAGGACCATGAACCCCGCCCCAGCGCGCACCGACCCGGTGCGCAGCCTCGTCGACCCGCCCCAGGGGACCGCCCTGGCCGTGTCCTACCTGCGTGTCTCCACCCGCGAGCAGGCCGAGAAAGGCGGCACCGACGAAGGCTTCTCCATCCCCGCCCAGCGAGAAGCCAACCGCCGCAAGGCCGAAGCCCTCGGCGCGGTCGTCATCGAAGAGTTCGTCGACGCCGGCGAATCCGCCCGCAAGGCCGACCGGCCCGACCTGATGCGGATGATCCAGTACGTCAAACAGCACAAGGTCTCCTACTGTATCGTCCACAAGGTCGACCGGCTCGCCCGCAACCGCGCCGACGACGTGACCATCCACCTCGCGCTCCAAGAAGCCGGGGTCATGCTCGTCTCCGCGACCGAGAACATCGACGAGACCCCGAGCGGGATGCTGCTGCACGGCATCATGTCCACCATCGCGGAGTTCTACTCCCGCAACCTCGCCACCGAGGTCATCAAGGGCATGACCCAGAAGGCCGCCGGCGGCGGGACCAACGGCAAAGCCCCCATCGGCTACCTCAACGTCCGCATCCGCGACGAGCTCGGGCGCGAGGCCCGCACCGTGCAACTCGACCCCGACCGGGCACCGCTGATCGAGTGGGCCTTCAAGGCGTACGCCTCCGGAGACTGGACCGTCAGCCAACTCCACGACGAGCTCACCTCCCGCGGGCTGACCAGCCTGCCCACCCCGAAACGGCCCGCCAAGCCGCTCGCCGTGTCCTCCGTCCACCGGATGCTGACCAACCCCTACTACAAGGGCGACGTGATCTACCGGGGCATCGGTTACAAAGGCGCCCACCAACCACTCGTCCCGGCCGAGGTGTGGTACCAGGTCCAGTCCGTGCTCACCGCCCACAAAGCCGCCTGCGAAGCCACCCAAGTTCACGATCACTACCTCAAAGGCACCATCTACTGCGGCCTCTGCGGCTCGCGGCTCATGGTGTGTAACGCGAAGAACCGGCACGGCAACGTCTACCCGTACTTCGTCTGCGCTGGCAGGCACTCCAAGCGCACCGACTGCACCCGCGGCGCGATCCTCATCGAGGACGTCGAGCACCTTATCGAGGACTACTACCAGCGCGTCCAGATCACCCCCGCCCGCCGCGACGCCCTGGCCGGGATGCTCCACCACGAGTTCGACCGGCTCATGTCCGCCGAAACCGACGAGCTCTCCCAGCTCACCGCCAACCGCGACAGGCTCGAACACGAACAAGACCGGCTCATGCAAGCCCACTACGCCGACGCCATCCCACTGTCAGTGCTCAAACGCGAGCAAGACCGCATCCTCGGCGAACTCGACCACGTGAACCGACGCATCGACGCCCACCACGGCGACTACGCCGACGCCCACGCTCACCTCGACGACGCCCTGAACCTGCTAGAGAACTGCGCAGCCATCTACGCCCGCTGCGACGACGCCAATCGGCGCCTGTGCAACCAAGCCTTCTTCACCAAGGTCTACATCGACGAAGACGACCAACTCCGCGTCGAGAACAACCGCCCCTTCGAGATGCTGCTCGACCCCGACATCAACGCCAACGCCCTCACCTGGGCCGCAGACGCCGACAAGGCCCGAACCCCAGCCAACGATTCGTCGGGCAAGGGTTCGAGCCTTGTGCGTAGGGTGGGCCCCGCGGGGCTCGAACCCGCAACCTACGGATGAAAAGTCCGCAGCGCCCAGTGCCGTCGGGCTCAGGCGACGGACTCGAACCGCAGGCGGAGGCCGAGCGCGCCGGCCACCTTCATGATCGTGGCGAAGCTCGGGTTCCCGTCAGATGACAGTGCCTTGTAGAGGCCTTCGCGGCTCATGCCGATGCGGCGCGCGAGTTCGCTGATGTTCCCGGAGCGGGCGATCGCGCCGAGCGCTTGTGCGATCACTGTCGGGTCGCCGTCGGACTCGTCGAGGGTCGCCTCGAGATACGCTGCGGCGTCATCGATATCGGTGAGATAGTCGGCTGCGTCATAGCGGCCGAACACCTCGGCCTTGATGCTCGTCATCGCCCCTTGACCTCCATTCCTGTGCAATGCGGCGCGCGTCGTTGATATCGTCGTGCTGGCTCGACTTATCCCCTCCACAGAGCAGCAGGATCAGCGTCGTGCCGTCCTGCAGGTAGTAGATGCGGTATCCCGGGCCGTAAGGGATCCTCAACTCGGAGATGCCGCTACCGACCGGTTTGGCGTCTCCCGGATTCCCTGCCGCCAGTCGGTCGATCCGCACCTGCACTCGAGCGCGTGCCTGTCGATCCTTCAATTGTCGGAGCCAACGATCGAAGCTTCTGCTTCGGAACACATCGGCCACATGTCAACTGTAGTTCACACCCGTGAGGCGGACAAGGCCCCATCCTCGCCCGGGTCATTCACCGCGGTTGGCGCAACCTCTCCGGGATCGGCGCGCGGATGAGGAGGTGGGTGACGGCGGCCGTCCGGCGACGGCACCAGGTATCCAGGGCTGGCGGGCACGTCGCAGAATCGTTGGCTTGAAGAACGCTACTTCGGTGGGCCCCGCGGGGCTCGAACCCGCAACCTACGGATTAAAAGTCCGCAGCTCTACCAATTGAGCTAGAGGCCCGGAATCGGAAACGGTGGGATCCCCGAGAGAACTCGCGGCGGCCCGATCCTTCGCGCATTCCAGTGTGGCAGACGGCGCGGCGCGCTGTCACATCGGTGGCGACGGTTTCGCCCCGCCGCGCGAGAGCCTGCAGGCCGGGCACCGGGAAAGGCCGGAGCGGTAGCCCACACCGTCGTGGGCTACCGCTCCGTGGACAACGCCGCCGCAGGTGGTGGACGACTGCGGCGGCGCTGCGGAGTCATATCCGTTACCGGCTGATCAGCACCTTCAGCGCCTTGGTGGCGGCGGCGTCACCGAAGGTCTCGTAGGCCTCGAGCATCTGGTCGAACGTGAAGTGGTGCGTCGCGAACTTCTGGGCCGGCAGCCGGTGCTGCTCGACCAGTTTCAGCAGC
>ERZ778018.587-NODE-587-length-49432-cov-92.203982_pt1 | contig 49432 bp, 43 predicted proteins | sample MGYA00375748_ERZ778018 | MGnify/ENA primary metagenome ERZ778018 (study PRJEB29350, sample SAMN05509839) | bioreactor metagenome | biome: bioreactor; material: wastewater | place: South Africa: University of Cape Town | collected 2014-04-22 ... | reverse complement strand
GGCAACTGAGGCAACGGGCGTGGCGCTGGACTATCGGGCGTCTGTTGAGCATGGTTCAGCGGGTCGTACTCACTGCCGTGGCAAGGGCAATGGAACAGCTTCTGATCGGCTAGCCAGTCCGTGACCTGGCAGCATTGATGGGTGCAGGTCGCCGCATATGCCACGACTCCGGAGGCCGTCGTGTAGCCCTTGGTGTCGACGCTGTACGCGTCTTCCGCGAAGCGAGCGAGCAGGACGGCGTTCTGCGTGTTGCCGTCTCGCACGACTTCTACGACCGGGGTCGAGCCCTTGTTCGACACTTGCGCTGGCCACGCCAGAATCTGCGGCCCGCCAAGCGGAATATCGGCATCCGTGATTAGCTTGCCCTTGTTCGACGACCCTGCGAACACGAAGCAGTCGCCCTTCTGAGGCGGCATTTTCGTTGGGTCAGTTGCGGCGCCCGACTGCGCGAGTGCCGCCTGAAAGCCTTGTCCTGTCGACAAAGTAACACCCGCAAGCACGGCGCCTTTGAGCAAGTCCCTACGGCTTACCGCGTGCTTCGCAGCGGGCTCGGCCGGTCCATCAAGTTCGTTGCCCTTTTGCTTTGCCATCTTCACTTTGCCTCCATCTCACCGAGCTAACGCTACTGGCAAGTCAACGGCGTGGACGAAGCACTCGAACCGCCCTTGTTCTGCTCTCGTGATCCAAAGAGCAGACCGCCACTTGATGCTGCTTGAGGCCCTCCCGACCCCGCTCGCTGCCTGGGTCGCCCGCCTATCGACCCGCTCCACGACACCAGCAAGGTGTCGTTGACGAGAACGTCGTTGCCAGACTTCGGCGGGGGCGCAAGTGAGCATGAAGTGACAGTAATGTGACCGTCTGAGATTTTCGGATCATCCGTCACACTTACTTGCTGCTAAGTAGCGCCATAGCACGCCCTACTAGCACCCAATCATCACTTGAGCGCGCCATGCTCAGGCGCGCTATGGCGAACTGCGTTGCGCTATGCGATACGCACGCCCGTCGAATTTTTTGCTTACGTTGGTGAGAAACGCCCGCCCGTAATGGGGTCCGCTGTCTAAGTCACGGCCGCCGGAGCAACTTCACAGGCAACGTCACCCTGAACACCGTAGAACCGGGCAGCGACGTGAACGTCAAGCTGCCGCCATGGCGCTGCTCCACGATCTCCTTGCTCAAGTAGAGGCCAAGGCCTGTGCCCTCGCCAACGCCTTTCGTGCTCATGAACGGCTCGAAGAGGCGCGGCGCGACGCTTGCCGGGATACCTGGTCCGTTGTCTTCGATCTCGACGCTCACCTGGCCATCGCCGCGTAGGGTCCTCACCGTGAGAACACCCGACCCGTTCATGGCGCTTACGGCGTTGTCTATCAGGTTCGTCCACACCTGGTTCAGCTCGCTGACGTACGCCTCGATGGCCGGCAAGTCAACCGCGTACTCCTTGACTACGGTCACCCCGCCTTCCTTCAGGCGGTGTTTGAGGATGACGAGGGTAGTCTCGAGGCCAGCGCGCACGTCGACCGAGGCGATAGGAGCCTTGTCGAGGTGGGTATAGTCCTTGACCGCCGAGACCAGCGCGGAGATCGCTTCGCTGCTGAGGATGATGTCTCGCTGTAGCACCAGGCAGGCGCCGTTAGCAGCCAGCCAAGCCGCGGCGCGCAAGCGGTTGTCCGGCCCGAAAGGGGCAAGGGCCTCGCCCACGGCTTGCGCGTTCCAGCCACCATCGGCCAGCGCGGCAGCGGCATCCCACGCGGCAGGCAGACCGAGCTGCGTTAGGTAATCAGTGAGCTCGTCCTCGGTGCTACCAGCGCCCACCGTGACCTCGGCGGCGGCCAACCTGGCAGATGCCAGCTTGCTCAACCCGTTCGCCGCGATCAGTTCTTCCCCACTCAACGGATGGCTGAAGAGTTCGATGCCGGCGCGCTGACGCTCGTCCAACACCTTGCCGATTTCCGCAGAACTCCGCCGCAGCGCCGCCGCTGGGTTGTTCAGTTCGTGAGCCAGCCCGGCGGCCATCGTGCCGAGCGCAGCCAGCTTCTCTCGCCGCGCCAACTGCCCGGCAAGGGCGTGCTCGCGCTCGAGCGACGTGCGGTAGATGGTCGTTGCCGCGTCGACCGAGCAAGACAGGAGCGCAGCTAACGCTTCACGGTCGACCGCCAGAAGGGTTACCGGCGTGGCGGCGCGCACGGAAGCCGTGCGGCGCCCACTACCGAGCAGCGCCATCTCGCCAACCACGTCACCGGGACCGCGGGTGGCTACTACCTCATTGACCTGGCCCTCGACGATGCTCACCTCTAGGCTCCCCGAGAGGACGACGAACATCTCCTCGCCAGCTTCGCCCTCCCTCATCAACCAGCTGCCAGCAGGTAGTTCCACGTTACGAGCGAGGGTGACGAGGCGCTGCAAGTCCGCCTCGCTGAGGGGCGACAAGAGCTCGACCTGCCTTAGGTAGGCAGTTGGTCCGGTTACGTTCGCATCTTTGGCACTCATGCGCCCTCTTCCCCGCCTGCAGGTCAGTTCAGGTCTCAGCTAGATGACGATGGATGAACATCACGGCCATGGCGCCCTCGCCAACTGCCGAAGCAACTCGCTTCACCGATTGGTGCCGCACGTCCCCAGCCGCGAACACGCCAGGCACGCTGCTCTCCAACCAGTAAGGCGCGCGTTCGAGCGGCCACCCTTCTGGCCGCGAGTCGCCGGCGCGCGCCAGGTCAGCTCCCGTAAGCAGATAGCCCTGGCGATCGGCGAGCACCGTCCCCGTCAGCCACGAGGTGTGCGGCGCCGCGCCGATGAACACGAACGTCGCGGCGGCAGGCACTGCCTCCACCTCCCCGGAATCTAGGTTTCGCACCTGGACGGCCTCCAGCCGAGTTTCTCCGATCAGCTCGGCCGCCACGCTCCGCGGCCGCACCTCGATGTTCGGCGTCTCCTCGATCTGCTTGATGAGATAGTGCGACATGCTGCTCGCCAAAGACGACGCGCGCACCAAGATCGTCACTTGCCTCGCGAAGCGCGCCAGGTAAACCGCAGCCTGCCCTGCTGAGTTGCCGCCGCCGATGACCACCGCGTGACCGTCCCTGACGAGTTGCGCCTCCGTTAGCGCGGCGCCGTAATACACCCCGGAACCCTCGAGCCGCTCGGCGCCAACGGCGTCCAGTTTCCGGTAAGCCACGCCAGTCGTGACGAGCACGGTGCGACCGCGCACCTCTTGGCCATCGCTCAACTTAACGAATAGGTAAGGCGCTGCCCTGCGCAGGCCGACTGCCACCGCGGGGGTGAGGATCTCAGCGCCGAAGCGCCGCGCCTGCGTGGTTGCACGCCTGCTAAGCTCCGCACCGCTGACGCCGCTCGGGAAGCCGAGGTAGTTCTCGATCCTCGAACTCGTGCCCGCCTGGCCGCCCGGCGCGTCACTCTCGAGCAGGACGGTGGTGAGGCCCTCGGAGGCGCCGTAAACAGCCGCCGCCAGGCCAGCCGGGCCTGCACCCACCACGACGACGTCGTAGAGCGGCAAGTCGGCGATAGTCTGGAGGCCGATCCGTTCGGCGACCGTGGCGATGGTCGGCTTCACGTACGCTGTGCCGTCAGCCAAGAGGAGCACGGGGAGTTCACTGGCGTCGGCCCCCGCCAGGGTGAGGAGGTTCGTGGCGTCCGCCGCGCTCTCCACATCTAGCCAGCGGTAAGGCACGAGGTTGCGACCGAGGAACTCCCTCAGCTCGTGACTAGCGGCCGAGTAACTCAAGCCGATCAGCGTCAACCCAGTGAACGGCGGGCGGTGGTCGGCGTGCCAGTCGTCAAGCAACTCGTTCAGCACCGGGTAGAGGCGCTCCTCCGGCGGGTCCCAGGGCTTCATGAGGTAGTAGTCGAGCCTCGTGGTGTTGATGGCCTCGATCGACGCTTGCGAGTCGGCGTACGCGGTGAGCAGTACCCGCTTGGCGTCCGGGTAGAGTTCCCGCGCCTGGGCGAGGAACTCGAGCCCGGACATGTTCGGCATGCGCTGGTCGACGAGGAAGAGCGCCACCGTGCCGTTCGCTAGGCGCAGACTGCCGAGTTCCGCAAGCGCGGCGGCGCCCGACGTCGCCCGCATGATCCGGTAAACCTCGCCGTAACGGTTCCTCAAGTCCCGCGCTACGGCGCCGAGCACCCCGAGGTCGTCGTCGACGGCGTAGATGATCGGTTTTGGCGCCGACACAGCTTGCTCGATCACGCCGGACTCCTCCCGGCGCTGCCGCCCTGCAGCGGTGGAGGTGCGAGCCGAAGTTCTGCTACCGACGAGGCCAGCTTTTCGCTGAGCTCTTGCGCTTCTTGGCCGGCGGTGGCGCTTGCCTCGTCGTTACCGAGGGCGCCCTCCAGCTGGCTGAGGAGCGCAAGGGCGCGCCGTTGGTAAGGCAGCATGCCGCGCTCCCTGAACCAGCTCACGGACGCAGCGACTAGTTGTTCAGCCCTCTCCGTCTGTCCGCACCTCCAGAGCGCTTCGGCAAGCACTAGCCGGCCCTTCGCGACTCCGAAGCCGTCGTGTACGGCCTCTGCCCTTCCGAGCTCCAGCTCTACCGTCTGCGCGGCGGCGGCGACGTCGTGATCTACGAACCCCGCGCTTGCCATCTCGATGCGGACGTTGTGCAGCATCGGCTCGAAGGACGTACCTGCACCGTACTCAAGCGAGCGGCGAAGGTTGGCGGTCGCCTCTTCCAAGCGCCTGACCTGTAGTTCCCCCGTGCCCACCAAGTGAAACGCGGCACAAGCGCACTCCATGCCGTTCACGCTCAACGCCAGATCGCCCCCGCGCCGCGCGTACTCAAGGCCCAAGTCCGTGAGACCCATGTCTATGTACGCAGCCCCCACAAGCGCGTTGACGTCCGCCAACTTGATGATCGAGCCGCTGTCCACTGCAGCCTGTAGACCGAGTTCGGCCGACTCCAGCGCGCCAGCGAACTCTCCGAGACGGGCGAGGGCCGCCGCTTTCGAACCTAGTGAGTGAGCTTCGATGGCCTTGTGGCCGACCTTGCGGGCAAGCGCGATGACACTGTCGAACTGCACGACGGCCCCGGCAGGATCGTCGTCGACCATGCTCTCGGTCGCCGCCCAGAACGGTTGCAGGAAGAGGCGCTCGTCGCCCAGGCGCAGCGCTACGTCGTGCGCCTCACCTAACACCTCGAAGCCGGCGGCCGGGAAGCCGGAGAGCACTTGGACGTTGCCAAGCGCAACCAGCGAGCTCACGAGGCGGCGGTCGTCTTTGAGGGTCCTGGCCGTGGCGACCGCGGCCCCTCCCCTAGCGATGATCGCGCCGCGCTTCGTGGTGTCCTCGTGCCAGCGCAGCGTAACGGCGGCGTTGACCCAACCAACGGCAGCATCGACGGCGACCTCTTTGTGCTCGACTGACGCCTCGACGCCGGGCTCAAGCGCGGCATTCAGGTGGTCGAGGGCGGCCAATGCGGCCTCGTACAGCTCCACCGCTTCCGCCGTGTCGTACAGACGTACCGCCTGGCCAGCGGCGCTAACGCTATGCCGCGCGCCCGCCAGCCACTGCTCGCCGAGGAGGTAGTGGTAGGCGAGAAGCCTCGCCATCTCCGGCAGGTGCTTGCCACTACGCGCCTCGAGCTCACGTGCTACGCACGCGTGCAGTTCACGCCTCCGCCTTAGCAGCAGCCGTTGATAGGCCGCGTCTCTCGTCAGCTCGTGCTTGAACCGGAAGTCGGCGTCGGCGAGCAGGACGTGGTTGATGAGGTCCTCGTCGCTCAACTCCTCGAGGTACGGGAGCACGTCTGGCGCGGAGGCGTTACTGCGCATCACCGCGCTGAGAACTGGGCTAGCGAACTCGCGGCCGATGACGGCGGCGGTCTGAAGCACGTCGCGCGTGGCATGCGGCAATCGGTCGATGCGGGCGCTCAACACGCCGCTTAGCGTGTTCGGTACGTTCGCCTGATCGATGCGGCTAGTGGCCCGCCACGTCCCACCCTCGTTGGCGATCGCGCCCGAATCGATCAGCGAACGCAATACCTCCTCGAGGTAGAACGGGTTGCCGTCCGCCTTGCTGACGATTCTAGAGCGCACTTCTTCAGGCATGCCCTCGACGTCGAGCATTCTCTCAAGGAGTTCCTGCGAGTCATCGCGGTCGAGGGCGGCCACCTCGATGACGACCGGGCCTGCGGTCAGACCGGGAATGCCCGCCCCTCGCGCACGTTCGATGAGTCGCCACGCCTCGGAGTGGTGTTCCGGCCGCGCCAAGCACACGATGAGCACGCGGCTGTCCTGCAACGCCACGGCGACGTCCGCCACCAGCCTGATCGAAGCTGCATCGGCCCAGTGGAAGTCCTCGAAAGCAACCACGAGCGTGCGCTCGCGCGCGAGTTGCCCAAGCAGCTGCGAGATGTCGCGCACGAGCCTGCTAGCGAACCTATCGCCGTCCAGCGCGTTCGGGTTCGCGGCCGCCTGGTCGTCAGACTCGTCAAGTAGTTGGGCGATGGCGCCTGCGTGGTCATCGCCAGCGGGCTCTGCCACACCGCGGAGTAGCTGCCGCCATGGGTAGTAGGGCGAAGTACGCTCGTAAGGCACGCTTTTCGCCTCGAGAACCAAGGCCGTACCGCCAGCGCGGGCCGTCGCCTCGGCAAGCAGTCTCGACTTGCCGAGCCCGGCCTCACCGATGAGGAAAGCTAGCCGCCCGCGCCCCGCATCCGCCTCAGCAAGCATGTTCGTGAGCGCTCCAAGTTCAGCGGTCCTGCCAACGAACGGCGAGACGACGTCCGCCAGGTTCTGGCTTACTGCGGTCTTGGTTCGGCGCCCGACCACCTCGTACGTACTGAGCAGGTCGGCCTTACCCTTCAGCGGCTCCCTGGATGCGTCCTTGATCTCGAATAGCTGGTTGACCAGCGCGTAAGTCGCTGGACCGATCACGATTCCCTGCGGCTGCGCCAACCCTTGGAGCCGTGCGGCGACGTTAGCGGTGTCGCCCATCGCCGTGTACTCGGCCTTGGTCTCGTCGCCAACGGTAGTGACGACGGTCAACCCGGTGTTTATCCCAACGCGCACGGCAAAATCCAGTCCATGCTTGCGTTTGACGATCGCACCGTACGCGGCGGCCGCGTCACGCATGTCCAACGCCGCCATCACTGCGCGCGCCGCGTCATCATCGTGAGCTTCTGGCGCGCCGAACAGGGCGAGGACGGCGTCGCCCATCAACCGCCCAACGGTTCCTTCGTAACGGTTGACGGCCGCGATCATGAACGCGAACGCGCCGTTCATGAGCTCAACCCATTCCTCTGGGTCAACCTGCTCCGCAAGTGCGGTAGACCCAACCACGTCAGCGAAGAGAACGCTTACGAGGCGCCTCTCGCCCTCAAGCGGCCGCGTGACGGGCAAAGCCGTACCGCAGTTGCTGCAGAACTTCGCTCCTTGCGGGTTAACGGCCCGGCAGTTGGGGCATGTCACAGGTTGCCTCCTCCGACCACATGTGGCCGGCGTCACCGGATGCGCGACGCCAGAGTCAACGCCACCAAACGCGGACGGCGCGAGCGGGGCGCAGCGAGTCCGGCTGGTTGAGAATACTGCCGGAGGAGGCACTTGCCTGGTGATCAGCTTGCGCTGGCGTGTCAGACGGGCAACTGACTCGCTCTACGTCGCCGCCCTAACCCGCGCGTCCGGTAAGAACACTACGAACAACCCGACCACGGGCAACCAGCCGCAGAGTTGGTACACGAAGGTGATGCCGTGGCTATCGGCCAGCCCTCCGAGCAGTGCCGCGGCGATGCCAGCCACGCCGAACGATAGGCCGTACAGCAGGCCGGAGACCATTCCAACACCCGCGGGTAGTAGTTCTTGCGCGTAAACGATGATGGCGGGGAACGCGGACGCCATCACTATGCCGATGATCGCGGTGAGGACGATGGTCCATGGGAGGTTCACCCAAGGCAGGAGGAGCGTGAAAGGCAGCGCCCCGAGAACGCTGCCCCAGAGAACGAGCTTGCGGCCGAAGCGATCGCCGAGGGGGCCGCCGATGATGGTACCGACCGCCACGGCGGCCATGTAACCGAAGAGCAGCAGTTGCGACTGGCGGATGGTGACCTCGAACCGCTCGATCAGGAAGAAGGTGTAGTAGCTGCTTAGGCTCGCGCCGTAGACGGCCTTCGAGAAAGTCAGGACGACGAGAATGGCGATCGAACCCAAGATCCGCTTGCGGCTGGAGTTGGCGTAAGCGGCCTGGCCTCTACGCTTGAGGTTGGCGACGTGGCCCTTGTACCACTTGCCTACCCTATGCAGCACGACCATCGCTAGTAGCGCTACCGCCGAGAACCACGCGATGCTCCCCTGGCCAAGCGGCAGGACGATGTAAGCGGCGAGAAGTGGGCCGATCGCGGAACCGAAGTTTCCGCCGACCTGGAACATCGACTGGGCGAGGCCCGGCTGCATGCCCGCCGCCATGCGCGCCACGCGCGACGCCTCCGGATGGAACACCGCTGAGCCGAGGCCGATGAGGGCGGCGGCCAGTATTAGCAGCCAGTACTGGTGCGCTGCCGAGAGCAGCAGGAGGCCGCTGAGAGTCGAGCCCATGCCGATCGCCATCGAGAACGGTAACGGCCTGCGGTCGGCGATGATTCCAACGACCGGTTGCAGCAACGACGCCGTGAACTGGAACGTCAACGTCAGGAGCCCGATCTGCCCGAAGGTGAGGGCGTAATTGTCCTTGAGCATCGGGTAGATGGCAGGCAGGAGCGCCTGCATGAGGTCGTTTAGGAAATGCGAGAAGCTGATCGCGGCTATGACCGTGAAGACCGTAGCTGGAACCGCGTTTGTGATGGCCTGCGCAGCAGTCTGCTGCGCTTGCGGCAGTGGGTTGGCGCCCTTTTCGTCCACAACCGCTTCTACCGAACCCTTAGTCGACAACGTGCGCTCCCACCCTCAGCTCAGAGCGCGACCTGCAGGCCGCGCCCGAAAGAATCTTGGCAAACTTACCGCGTTCTAGCCGCGTGCTTACCCGGCCGACCAACCGAGGTCAATGCTCTGCACGCTGCCGGTCACGCCCCAGGCCGCTGCTGAGGCGAGGTAGCTAACCAAGCCTGCCACGTCGGCCGGCTCCAGCATGCGCTTGATAGCTGCGTGCTCCAAGAAGACTTTGGACTCCACCTCGGCGGGCGCCAAGTTGCGTGTGCGCGCCTGGTCGAGAACCTGTGCCTCCACCAGCGGGGTGCGCACGTAGGCTGGCGCCACGACGTTCGCGGTTATGCCGTCCTTGCCACCCTCCAGTGCCGCCACCCTCGCCAGGCCGACCACGCCATGCTTCGCGGCGACGTACGCGCCCTTGAAGGGGCTCGCTGTGAGGCTGTGGGCGCTGCCCATGTAGATGATGCGGCCGCTACCAGTGCGCTTCAAGGCTTCCCAGGCGTACTTGGTCAGCAGAAACGGACCCGTGAGCATGAGTGCGAGCATGTCGTCCCAACGCTCTTCCGGGAAGTCGACTAGCGCGTCGAGGTGCTGGTAGCCTGCGTTGACGACCAGTACGTCCAGCCCGCCTGCCGACTCGACGGTGGCCGATACTGCCGCAGCGCAGCCGGCGCGCGTTGCCAGGTCGGCTATGACGTGTCCGCACCCGAGTTCAGCGGCGACCTCGACCGCGGCCGCTTCGTTCTTGTCGGCGATGACTACCTTCAGCCCGTCAGCTACCAGCCGCTTGGCGCACGCCGCTCCGATTCCGCTCGCTCCGCCCGTAACCAGTGCAACACGTTCACTCATCGTGATGGGAGTCTACGCTCCCCGACGCTGCGTTGGCACCGCGGTCTGCTAGGCCAGCAACCGTGCATTTGATAATACCTACCAGGGAACAGATTCACTGGCCCAGGCCAGCCAACTCCCGCAGCACGGAACCGAGAACATCGACCGCGAGCAAGTACTCGCCAAGGGGCAAACGCTCCTCTGGGGTGTGATCGAGGCTCGAGTCGCCTGGGCCGTAAGCCACCATGGGCACGTTCCAATAGGGCGCCACCACGTTCATATCGGAGGTACCGGTCTTGAGGCTGGGCGTCGGACTCCCATCCGCGGCGCGAATGGCGACGCGGAAGGCGCGTGCTAGCGCGCTGTGGTTGCTCGCGCGCTGGGCGTCGAGGCCCTCAGTGAAGTCCAGCTCCACCCCGTTTGGCAGACTTATTTCGGCAAGCGCCTGTCGCAACGCGCCAGCGTCCCATCGCGGCGGCACCCGCAAGCTGGCTGTGGCGCGACACCACTCCTCGAGGCCGTCGCTGCCGGACTCCACCCCAAGGAGCGTGACCTGCAGCCGCTCGAACAGCCCATCGATGCCCTCGTTGTCGTCGCGGACCCAGGCGCGCAAGGCGGAGTAGGCGTCGACGGCCACCTCCGCCGCGCTGGCGTCCTCCCTGGCAGAGTGCGCGCCCGAACGCCGCGCGCCAATCGTCACGCCAAGGCGCCCCTTGTACCCGAGGGTGTAGCGCTCCCAGCCGCTTGGCTCGCCAACGACGAGCAGGTCGGGCGCGGGGTACGCAGCTACGGCGTGGCGCGCGCCTCTGCTGCTAGGCGCTTCCTCCTCCACCGCCCCGATGACGGTCAGGGTCAGTTGCTCCCACACGCTGTCAGGCGCCCTCGTGGCGGCGGCGAGCGCGGCGCACAAGCTGCCCTTGGCATCCACCACTCCACGCCCGTGCAACTCACAGTCCTCGATGCGTACGGCGATGGCGCCTGGCACCGTATCGATGTGGCCGAGGAACGTCACCTTGAGGGGCCCCGCGCCCCAGATGGCGACGGCGTTCCCGGCCGCGTCAACGAACTGCTCCCGTGCACTGCCGCGGATGGCTCGCGTGAGGTAGTGCGCCACGGCGCTCTCAGCGCCCGACAGGCTCGGCGTGGCTACGGCCCCGAACAGGAGTTGCACAGCGTCTGCATCCGACATCCCCGAGCTGGCTTCCGCAGTCTGCCGCACCCGCCCTGCGACCATCACGCGCGCAGTTCCTCCGCCACCAACGCGACGGCGCGGTCGACCTCGGCGGGCTGCACGATGAGGGGCGGCAGGAACCTCACCACCGTCGCGCCAGCGGCCACCGTAAGCAGCCCACGCTCGCGCAGGCCAGCCACTACCGGCCCGACGCGCTCCTTCAACTCCACGCCGACCATCAGGCCGCGGCCGCGTACTTCCCTGACCCGCTGGCTAGCGCTAGCGCGCAAGCCGGCCATCAGGCGCTCACCCATGACAGCCGCGTTGGTAAGCAGGTCACGCTCAGCAAGTTCGTCCAACACCGCAAGTGCCGCGGCGCAGGCCAGTGGGTTGCCGCCGAACGTCGAGCCGTGCCCGGCGCGCGGCATGGCGCGCGCGACTGAGTCCGTCATGAGCGTGGCGCCGATCGGCACGCCGCCAGCGAGGCCCTTGGCGAGCGTGACCACGTCGGGCGTTACCCCAGCGGCATGCGACGCGAGGAAGGTGCCGGTGCGCCCAACGCCGCACTGCACCTCGTCGAACACGAGCAGCGCACCGTGACGCTCGGTCACCTCGCGGGCGAACTCCAAGTAGCCGGCGGGCGCGGGCTGCACGCCGCCCTCACCCTGAACCGGTTCCACCATGAACGCGGCCGTGTCGTCGTTGACGGCGGCGGCCAGCGCCTCCGCGTCCCCGAACGTCACGAACTCGACCTCGCCAGGCAGGGGCTCGAACGGCTTGCGGTACGAGGCCTCCCACGTGACCGCAAGCGACCCGAGGGTACGTCCAGCGAAACCGCGCTTGGCGGCTACGATGCGCGTGCGGCCAGTAGCTGCCCGCGCCCACTTGACGGCCGCCTCGTTAGCTTCGCTGCCCGAGTTGGATAAGAACGCGCGTTCAAGCGGCGCGCCAACCACTTGAAAGAGACGCTCGAGGAACTCGGCCCTCACGTCGTTGGCTTGGCTCTGAGGGCAGACGATCAGGCGCTCTGCCTGCCCCGCGATGGCGGCAGCCAAGCGCGCGTTGCCGTGACCGACGCTCGCCACCCCGATGCCCGCCATGAAGTCGAGGTACTCGCGCCCGGCCTCGTCGTAGAGGAACACACCCTGACCCCGAACGAACGCCGTCTGCGGGGAGTAGAGCCGCGAGTCGTGGCGCGCCTCGCGCTCGACGACGGTCATGGGCGGCGTCACGCCACCACCGTGCCGTGTCCTGCCAGGGCGCGGCGCACTGGTTGCGCTACACGCGCATCTCCTAGCACCACGCGGCCGACTCCGCCCTGCACGGCAGCCACGGCGCCCATCACCTTCTTCTTCATGCGCCCGTGCGCGAACTGTTGGGCGGCGTCGCTGTCGGCGGCAGCGATGTGCGCCACGAGCGAGCTCTCGTCAGGGAACGCGCGCAATAGACCGGGCACGTTCGAGAGGAGCAGTAAGGCAGCGGCGCCCAAGCCGACCGCAACGGCGGCGGCGGCGCGGTCGCCATCGACGTTCATGGCCACCCCCTCGTGACTGATGGCCGGCGGCGTGAGGACCGGCAGGTAACCCGCGCCAAGCAGCAGCTCCAGCAGGGCGGTGTTGACGCGCTCGACCGTGCCCGTGTGATCTCCACGCAAGAGCAGCACGCGCCCGTCCTCGACGGACCTGACGGTGCCCTTGAACGACCCCTCGAAGAGGCGCCCATCTATGCCGGAGAGCCCAACCGCATTAACGCCGCGCGCCTGCAGGCGCTCGACGATCCCCTTGTTGACCTTGCCGCAGTAGACCATCTCGAACACCTCGAGCGTGGCGCGGTCCGTGTAACGGCTCTGGTGGCCACTAGGGCTGGTGACGAAGCGGGGCGGGACGCCCAACTGGGCCGAGATGCGATTGGTCTCCGCGCTACCTCCGTGCACGAGCACGACGCTCACCCCTTCTTGCCACAGGGCGGCCACGTCGTCGCACACGCTGTCCAAGTCGATGCCCTCCGACCCGCCGACCTTGACGACAACTGGGGCGCTCACGGGTGGAGACCGGTGAAGCCGAGGCCGGCCGCCTCGGGGAGTCCCATGGCGATGTTGAGCGACTGCAGGGCGTGCCCCGCCGTGCCCTTCACGAGGTTGTCTAGCGCCGCCATCACGACGAGCCTGCCGCTGGCCTCGTCCAGTTCGAAACCGACGTCACAGTAGTTGCTGCCGTCCAAGATCTTCGGGTCCGGCACGCGGTGCACTCCCCTGCGCGCCCGCACGATGCGCACGAACGGCTCGGCGTCGTATGCGTCGCGGAACGCGGCCAGCACAGTAGCGTCCGTAACGCCTTCCCGCACGAAGGTGTGAGCGGTGACCAGCACGCCCCTGATGCGCTCGATGGCGGTAGCGGTCAGGTGGACGGTCGGGGCGCCTGGCAGCGCCTCTGCGATCTCGGCCTGGTGGCGGTGACGTGTAGGCGCGTACGTGCGCACTGCCCCTGAGCGCTCAGGGTGGTGCGAGGCGCCTGAGACGCTGCTGCCGCCCGCGCTGCTGCCGATCTTGGCGTCGAGGATGACGTCGCGCGTCTCATCTAGTAGCGCCACCGTTGGGTGCAGCGCCAGGATGGCCGCCGTGGCGATGCAGCCAGCACCGGCTATGCGCTGCGCTCCCTGTAGCCGTTCGCGGTTGAGTTCCGGGTTGGCATAAACGAACGTGCCGAGGAGGTCCGGTCGGCTGTGCGCCTCCTTGTGGTGAGCCGCGTACGCCGCCTCGTTCGGCAAGCGGAAGTCCTCGGACAAGTCGACGAGGTGCGGCGCGAGCGGCGCGACATCTTCGATGCGCTTGGCGAGTTCCCCGTGTGGCAAGGCGGCGATGAGTACGTCGCACGCGCTCAGGTCGTCAGGGTGGCTGAAGCGCAAGTCGGTTACGCCGCGCAGGTTGGGGTGCACCAGGTGAACGGGGTGGCCGGCGTGCTCGCGACTCGTGACCTGCGCGACCTCGAGGGCGGGATGCCCGAGCGCCAGCCGCAGGAACTCGCCGCCGGCGTAGCCCGACCCGCCTACGATGCTGACGCGCGCCCTGCTCACGCCACCAGCTCCAGTTGCGCGGCGGCGTGCCTGGCGATAAGGCCGGGGATGTCGACGCCCGTCGTCGTTATGGAGTTGCGGAACTCCATGGTGTGGTTGACCTCGATGACGAGGAGCCCGCGCGCCGACTCGACGAGGTCGATGGCGAGGATCCCGCCGCCCACGGCGCGAGCAGCGCCGAGCGTGACCGCGATGAGGTCTTCAGTCAGCGGGCAGTTGCTCGCCACGCCGCCGCGCGCCGTGTTCGTGATCCAGTCGTCGGACGTGCGGTAGATGGCTGCTACGACCTCGTCGCCGATCACGAACGCCCGGACGTCGCGCCCCGGCTTGTCGATGTACTCCTGCAGGTAGTGCACCTTGTGCTCGGGACCGCCGAGGACTTCCTTGTACTCGAGGAGCGCCTCGGCAGCCGCGCGTGACTCCAGCCGCGCCACCAGCCTGCCCCAGCTACCAACGAGCGGCTTGATGACGACCGGGTAACCGAGTCGCTCCGCCTCCGCTAGAGCCGCGTCCCTGTCGACGGCGACGCTCGTGCGCGGCGTCGGCACGCCGTGACGCACGAGGGCGGCGCTGGTGGCGAGCTTGTCGCCGCACACCTCGATGACCTCTGGCCGGTTGAGGACAACGCTGCCTGCCGCCTGGTAGGCGCGCGCAAGGCTAAGCCCGCGCCACTGCGACACGCAGCGTTGCAGCACTACCGCTGGCGCGGCGGCGCCGAGCTCGATGGCGATGGTCGCCGCGTAGAGCGGCGTGCACGGAACGCCAACGCGCTCGAAAGCGTCGAACAGCAGGCGTTCCTCTTCGCGCAAACGGTCGTAGACCACCGCCACCGAGTCGGTCACTCGCCCCAGTCCTCGGCCTCTTCCGGCGCTAGTTCGAAGCGTAGCGGCTCGAGGCCGACGACTTCGAGTTCCGCGCCCTCGTCCGTTACAAGCAGCTCGCCGAGCATGAGGGTGGCTGGGTCGAGGGTCAGGCGTCCGTGTGGGGTGTCGATGAGTTGCATGGTCTCCTCCGTTTTCCTTGGTCGCGAGCTGCGCAGGCCAGAGCGCTGGCAGCCAGAGCGTCGGCGCGAACAGTAGCTTTCGTTTCTAAGGTCGGCGTTTCGGCGCCGCGTGCTCAGGCCGAACGGCCGAGGGGCAGCTTAGACCGCTACGGCGAGTGTGTCAACCCCACGTTTTAGCGATGGGAATGGGCGTTCCTGTAGATTCGAAGGTGGTTCGAACATCGTCCGGAAGGATGCAAGGCGCGCTCCGCTAGCACCACACGGCTAACGGCCGAACTCGGCCATGTACTTACGAATCGTAAGTGTGCTAGAGCAACGTGCCCGTGAGGATCAGTTTGGCGAGAGCGAAGAAGATGACGATGCCGGTAACATCGACGATCGTCGCAACGAACGGCGTCGACGAGGCGGCGGGGTCCGCGCCCATGCGCTTTAGGAGTATCGGCAGCAGCGACCCGGTGAGCGACCCCCACAGCACGACCCCGACGAGCGAGATGGCGATGGTCACGGCGATCAGAAGCCACGCGTCGCCGTACGAGTCGAAGGCGAAGCGCCAGATGGCCACCCGCAAGAACCCTAGGAGCCCTAGCAGCCCGCCTAATGCCAACCCGGCACCGAGCTCGCGGCGCATGATGTGCAACCAGTCCCTCACCCCGACCTCGCCGAGCGCCATGGCGCGCGTGACGAGGGCAGCCGCCTGCGAGCCGGAGTTGCCGCCGCTCGAGATGATGAGGGGCAGGAAGAGCGCGAGCACCACGGCGCTGGCGATCTCCGCCTCGAAGAAGCCCATGGCGGTCGCCGTGAGGGTCTGGCCTAGGAAGAGGAGCACGAGCCAGAACGCGCGCTTACGGATGACGCGGCCCAACGAGATGCTGAGGTACGGCTCCTCGAGCGCTTCCACCCCACCGAGCATCTGGATGTCCTCTGTCGCCTCTTCCTCGGCAACGTCGAGGACGTCGTCGACCGTCACGATCCCGATGATCACCCCGTCCGAGTCGACGACGGGCAGGGCGGAGCGGTCGTGCTTGCGGAACACCGCGACGGCGGCTTCCTGGTCGTCAGAAGCGTGCAGCGCCACGAACTGCTCGTCGATCATCTGGTCGATGCGCGTACTCGGGTCCACCAGGAGCAGCTCGCGCATGCGCAGGTCGTCGATCAGCACGCCGCCCGGCCCGGTCACGTAGACGACGTTGAGGGTCTCGGAGTCGCGCCCGTACACCCGCACGTGGTCGAGGGCCTGACCGGCCGTCCACTGGCGCTTGACGGCCACGTAGTCCGGCGTCATGAGGCGGCCGATCGACTCCTCCGGGTAGTTGAGGAGGCGCGTAGCCACGTCGCGCTCTGCCGGGGTGAGGAGGTTCATGAGACGCCGGGTTACCTCGCCGGGGAGCTCCTCGAGGAGCGCCGTGCGGTCGTCGGCCGACATCTCGTTGAGAATGCCAGCCACTTCGCGGTCGCCTAGCGCCTTTATCAGGCGTTCTTGGGAGGCGAGGGTGAGGTACTCGAAGGTATCGAGCGCCCGCTCGCGCCCCAGCAAACGGAAGACGACGGCCTCCGCCTCGTTCGGCAGCGCCTCGAGCACGTCAGCCATGTCCGGCGGTCCGAACTGCCCGAGCCGTTGGTGGATCTGGTCGAAGCGGCGCTCAGCGACCAGGCGCTCGAGCTCCGCTACTTGCTCTGGGGCCGCAGCAGTCTCAGGTCCTGGCATCAGTTCAGCTCGTCCAGGGTGAGGCGGAAGGACGGCACGAACGCCTCCATGAAGTAGCGCACGGCTGGGTCCTCGATCGCGGCGAGTTCCTTGAAGATCGCCTGCTCGGCGCGCACGAACTCGAGGTTGCCCGCCTTGGCCTCCTCGAGGCACTTGAGGTAAGCGCAGATCTTGTCGGCCTGCTTGACGAGCTTCCAACACGCGGCGTCGTCCGGTCCGGGAAAGAAGAGCGGTGCGTAGTCTGCCTGCAGTTCGGGCGGCAGCATGCCGAGCAGCCGCCTGCGCGCGACCGTCTCGATGCCGCCAAGCGCCTCTTTGATGCTCGGCGTGAAGTACTTGACTGGCGTCGGCACGTCGCCGGTGATGACCTCTTCTGCATCGTGGAACACGGCGAGCAGCGCAGTGCGCTCGGGGTCAACCGCCCCGCCGAGTTGGCGGTTGGTGATGACGGCCAGGGCGTGCGCCACCATGGCAACCTGCAAGGAATGCTCCTGCGTGTTCTCTGCCCTGGTGTTACGCATGAGGCCCCAGCGTTGGATGAACTTGAGCCTGGCTACGTACGCGAAGAAATGGCTGGTCACGCCCGCCATCGTATCCGTATGAAACAATCCATTGACGCCTAGCGCTCTCATCATTAGGCTCGAGCAGTAGGAGGACATAAGTGAAGCGTCTCGCCCTCATCGCTCTCGGTCTCATCGTGGTCTTGGTAGCCGCGTGCGCACCTGCGCCGTCCATCGCCACCAACGTGCCCGTGACCCTCATCTCGGTGTCTGTCCCCGCCATCAAGGGCGACGCCGTCGTCCTTCAGGGCCGCTACTTCGGTGACGGCCGCACCGGCGGCGACGCCGCGAACTACGTGATCGTCGGGTCCAACGCGGAAGGCAACGGCGGCCAGAAGGCCACCATCCTCGATTGGTCCCCGACGCGCATCACCTTCGTGGCCCCGGAAACCGGCGGCAACGGTTGGGTGTTCGTCTACGCTGGGGGCATCAAGAGCAACGGGCTCCCCACCAACCTGCCTTAACCGCAACTTCTTCCCTCGCGGCGACTCCTCCGCTTGCCGCGCCACTAGCCGAGGTGGCTGCCCTACGGGGCGGTCGCCTCGCTTCTGCTGCGCTACTGCCGAGGTGTAGACTCCCGTACGATGAAGCTCCAGGCCGTTAAGGGCACCCAAGACATCCTCCCAAGCGATCAGCCCACTTGGCACGCCGTAAGCGCGGCAGCCGCGAACGTCCTCGGTGACGCGGGGGCAGGCAAGATCACCACCCCCATCTTCGAGTTCACTGAGGTGTTCGAGAAGTCGGTAGGCGACTCTGCCGATCTCGTCGTCCAGAAGGAGATGTACACCTTCGAGGACCGCGGCGGTCGCAGCCTCACGTTGCGGCCAGAGTTCACGGCTGGCGTGATGCGCGCGTTCATCGAGCACGGCATGCACACCCTCCCGCAACCCGTGAAGCTCTGGAGCGAAGGTCCGCTGTTCAGGGCCGAGAACGTGCAGCGCGGCCGCTTCAGGCAGTTCCACCAAGTCAACTACGAGACCATCGGCACGGACGCGCCCGTGGCCGACGCCGAGGCCATCGAGCTCCTCTACCGCACGCTTCAAGCCTGCGGCCTCACGCGCCACCGCATCAAGCTCGGCTCGGTAGGCGACCCTAGCGACCGTCAGGCCTACAACGCCTACTTGCGCGCTGAACTCGCTGGCGTGGCTGAGCGACTGACGCCCGTCAGCCAGGAACGCTTGCGCCTCAACCCCCTCAGGGTCCTCGACAGCAAGGACGCGGGCGACCAGGCGTTGATAGCGCACTTGCAAAGGCCAGTCGAGCGCCTGACTGGCGCCGCGCGCGAACACCTCACCGCCGTCGAGGAGCACTTGCAGGCGTGGGGCGTGCCTTACGACCTAGACCCGGCCATAGTGCGGGGGCTCGACTACTACCGCCGCACGGCGTTCGAGGTCCACTATCACGGTATCGGCGCACAGTCGGCGCTCGGTGGTGGGGGTCGCTACGACGGGCTGAGCGAGCAACTCGGCGGTCCCGCCGTGCCGGGTATCGGTTGGGCGTTCGGCGTGGAGCGCGTACTCGACGCGTTGCAGCAGGAGGCGAACCAGGTGGCCAGCGAACGGGCGCGCCCCGCCCTGTTCGTCGTCGCGCTCGACGACGAGGCGGTCGCCGAGGCCTCCTCCCTCGCCGTGCAGTTGCGGAGGCAGGGCATGTGGGTCGAGTTCGCGTACCAGCGCCGCAACCCGGGCAAGGGCCTGCGCGACGCCGACCGCAGCAGGGCGCGCTTCGCGGCCCTACGCGGCGCAGAGGAGCGGGGCCGCGGCGCGTGGCAACTCAAAGACCTGGCAAGCGGTGAGCAGCTGGAAGTCGCCGAGGAGCGGTTGGGCAGCGTCCTTGCCGAGCGCCTCGCATCTTGAAAGGCGCGTGAGCATGAAGCGAAGCCACACCTGCGGTGCCTTGAGGGCGACCGACGCGGGAAGCGAAGTAACGCTGCAAGGCTGGGTCAACCGCCGCCGAGACCTTGGCGGACTGGTCTTCCTCGACCTCCGGGACCGCTACGGCCTCACGCAGGTCGTCGTGGAGCCAGATGACGCCAGCGCCTTCGCTGCCGTGCAGGACGTGCGCAGCGAGTTCGTCGTCGAAGTCGTCGGCACCGTAAGGGAGCGCCCAGCGGCTCAGCGCAACGCGCGCATGGCGACGGGCGCCGTCGAAGTCGTGGCGCGCAACGTCACCGTCCTCTCCCTCGCCCGCACCCCGCCGTTCGTCATCGACGGCAGCGCCGCAGACGGCGAGGTCAACGAGGAGCTGCGCCTCAAGTACCGCTACCTCGACCTGCGCCGGCCGACCGTCCTGGCACCGATCCTCCTGCGCCACCGCGTAACGAAGGCCATCTGGGAGTTCCTCGACGACCGCGACTTCGTGCAAGTCGAGACTCCTCTGCTCACCCTCTCCACTCCAGAGGGGGCGCGCGACTTCGTCGTGCCAGCGCGGCAGAAGCCGGGCAGTTTCTACGCTCTGCCGCAGTCGCCGCAGCTCTTCAAGCAGATGCTGATGATGGCTGGCGTCGACCGCTACTTCCAGGTGGCGCGCTGCTTCCGAGACGAGGACCTGCGCGCCGATAGGCAACCCGACTTCACGCAACTCGACATCGAGATGTCGTTCGTGGACGAAGACGACCTCATGACCCTCAACGAACAGTTGATGGCGCACGTCGTGCGCGCGGCGACCGGCGCCGAGATCGTCACGCCGTTCCCGCGCCTGTCCTACCAGGCGGCCATGGACCGCTACGGTTCGGACAAGCCTGACGTGCGCTTCGCCTTCGAACTGCATGACGTCTCTGCCGCCCTGGCCGGGAGCAGCTTCAGGGGCTTCGAGGCGGCCAGCCAACAGGGCGGCGCCGCGAAGGCCCTCGTGGTGCCAGCGCGCGACGCTGCGCCGCTAACGCGCAAGGCGCTTGCCGAACTCGAGGAGCACGCCAAGGTCTTCGGCGCCCGCGGCTTGGCGTGGCTCAAACGCGGCCCGGACGGGTTCACTGGGCCCGTCGCGAAGTTCTTGGCGCCAGCGGAGGCCGAGGCGCTTGGGGCGTTGGCGCCCAACGATGGCGACACCCTGCTACTAGTCTCTGGAGAGTGGAAGACGGCGTGCACGGCTCTCGGCGCCGTCCGCTTGCGCCTGCCCGAACTGTTGGGGCTCGAGCAGGACAGCCGCGCCCTCGCCTTCCTCTGGGTCGTCGACTTCCCGCTCCTCGAGCAAGACGCGGAGACGGGCGCCTGGACTTACATGCACCACCCGTTCACGCGCCCGCAGGAGGCAGACATGGAGCGCATGGAGTCAGACCCTGGCAGCGTCAAGGCCCACGCGTACGACCTCGTCCTGAACGGCTCCGAGGTCGGCGGCGGCAGCTTGCGCATCCACCGCCTCGACGTGCAAGAGCGCATGTTCACCGCGCTCGGCTTCACACCAGAGGAAGCGGAGAGCCGCTTCGGGTTCTTCCTCGAGGCCCTCGCGCACGGCGCCCCGCCCCACGGCGGCATCGCGTGGGGCCTCGACCGCCTCGTCATGCTGCTAGCCGGCACCGGCAGCATCCGCGACACCATCGCGTTCCCAAAGAACCAGCGCGGCGCGGACCCGCTCACCGGCGCGCCGGGACGGCTAGACGACAAGCAGCTCGCCGAGCTCGGCCTCAGCGTCGCCCGAAGCAGCCAGGCATGATCCCGCTAGTCGTGCTCGATCTTGACGGCACGATCATAGGCTCGAGCGGCCTGGTGCAGGAGTGCATCTGGGAGGCGGCTGAACGGGCGCGCAACGCGGGCGTGAAACTGGCGGTCTGCACCGGTCGCCCCGGCTTCGGGGTCGCGCAGCGCGTGGCGCAACGCTTGGGGCCGGATAACCCGCACGTGTTCCAAAGCGGCGCGTACCTCGGCTACCCAGACGGCCGCACCATCAAGGCGGTCGCGCTCAAGGACGACGACCTTCAGACCATCATCGACCTGTCGCGGCAACGGGGCGCCGTGCTCGAGCTGTACACGCCGAGCTCCTTGTACGTCGAACGCACGACGGACCTGAGCGAAGCGCACGCGAACATGATCGGCGTAACCGCCATCGTCAGGGACCTAGAGGACGTGGCCGCCAACGAACCCGTCGTACGCGCGCAGTGGGTCGTGCCTGAGGGCAAGGCAGAGGCCATCGGCGACCTCGCGCCTGCCGGGGTGACGCTTGCGTACGCGAACAGCCCGGCGTTGAGCGGCATCACCTTCATCTCCATCACGCGCGCTGGGGTCTCCAAGGCCTCAGCCATCAAGCAGCTCGCTGAGCAGATGCGCATTCCGCTAGCGAACGTCATGGCGGTGGGCGACAGCCACGGCGACCTGCCGATGCTCGAGGTGGTCGGGCACCCGCGCGTGGTTGCCAACGCCTCCCCCGAGCTCCTAGAGCGCTACGCTTCTGTCGGCGACGTCGAGGCGTGCGGCGCCGTCGAAGCGCTCGAGGAGGCCATTGGCGGCCATAGCGGCTTGTTACACTCACCCTCATGAAGATCGTCTCCATCAATGCCTTGCCGCTTCACGTCGGCGAGCGCGTTCAGCTCAACGGTTGGCTAACTGGCATCAGGTCGAGCGGCAAGATCGCGTTCCTGCAGTTGCGCGACGGCAGCGGCTTCGTTCAGGGCGTACTGGCGCGCAACGAGGTCGACGAGGCGACGTTCGACTTGGCGCGTTCGCTCCCGCAGGAGGCGGCCGTTGCCGTCGTAGGCGAGGTGCGCGCAGACGCGCGGGCGCAGAACGGCGTCGAGCTCGGTTTGAGTGCCGTCAACCTCATCGGCCCTAGCGGCGACTACCCGATCACGCCGAAGGAACACGGCGTCGACTTCCTCTTCGACCACCGCCACCTCTACCTGCGCCACAAGGCGCCGTGGGCCATCATGCGCATCCGCGACGAAGTGGAGCGCGGCGTGCACGACTTCTTCGGCGACCGCGGCTTCGTGCGCTTCGACGCGCCGTTCTTCATGCCCACCGCCGTCGAGGGAACGACGAACCTCTTCGAGATCTCGCTCTTCGAGGAGGAGCACGCCTACCTCTCGCAGTCAGGTCAGCTCTACGCGGAGGCGGGCGCGATGGCCCTCGGCAAGGTCTACTCCTTCGGGCCGACGTTCCGGGCAGAGAAGAGCAAGACGCGCCGTCACCTCCTGGAGTTCTGGATGATCGAGCCGGAAGTGGCGTTCCTCGAGCACGAGGGCAACATGCAGCTCCAGGAGGACATGGTCGCGTACCTCGTCGGGCGCGTGCTCGAGGAGCGCAGCGCCGAGCTAGCCATTCTCGGCCGCGACGTGAGCAAGCTCGAGCCAAGCGCTAGCGGGTCGTTCCCGCGCATCACTTACGACGACGCCATCGCGTACCTCAACAGCAGGGGCGAGTCGCTGACCTTCGGTGACGACTTCGGCGCGCCGCACGAGACGCTACTCGGCGAGCGCTATGACCGCCCCGTGTTCGTCGAGAAGTGGCCGACAGCCGCCAAGGCGTTCTACATGCAGCCCGTGCCAGGCGACCCCACGAGGGTGCTAGCGTCCGACCTCATCGGGCCGGAGGGTTACGGCGAGCTGATCGGGGGCTCGCAGCGCATCCATGACCTCGCCCTCTTGCAGCAGCGCATCGCGGAGCACAACCTGCCTAGCGAGGCGTTCGAGTGGTACCTCGACTTGAGGCGGTACGGCAGCGTGCCGCACTCGGGTTACGGCATGGGCTTCGAGCGCTTCCTTGCCTGGCTGACCGGTGCGCACCACCTGCGCGAGGTGATCCCGTTCCCGCGCATGCTCACGCGCATGTACCCGTAGGCTTACAGGCTGGCAGGCACGGCGACGTGGTCTAGCAACGTGGTGGTCGGTTGACCGTCACGCAAGTACCTGACCCGCTCAGCCCCGTTGGCCTCCGCCGTTGCCGTCAGCGAGCGCAGCATGGCCAGTTCTTGCGCCACGCTCACACCAACCGGTTGCGGGACGAGCATGTCGATGACGGCCACGCGCTGGCGTTCGAGCGTGTCGACGAAGACGCGCGGGGCAGGCAGGTCGCTTGGCCACACTCCCAGCTGCACTAACTCGGCCCGCAGGGCGCCGAGCACCACTGACAGTCTCTGGGAGGCGCCTTCCGGCACGGCAACGCGCACCGTCCGTGAACGCTCGAGTCCGCTCTCATCGACGATGACGAGTCGCACCTCCTGCTCAGGCAGTGGCGGGTTGGCGCGGTCGATGGCGATGCTTGGTTCTTGCTCTGGCCGCCACGCCGGTGAGCGCAACTGCGACAGCGCCGCCACCAACAGCAGGCAGGCGACGAGGACTTGCGGTGTAGCTACGGCTCGCAGTAGCCGCCTCCAGGCGGCCGCTGGCTGCTTCATCGTCGCGGCTTCACTGCTGGGTGCCGATCGTGCCGTCGCGCACGAGCTGGTCCACGGCCTCGGCGAGGCGGTCAGCTAGGCCGTCGGACGCGAGGTCGGCGGGCGAGAACTCGAACAGCACGCCGCGCCCAGCAGCCCCGCCGAGCACCTGGATGGGTGCGCTCGTCAGGCCCTCAGCGCGGTAGCCGCCGATGGCGAACAACCTGCCTGCCAACGCCTCCGCGACGCGCCTGCCGACATCCAGGTCCGGCACGAGGCCAAGGAGCAGCTGACGCCTTAGGGCGTCTGTTTCACCGTTGCGCACGGCTTGTGCGGCGTTCTCACGCACGGCGAGCTCGAGCGATGTGACGTTGCTCGCGTCCCCGAGGTAGTAGGCGCGGTACTCGCCGACGGCCAGTTCGGCGGCGTGGAGGCTGAGGAACAAGTCGGCACTAGCGCCGGTGCGTGAGCGCTCCGGCACGGGGACGGGGCTATCGGAGCGGCGCGTCAGCTCGACGTGCATCCCGCGCCCTTCGAGGGCGTTGGCTAGGCGCTCGGCGAACGCCAAGGTCAGTGCGGCCTCGCTGCCTAACCCGCCGGCGACTACGCCCGCGTCGGCTCCGCCATGGCCCGGGTCGAGGACCACCGTCACCTTCTTCTCGGCCTGCTCAGCTCCCGCGGCTCCGAACGACAAGTTCAGCCGGAAGCCGCGCCCTTCAGGCACGGCGTAGACGCGGTAGCTGCTGCCCGGCCTTAGCTGCACGCGCACTTCGCTTGCACCGCCGCTCGCAGACGCGTTCGCCACCATGAAACTGGCGCCGTCGAGCGGCGCCAACCGCGTCTCGATGTCCGTGCGGTCGAGGTAGACGTGCAGGGTCGACAGCGGTTCGTTGTAGTAGGTCGAGTAGCGCACCGGCGCGCTCAGCGCTAGCTCAAGCCGTTCGCCGCCGCCTTCTTGCAGGCGCATGCCCGTCAGGCGCGCGCGGGGTTGCACGACCATGACGGTGTCTTCGTTCGACAAGTAGGTGACGCTCGCCCCCAAGGCCTCCGCTACCGGCTTGACCGGCACGAAGACCTCGCCGTTGACGCGCACCGCCGGCCCGCCGCCCACCGGGCGACCGTCGAGCCAGACGGAGTCGGCAGGCGCGTTCGCGCCCAGCTCGATGAGGACGAGCTGCAACACGCGGCCGCCTGCCTGCAAGGTGACGAGGTTGCGACCGGAGTCGCCCGTCAGGTCGGCGCCAAGGGCCTGCGCGAGGGCGGAGCCAGGCGCGTAGCTAGTCCCGCCGATCAACGAGGTCGTGTTGCCAGCGATCTCGCGGCCGTTGACGAGGAGGCGTGGTTCGGCGCCGGCGACCGCCACTAACGTCAACGCCAGCAGCGCAAGCAGTGGCCGGATGCCCCGCAGCCACGCAGCAACGGGAGGCCAGGCGTTCACTTGCGCCGCCCGCGCGCCAACTCGCGGTCCATCTCGCGCTGCGCGTCCTTCTTGGCGGCGTCGCTGCGCTTGTCGTGAACCTTCTTGCCGCGCGCCAAGGCCACTTCGAGCTTGGCCCAGCCGTCCTTGAAATAGAGCTTGAGAGGGATCAGGGTGAGGCCGCGGCGCTCGAGCCCGCGCGAGATCTCGACGATCTCGCTGGCGTTGAGGAGCAGGCGCCTGCGGCGCGTTGGTTCGTGGTTGTTGTAGCTCGCCTGTTCGTAGATGGGGATGTTCATGCCTTCGACGAACACTTGCCCGCCTGCGACGCGTGCGTAGGCCTCGGCTATCGAGCCGCCGCCGTGGCGTAACGATTTGACCTCGCTGCCGGTCAGTTCGATGCCGGCCTCGAAGGATTCGAGTAGTTCGTAGTCGTGAGATGCGCGTCTGTTGCGGAGCATGGCGGTTACCGGGCGCCATCTTATCCGGCGGGGACATGAGGGCGGCTCATTCCAACAACGCGCCGACGTCGCGCGGGTCGACGTCGACCGCCAACTTGGCACCCGCGTAGCGTTGAGGTACGAGAGCTAGGAGGCTCTCGAGCCGCACCTCGTCTCCTGCACGCAGGAGGAGTTGGAAGAGGAACTGGCCCTTGATGCGCTGGATGGGCGCGCTCGCTGGCCCCATGACTTCCTCTGGCTGAGCCCCGCCGGTGGCCAATGCGTCCGCCGCGTGTTGGGCTGCCGCGAGGGCGCTGCCACGGTCGCGGGCGGAGAACTGCAGTTTCGCGAGGCTCGCGAACGGCGGGTAACCGAAACGCTTCCGTCGCGCGAGTTGCTGCTCGACCTGCGCGTGGAGGGCCGCTGCCTGGTCCTCTGCCGCGAGCGCGGCGAGGACGCCGTTCTCAGGCGCGTAGGTCTGGACGAGCATGAGCGGCGGCCTGGTGGCGCTCAGTTCGGTGAGGCGCAAGAGGGTACGGGTAGCTTCTTCTTCCGAGCGGAAGTCGGCGGCGGCTAAGTGAGTGTCGAAGTGCGTTACGGCCACGAGCGCCAAGTCTGGTAGCGGCGGCAGCCCGAGGAGGGCGAGGGTGCCAACGATCACGCCTGGCGCCCCCTCGACCATGGCCCTCACGTCGTTTCTCTGGTCGCGGTCGTAGCGGTACACGGGGAAGCCACCGAGGCTGCCGCGGAGCTGAGACGCCACCCACTGCGTTCCCGCCCCACGCAGTGGACCGACGTTCGTGCCGCCGCACGCCGGGCAGCGCTCAGGCGGCCGCTCCTCGTGCCCGCACTGGTGGCAGCGCAGCTTGGCCTCGTCCTTGTGATAGCGCAGGGTGAGGTCGCAGTTGGGGCACGGCGCCTGCCAGCCGCACTCCTGGCAACCGAGCGAGCCAGAGTAGCCGCGGCGCGGCGCCAAGATCAGCGCCTGCCTCTCCCGCTCCACTACTTGCCTAAGCGTGCGCGTCAGGTCCGGGTGAACCGGCCAGTTGCCGCCACTGCCCAGGTCGGCGACGTGCAGCCGCAGGCGCGGCAGCGGCAACTCGCGGCGGGCGTCCGCACCGACCTGCACGGCGAGGTCGGGGCTGATGACCACGTCGAGGAGCGTCGTGGGAACGCCTGCCGCCTGGGCGAGCGTGCGCGCGGCCTTCGAGACGAGCGTGCGGGAGCCGGACTGGAGCTTGTAAGCGGAACTGGCGGCCTCGAGCAGGACTATCCGGCCGAGCCGCGGCATGGGCGCGAGCAGGGCGAGGTAGGTGCCGACCAGCACGTGCGGCGCACCACCTTGCAGTTCGCTCCATAGCCGCATGCGTTGCCTGTCGTTGGCTTCGCCCGTCAGCAGCGCGGTCGGCAGCGCCTCGCCGAGGTAGGCAGCCGCCTCGGCCGCGACGGCGGCCTCTGGCGCCAACACGATGACGCCGTGGCCGCGCTCGATGTCGGCCCGCAACCGCGGCAGCAGCGCGGCAAGGCGCGAGCGCCGCCTGCCGCCAACGACAGCGCCAGCGCCTGGCGGCGGCACGTACTCCGGCGGAACTTCAGCCAGCGCTGCAGGCGGGGCTTCCGGGAACGGCGGCGGTGGCTCGTCGGCGGGAACATCGAGGTACTCCACGTACCCCTTCGTCACCAACGCGCGCACGGCGCTGACGCTCACGCCCGCCTCCTCTGCCAACGCCACGGCGCTCTGCGCCTCCCCTACCTCGAGCAGGCGCTCTAGCGCGATGCGTTGCGGCAGGCGCCGCGCGCCCTCGAGCTCGTCGTCTGGCGGGCGCGCCGGCACGAGCACTCGCCGCGTCTGAACGACGGGCAGTGCCCGCTCATCGACCAACCCTTGACGGCGCAGCTCCTCAAGCGCCTTGCCAGGCAGTGCGGCCGCAGCGAACCAGGCGCCGTCGGCGGCAACGGACGGCGCCTGCGCTCCTAGCGCCTCGAGGTAAGCCGCTGCACCTTCGTGAAGGCGCAGCTCGTGAGCGAGTTCCTGCTGGAGACCCGGTGGGTTGAGGGTCGCTAGCACCAGCCCGGCTGGCACGCCCGAGTTCCTCGCCAGGCTCATGACCGTCTGCAGCCCACTGCTTAGCAGCCAAGGGTGGCCCTCGAGCACGTGCAAGGCGTGGCGCAGTTCCACGCCGCGGCCGGCGTCGACCAACCGCACGTCGACCACCAGGCCGAGCCGCACGCCGCCTTGCCACGGCACTACGACCCGCTGGCCGGGGACCGGCTCGGCGCCCTGCAGTGGCGGCAGGTAGGTGAGCGGCCCTAACGGCAGCGGGAGCAACACGTCGATCGCGTGGGGCACTAGGCCAGTCTAGCCCCGCGTCGCGGCAAGGTTAGAATCGCGGCGATGACGTCCAGGAGCAACAGTTACAAGGCAGCAGGTGTCGACCTGCGGGCGGCAGAAGAGACGGTCGACCTCATCTCCAGCGCCGTCGCAAGTACCTACACGCCCCAGGTGCTCAAGGGCTTGGGCGCCTTCGGTGGCCTCTTCGCTGTGCCGGAGGGCTACGCGCAGCCCGTGCTCGTGGCGTCGACGGACGGCGTTGGCACCAAGACCGTCGTGGCAACGCAACTGGAGCGCTTCGAGCAGATCGGCAGCGACCTCGTCAACCACTGCATCAACGACATCCTGGTGCAGGGAGCTACTCCGCTGTTCTTCCTCGATTACGTCGCCGCCTCGCGCCTCGAGCCGACGGTGGTGGCGCAGGTCGTGGCCGGCGCGGCGGCAGCGTGCCGCGAGGCAGGCATGGCCTTGCTTGGTGGCGAAACGGCCGAGATGCCGGGGGTGTACGCGCCTGGTCAGCTCGATGTGGCGGGCACTATCGTCGGGATCGTCGAGCGCGCCGCCGTGATCGACGGCTCCACCGTCAGGGCTGGAGACGCGCTGCTCGCCTTCGAGTCGGGTGGCTTGCAGACGAACGGTTTCAGCTTGGCGCGTCACCTGCTCGGCGAGCGCCTGGACGACTCGCTACCCGGCGACGAACTCGGGCGCACGATCGGCGCCGCACTCATGGCGCCTCACGTCAGCTTCCTCCCCGCGGTGCGGCCCCTGCTGGGCAGCGGTCTCCTGAAGGCCATGGCGCATATCACGGGCGGTGGCCTGCCTGGCAACTTGCCGCGCAGCCTCCCGGCTGGCCTCGGCGCCACGGTCAGGCGCGGTAGCTGGCCCGAGCCCGCCGTCTTCGGAGAGTTGGTGCGAGCGGGAGGGCTGCCTGACGCGGAGGCGTTCGCGGCCTTCAACATGGGCGTAGGTCTCGTGTTGGTCGTCGCGCCAGAAGCGGTCGCGGAAGTGAGAGCCAAGGTAGGGAGCCTCGGCGGGTCCCGACCAGCCCTGCATCACATCGGTGACGTCGTTACGGGTGAGGGTGTGACTATCGTTTGAGCGCCGCGCCTACTGCGGTGATTGGTTCCTCACCCGTGAGATGACGTTGTCGACGAGCGTGGCCCGCACGTTGGAGGCCAGGTCTAGCGTGTTCCGCACGTCCAGCGCAGGCAGGGTGACGGTGAACACCGATCCCTCGCCAAGCCGCGACTCCACGGCGACGCTGCCGCCGTGCTGCTGCACGATCCACCTGACGATGGCGAGCCCGAGTCCGCTGCCGTTTCCGCGCCCAGAACGCGCGCCGTCCACGCGGAAGAAGCGGTCGAACAGGTGAGGCAGCGCTTCAGAGGGAATGCCCGCCCCGTCGTCCAGCACTTCTAGGTACACCTGCGTGCGCTCCGGGCGCACCGCGATGGTCACCTTCTTGGCTCCCGCGTTGATGGCGTTCTGCACGAGGTTCAGTAGGACCTGCTTGAGGCGCGTGAAGTCGCCCATGACCTCGGCAAGCGGCGTGGTGCTGCGCGCCTCGATGACCGTCGAGCCGGCGACGGGCGCCACTTCCTGCTTGACGGCATCGACTACCTCCACGAGGTTCATCGGCTCGAGGTGGACGGTGAAACCGGCGTCTGCGCGGGCCAGCTCGAGCAGGTCGTTGACGAGCTTGGCCATGCGCTCGCTCTCCCGTCGGATGACCTCGAGCGAATCGAGCTGATCGGGTGTCGGATTGGTGCGCCGCAGCAGGTAACTGACGTGCCCGCCGATGGCGGTTACCGGGGTCCTCAGCTCGTGACTAGCGTCAGCGGTGAAGCGCCGTTGCGTCTCGAACGATTCCTGCAGGCGGTCAAGCATGTGGTTGATGGTCACGCCGAGGTCGCGGATCTCGTCGCGGTTGCTCGGCACAGGCACGCGTTGCGCGAGGTCGGACACGGAGACTTGAGCGGCGGCCGCCGTAACGCTCTTGAGCGGCCCAAGCACGCGTTCCGACAAGAGCCACACCCCAAGCGCGAAGACGATGAAGGCGATCAACACGGTGGCTATCAGGTCTTGCGCCAACTGATCGAGGGTCTGAGTGAGCAACGAGGCGGGGATGCCAACGAGGAACGCCGCCTGGACGGTCGGCCCGCCCTCCATGAGGCTGAGCGTGCTTAGGCGACCGAACACGCGGACGGTCTCGCCACGCACGTTGATGGTGCCGCTCATCTGGCCATCGGTGAGAAGCGTCTGCGCGGACGCGTCCGAGATCGACGGCACGAGGCTCTTGTTGTAAGCGTACGGGAAGCCGTTCCTGAGCTCGGCTGGGAGCACGGGGGTGTGCCCGGCCAGTCCGAGCAGCAAGATCTCGTAGTAGGTGTCGCTCGGGAGCTTCTGTACCCCTTGCGCGACAGGCGTCGTGCCGGCGGTCAGCTCCGCCAACGCGCGCTGTGCTTGGTCCGTAACCCCAACGTTGAGCGAGCGTTCGGTCAACACGTACACGGACACCGCCACCGCGGACAGGATCACCGCGATGAAGGCGCCGAACACCAACGTCAGTTGTAGGCGCAGCCTCACGGTGTTATGGCCCCTCCGAGTTCATTCCTCGCGCAGGACGTAGCCAACTCCGCGAACCGTGTGCACGAGGCGCCGTTCACCATCTTGCTCGAGCTTGCGCCGCAGGTAGCCGACGTAAACGTCTACGACGTTGCTGCCGCCCGTGTACTCAGGCCACACCTTCTCCTCTATCTCGAAGCGGTTGAAGACCTTGCCCGGGTTGCGGGCGAAGAGCTCTAGCAGCTCGAACTCCTTGGCTGACAAGTCGATGCGGCGGCCGTCGCGGAACACCTCGCGGCCGTCTAGGTTCATGACGAGGTCGACGACGCGCACCTCGCCTGTGACGGCCGGGTTGACGCGCCGTAGGTGCGCGCGCACTCGGGCGAGCAGCTCCTCGATGGAGAAGGGTTTGACGAGGTAGTCGTCCGCCCCTGAGTCGAGGCCAGTCACCTTGTCGTCCACGGAGTCCTTGGCGGTAAGGATGATGATGGGGGTGTTGCTCGTCTTGCGGATGCGGCGCGCCACCTCGAGGCCGTCAAGCACCGGCAGCATCAGGTCGAGCACGACGAGATCAGGGTTCAGTTCACGGAACTTCGATAGGCCAGTGACACCGTCGTAGCTGACCACGGTCTCGTAGTTCTCGGCCTGCAGTTCGAGATCGATGAACTTGGCGATCTCCTTCTCGTCCTCGACGATCAAGATCAGTGGTTTGCGCTCCATGCCCGAAATCATGGCACGAGTTCTCATGAGAGACTTGATGGCCGCGTGAACGGGAGATTAGAAGCCTTGGCGGCGTCTTGCGCGCAGCTAGCGCTTCAGGCTGCGCCGATCACGACGGTCGCTTGGACGATGACGTCGTGCTCGAGGACGCTGGCGGCCCAGGCCTTGGCGCCAAGCAGCGAGTGGTCGCGCCAGTTGCCGCACGTCTGGCGTGAGCAGCCCGGCACTGGGCCCTCGTGTGCTGCCACGGCGCGCAGGGCGGCAACGAAGCCGTCGCGCACGCGCTCCTCGCTTGGCGCGCCAAGCACCGTAAGGTAGAAGCCCGTCCTGCAGCCCATCGGGCTGGCGTCGACGATCACGAGCTCCGGCAGTGCCGAGCGCAGGTAACCGGCGAACAGGTGCTCGATGGTGTGCAGCGCTGCGGTCGGCACCTCCGCCTCGTTCGGCTGCACGAGCCGCAAGTCGAACTTCGTCACCTTGTCGCCGTTCGGGCCGGTGTAGTTGGCAGCCAAGCGCACGTAAGGCGCCCGCACGCGGTCGTGGTCTAGCTCGAAACTCTCGAGCCTTGGTGGGTCAAGCCGCTCGCTCATCAAGGGAGTATAGAGCGAGTGGCACCTTGTTACGGGTAGACTTGCCAGGGTCAGACAAGGCGCGGCCACGGCCGCTCTCGAGTTATCTCAAGGAAGGTCCGGTATCTGAACTCATGGAAAGAGACGGCAACGGGCGAGATGGCGGCCGGTCGAACAAGCAGAGGGAGCAGGGTGCGGCGCAAAGTCGCCAGCAGCAGTTCACGCGCGGCGTGATCCCGGGCGAGCGAGTCGCCATCTTCGTCGATGGCAGCAACTTGTACAACGGCATGCGCGAGAACCTGCGCAACACGCGCGTCAACCTGGCTGAGCTCATCCAGCAGCTGCTGCGCGACAGGCCCCTCTTCCGCACCTACTACTACAACGCGCCGTTGACGGAGGACTACGACGAGGAGCTGAGGGAGGGCCAGGCGCGCTTCTTCGACTCGCTCAGGCGCATCCCTTACGTCACCGTGCGCTTCGGCAAGCTCCACCGCCGCCCGGACGGTGCGATGGTCGAGAAGGGCATCGACGTCGCCATCGCCGTCGAAGCCCTGTCGTTGGCCTACCAGGACGCCTACGACACCGCCCTGCTCGTGTCGGGTGACGGCGATTACGTCGAACTCGTCGAGGCCATCAAGCGCCAAGGCAAGCACGTCGAGTGCGCCATGTTCCGCAACCAATCGGCAGGCACGCTCCTCGAGCACGTCGACTTGTTCCAGAACCTCGAAGAGCTCGACTGGAGCCGCATCGTCTTCTAGCGTCGCGCTCCTCGGCCCGTCCTTGGCCCCGAGTCTCAGGACTGAGTTAACGTTCGCCACCAACGGTCCTGTTACGTCCATAAGCCGTCTGGTATTCTGCTTGGGCAACAGCAACGCTCCGTGAGGGCCTCCGTTCGAGTCAGCGAACGGTCAGAGCGCCCCAAGAGCACACCGCATTTCATGGAGGGAACATCAGACTTATGCGCAAACTGATCGCCTTACTCGCCGCACTCCTGATCACCGGGGCTATGGCGCAGGACTACGTTTTCGGCATCGTCTACGACGCGGGCGGCAAGTTCGACCGCTCGTTCAACGAGGGCACGTGGCGCGGCGTCGAACGCGCGCAGGTCGACCTCGAGGCCGACGGCTACGAAGTCGAAGTCGTCGAGTTCGAGGGCAGCCCAGACACGGCGGCCGAAGGCCAGCGCCGTATCGCGCTGGAAGGCGCCGAGCTCATCGTCGCCCCTGGCTTCCTCCAGGCCGATGCCATCACGGCCGTCGCGCAGGAGTTCCCGCGCACCTCGTTCGTCATCATCGACGCCGTCTCTGAGGGCGACAACGTCCGCAGCGTGCTCTTCAAGGAGCAAGAGGGGTCGTTCCTCGTCGGCTACATCGCAGGCAAGCTCACCCGCACTGGCACGGTCGGGTTCGTCGGCGGCATGGACGTTCCGCTCATCCGCGCCTTCGACCTCGGCTACCAGGAGGGCGTCAAGGCCGCCTGCGCAGACTGCACCATCATCAGCAACTACGTCGGGGTAACCCCGGACGCCTGGAACGACCCGGCGCGCGCCAAGGAACTCGCCAACACGCAGAACGCCCAGGGCGCGGACATCATCTACGCCGCCGCTGGCGCTTCCGGTAACGGCGTTATCGACTTCGTCAACGAGAAGCAGTGCTTCGTTCCGACCGGCGCCACCCGCGAGACCCCGATCGACGCGCAGCTTGCCAACATCGCCAAGCCTGCCGGTTACGACGCCAAGTGCGGCGGCGCCGCCAAGCCGATCTTCTTCATCGGCGTCGACAGCAACCAGAACCCGCTCGGTGACACCGACTCCAACCCAGACACGCTCAACTTCGGCCTCACCAGCATGCTCAAGCGCGTCGACGTGGCCTCCTACGACGCCGTCATGGACGTCGTGAACGGCACCTTCACGGGCGGCATCATGAACCTCGGCTTGGCTGAGGACGGCGTCGATTACGCCCTCGACGAGTACAACACGGCGCTCATCCCGGCCGACCTCGTCGCTGCGGTCAACGATGTCAAGCAGCAGATCATCGACGGCGCCATCGTCGTTACCGACTACCGCCAGCAGTAAGCGAACGGGCCAAGGCCCATCTCAGTGACTCGTGGAGCGGAGCCCGCAACGGCTCCGCTCCACTGCTTTAAGAAGCCGCCCGTCTGCTATCCTGGCCGGTGGCTGTGTGGGCGATCTGGTCGCGACGCGCGCACGGCGCTGGCCACCCTGGGACCCTGCGAGGGGCCCCGCTCCGGGTACTGGCGCGCACGCGTATCGAGGAAAGTCCGGGCACCGTAGGGCAGGGTGCCAGCTAACGGCTGGGCGTGTAAGGCGACGGCAAGTGCAACAGAAAGCAGACCGCGTGCTGCCCGCGAAGGCGGGCGCGCGTAAGGGTGAAACGGTGCGGTAAGAGCGCACCAGTACCTCTGGTAACAGGGGTAGCTAGGTAAACCCCACCCGGTGCAAGGTCCGATAGGGAGAGAGAGCCTGCCCGGCTCGCCAACATCTCCGGGTTGACCGCTAGAGGCGCGCGGCGACGCGCGCACGAGATAGATGACCAGACGCCTCACCCCGGTGAGGCCGACAGAACCCGGCTTATCAGCCCACCAGCCAGCGGCCCCGCAAGGGGCCGCCTTCTTCGTTCTGGCCACTATCGCCAACCTCGGTGGGAGACATCACACATTTGCAGGTGAATCGAACTCGATGGTGGGAAATCGTGGGAGAGTGTGGTAAAGTCCGGAATCTCGCCTAGGTGCCGCAGAAAGCACTTGCAGGACGGCGTTAATACCACCAACGACCATCACGAGGAGCGCACGCGACAAGATGCCGTTCGGGGAGTACCAGTACAACGTCGACGACAAGGGCCGAGTCATCGTCCCCCCGGCTTTCCGTGACTTCGTCGCGGACGGCATGGTCGTCACCCGCGGCTTCGACAACTGCCTCTTCGTCTTCCCCCTCACCGCCTGGGAGCGCATCGAACAGCACCTGACCGCCCTTCCACTCACGGACCCTGAATCCCGCAAGTTCGTGCGCTTCTTCTACTCGGGCGCCGCTAAAGCCAAGCTCGACTCGGCGGGCCGCATCATGCTCCCCGCACCGCTGCGCAACTACGCCAGCGCCGAGAGCAGCGTCGTCGTCGTGGGAGCGCCCAACCGTCTCGAGATCTGGAACGAGGCGCTGTGGCTGCAGAGCCTCGACGACGTGCAGGCCAACCCACCCGCGCCCGAACTACTCCGTGAGTTGGTCGGATGACCACCTCGCCAGGTTCGGCAGTTGCGGCCGCCCCACACCTCAGCGTCATGGTCGAGGAGACCCTCGACGGGCTACGGCTGCAACCCGGCGGCTGGTACGTGGACGGCACGTTCGGAGCCGGAGGCCACACGCGCCTCCTCCTCGAGCGCGGCGTCAACGTCGTGGCCATCGACCAGGACCCAACGGCTGCCGGCTACGTGACCTCACTCCGCGCCGCTGGCCTGCCTGGCGAGCTGCGCTTCGTGGCGGGCAACTTCCGCGACCTCGAGACCCTCGTGGCCTCGGCGGGAGTAACCGAGGTGCACGGCGTGCTCCTTGACCTTGGCGTCTCATCGATGCAGTTGGACGAGGGCGAGCGCGGCTTCGCGTTCCGCAAGGACGGCCCTCTCGACATGCGCATGAGCGAGAGCGGCGTTAGCGCAGAGCTGGTCGTGAACGACTACTCCCTCGAGGACCTCGCCGCGTTGATCTTCCGTTACGGCGAGGAGCGCCACAGCAGGCGCGTCGCCCGGCGCATCGTCGAAGCGCGCGAGTCCAGCCGCATCACCACCACGGCGCGTCTGGCCGAGGTCGTTAGCTCCGCCTACCCCCCGGGCCCGCGCCGCGAGCACCCAGCGCGGCGCACCTTCCAGGCGTTGAGGATCTACGTCAACGACGAGCTCGGCGCCCTGCAAGAAGGACTTGAGGCTTCCGCGCGCCTGCTCGTGCCGGGTGGCCGCCTCGTCGTGCTCTCCTATCACTCCCTCGAGGACCGCATCGTCAAGCAGTTCCTCAAGGACTCACCGCGCGTCACTCCCCTTCATAAGAGGCCTCTCGAAGCCTCCCCTGAGGAGGTCGCGGTCAACTCGCGAGCGCGTAGCGCCAAGCTCAGGGTCGGCGAGCGGGTGAGCGAGTGAACGCAAAGCTCCCCGCCCCGTTCCGTCTTGCACTGCCTGCTTACCTCGTGCTCCTCATGGTGCTGGCGGTCATGGGCGCGGCCAACCAGGGCCTGATCAACCACCAGGTCGATCTCATCGACCAGAAGACCGAACTGAGCGCCGCCGTGGCCCGCGCGCGTTTGACGGCCAACGCCATCGTCGGCCCACAGGCGGTAGCCACCTGGGCCCACGCAGCTGGCCTCGTGCCCGTGCCTGAGGGCGGCCTAGCCGTCCTTGCCGCAGCTGACAGCCCCACCCTGCCACCCCTTCCTGCACCCTCATTGGAGGTCAGTACGATATGGCGCTGACGACCCCGACCAACTCAGGCAACGCAAGCTTCAACTACGCGCCTGATGCGCGCCGCCGGGCCGTAGAAGCAGCGCCAGCCACCCCCCGTGGCGCTACCCGCACAACGCTGGCCGAACCTGCACCGCTGCGCTTCAAGCGCTCGTGGCTACTCCTTCCTTGCACCGTGTTGCCGCTCGTGGCTGCCGTCATCGGCTTCTCGCTGCAACAGCGCGGGTTCACCGACTTGCCGCCCCTGCCTAGCGAGGTCACCGTTCGCGGGCGCGTGCTGGCGAGCGACGGCACGGTGCTCGCCGAGGGTGCGGCTACCGAGCGGCTCTACCCGCAGGGTGGGCTGGCCGCGCCGCTCCTCGGCTTCACGGGGGCGCTGCAGCCGGACGGCCGTTACGGCCTCGAAGGCATCGAGTACACGCTCGACAGCACGCTCGCGACTGGCACGGACGTGACGTTAACGATCGACCCGGTGCTGCAGGCCACGACCGAAGCGCAGTTGGCCGCGGCCGCGACCGAGCATGGCGCTGAGAGCGGCGCCGCTGTCGTGCTCGAGGTCGGAACCGGGCGCGTGCTGGCGTCGGCGAGCTACCCGACCTACGACCCCAACGCCTGGCAGTCGGCGAACCGCAATCAGATGCTCAACCGCCCGTTCCAACAGGTGTACGAGCCCGGCTCCGTCATCAAGCCGCTGGTGGTGGCTGGCCTGCTCGACTCCGGCCTCCTCTCGCCGGACGAGCTGATCGAGGCGCCCATGACACTGCGCGTCGGCACCAAGACGTTCCGCGACGTCGCCAGACACGACCCGGTTCTGCCTGTGCCTGACGTGCTCGCGTTCTCGAGCAACTCGGCCATGATCCACCTGGGGGCACGCTTCCAGCCAGCCCAGCTCCACGAGTGGTTGTGGCGCTTCGGCCTCGGGCAGGACCTGGATCAGTACAGCACCTCGAGCCGCACCGGCATCCTCAACGACTGGGTGAACTGGGTGCCGCAGGACCAGGCATCCAATAGCATCGGGCAGAACCTGTCGGCGACGCCGGTCCAGCTGGCGGCTGCCTACAGCGTCTTCGCTAACGACGGCGTCTACGTGCCTCCGACGTTGGTGGCCGGCGAGACGTTGCCGGCGCCGCACCGCGTCATCGCGCCGGAAGTCGCGCAAGGTGTCAGGAGCATGCTCGGACACGTCATGGACACGGGCGGCCTGCGCCAGGCCCGCATCCCAGGCGTCAACGCCGGTGGCAAGACGGGCACGGCCGACGTCTACGACTCCGCGCTGGGAGCGTATCCGGCGGACGATTACGCCCTCACCTTCGCGGGTATGTTCCCCATCGAGAAGCCGGAGGTCGTGGTGGTCGTGATGCTGATGAAGCCGGAGGCCTCGAGCACGAGCACTTACGTGGTCGCACCCGTCTTCAGGGCCATCGGCAGCGAGGTCGTCGCGCACTGGGGAGTAGCTCCGAAGACCGACGCGCTCGCCACTCGTCCCTAGCGGCGCCACTCCATGCACATGACAAGCATGATGTGTAAGATAGTCAACGTGTGGAGGATGCTGTCATGACGCTGCTGGCCGTCCGGACGCTCGTGAGGCTGCTCAACACCATCGAGCCGACTCAGGACCTGAAAGACGCGACCGGCGTGGCGTACGACAGCCGCAGCGTGCGCCGAGGCGACATCTTCTTCGCCCTACCGGGCGCCAGCGGCCACGGCATGGTCTACGCGGACGCCGCCCTCGAACGGGGCGCCGCGTTCATCGTCTCCGACCGCCCCCACCGCCAAGGCCTCCTCGTGGACGACGCCCGCGCCGCCCTCCTCGCTCTCGGCCGCGCCGCGCGCGACCGCCTGAGCGTGCCCGTCGTGGCAGTGACTGGCTCGGTCGGCAAGACGAGCACCAAGGCGATGCTAGCGGCCGCCATGCGGGCCAGATCGACGGCCGGCAACCTCAACACCCACTACGCCATCGCGCAGACCCTGATCGACGCGGCCATGGCCGATACCTCCGCCCCTGACGGCGCCACCGCACTAGTCATCGAGCTGGGCATAGACCGCATAGGTGAGATGGCGGAGTTACTAGAGCTGACCCGCCCTGACCACGCCCTCCTGACCACCATCTCACCAAGCCACCTGAGCGCGCTAGGCGACCTAGCCGGCGTCGCGCGCGAGAAGACCCTACTACTCGATCGCACGAACGGGGTGACGGTCGCAAGCGCGCAAGCCGCGGCGTACCTCAACCCCGAAACGCTCGCGCGCACCGTCGTCGTTGCCGTTGGCGACGGTGTTACGCCTGAGCCATACCCTGGCGCGCTCGGCAGCGTGCGCGGGGCTGCCGCGGCGCACGGCACCGCCACCAGGCTTACCTGGCGCTCGGACGACGACGGCGGCACCGTCGACCTGCCGTGGCCAGGCAGCGGGATGGCGCAGAACGCCCTCAGCGCCCTGACTTTAGCCACCCTCACGGGCACGCCGGTCCAGGAGGCTGCCGCTGGGCTGGTGAGCGCTCAGCTCGAGCCGGGCAGGCTGGCCTTCAGCGACCTGCCCGGCGTCACGCTCCTCGACGACAGTTACAACTCCAACCCAACATCCTTACGCGAGGCGATCGCCGTCCTCCGCGCATCTCCCCCGCCGCACGTCGCGTTCCTCGGCGACATGCGCGAGTTAGGCGCGCTGGAGAGAGACGCTCACCTGCAAGCGGGCGAGTTGACGACGCAGCTCGACCTCACCGTCGCCGTCGGCCCAGCTAGCGCGGCGCTGCTCGAGACCAACCCCCAAGCCGTGCACGAGCCAGACGCACGCGCGGCGCTACGCCACCTTGGCGCCGTGCCAGTCGGCGCGACGGTGCTCGTCAAGGGTTCACGGTCGATGGGCATGGAACTGCTCGCAACGGAACTGAAGCGCCTAGCCGCGTTGGGCGCCTGGCAGCCCGACGACGACGCCCCCAAGGAGGGTGCAGCATGCTGACCCTGGTAGTCGCCGCCCTCATCAGCCTCGTCCTCACCGGCACGTTCGTGCAGATCGCCAAGCGCGCTGGTTGGGGCAAGGTCATCCGCGCACAGGGGCCAGAGAGTCACCTCACCAAGGCGGGCACGCCAACCATGGGCGGCGTGGCGTTCCTCCTCGCGGCGCTGATAGCGTGGGCCGCGCTAGGTGGCGCGCCGTTGGGCCCAGAACTAGCGCTCGCGCTGCTCGTCGCCGGCTCCGCGCTGCTCGGGCTGTACGACGACTCCCTGTCACTCGCGCGCAAACGCCGCAAGGCTGAGGGCCTCGAGGAGGTCCAGGCCGGCCTCGGCGCCCGCTACCGCCTGCTGGTGCAAGGCGCGCTCGCGCTGGCGTTCGCGTGGTGGGCGGTCAGCACGGGGTCAAGCCTCTTCGGCACCGCGTGGCTAGACGTGCCGGCGTTCGCGTTCGTGATCGTCGGGTCCATCAACGCCTTCAACCTCACCGACGGCCTCGACGGCCTCGCTGCGGGCGTGACCGTCATCGTGCTCCTCTTCTTCATCGGCTCGCCGTTCGCCGCCGCGCTCCTCGGGGCGCTGCTCGGTTTCCTCTGGTACAACGGCCACCCCGCGCGCGTCATCATGGGCGGCGTCGGCTCGGAAGCGCTCGGCGCCGCGGTGGCTGGCCTCGCCATCCTGGGCGGCACCGTCTGGTACCTGCCGCTCGTCGCCCTCATCCCCGTTCTCGAGGTCCTCTCCGTGGTGGCGCAAGTGACGTACTTCCGCCTCACGGGCGGCAAACGCCTCCTGCGCATGAGCCCGCTGCACCACCACTTCGAACTGAGCGGTTGGAGTGAAACGCGCGTAACCATGCGCTTCTACATCGTCACCGCGCTATGCGTGGCCTACGCCACCCTCCTGCGGCAGGGAGCGGCATGAAACAGCGGCCAGCCGAAACGCTCGTCTACGGCCTAGGTCGCTCCGGGCTGGCCGCGCTGACGCTCCTGCACGACCAGGGCCACACGACGGCGTTCTACGAACAGCGCCAAGCCGGCGCTGACATCGACGCAGCGCTAGCGCTCGGCGCGCGCCGGGTAGCGGACCCAGCCACCGAGAGTTTCGCGCTCGCCATCGCGGCACCGGGCGTCCCTATCGACCACCACGACCTGGTGGCGCTGCGGGCAACGGGCACGGAGGTCATCGGCGAGGTCGAGTGGGTATGGCGCACCACGCCAGGGGTCTACATCGGCATCAGCGGAACCGCCGGTAAAGGCAGCGTCACGCGCTGGACGGCAGACACGCTCGCGGCCGCGGGCTTCGACGCCGTCGCAGGCGGCAACATCGTCCCCGCACTTGCCGCCGTGGCTCGACGCGGCGCCGTTCACGTCGTCGAGTTGTCGTCCTTCCAACTCGAGCGCTGCCCCACCTTCCGGCCGGACGTCGCCGTACTCCTGAACTTGGGCGAGGACCACATCGACCGCCACGGCAGCGTCGCCGCCTACCATGCGGCGAAGCACAACCTCATCGCCAACCTCGACTCGTCAAGCACCCTCGTCATCAACGACGACGACCCGGTCCTAAGGGTGTGGGCCGACGAGGCCGCAGCTAGCGGCGTGACCGTGCGGCGCTTCTCGCTGAAGCACGCGGCGGACGCTTACCGCAACCTTGGCGGACGCATCGTCATGGACGGCGAACCCATACTGCTGGCAGACGAACTCCACGTTCTAGGCGATCACCAGGTCGCCAACGCCCTCGCGGTCGCCTTGGCGTGCGCGGCCGTCGGCGCAGGGCCGAGCGCCATCACGAGCGGCCTGCGCGCCTTCACTGGCCTGCCTGGGCGCTACTCGCCGGCAGGTCACATCGGCGACGTGCGCTTCTTGGAGGACTCCATCGCCACGCGCCCGCTTGCCGTCGCCGCCGCCATCACCGCCACCCCGACGCCGCTCGTGTGGCTGGCTGGGGGCCAGGGCAAGGGCGCGGACGTGAGCGCGTTACGCGACCTGGTGGCGGCCAAAGTCGATCTACTCGTGGCGTTCGGCGCCAGCGCGGCAGAGTTCGAGACCGCGTTCGGCGACCTGGTGGCTACTGCCCTAGTTGCGGAGCCTGACGGCCGCGCCACCATGCGACGCGCCGTCGGCATCGCCGTACAGCACCTCGCCGAGAGCCATGGCGGCGTAGGCAACGTCCTCCTCGCCCCGTTGGCCGCCTCGTTCGACCAGTTCATCGACTACGCGGACCGCGCGGCCGCCTACCGCGAGGCCATCGCCGCCTTCCAAACGCTTGAGCGCAGCTCATGAGCGACCGCCTGCTCCTCAGCATCCAAGTGACCCTCGGGATGCTCGGCATCGTTGGGGTGGCGGCGGCCATGCCAGGGTTGGCCGGCGAGCAGGCGCTGCGCCTCGCGTTCACGCTTGGCATTACGTTCGTCGTCGGGCGCTTGCAGGCGAAGCACATCGTCAAGCTCTCGCCTTACGCGTTCGTCGCGCTGCTCCTCGCGCTCCTGCTCGTGCTGTTCATCGGCGTATCGCCCTCGGGCAGCGACAGCAAGCGCTGGCTGCTCGTCGGCGGGGTCAGCGTGCAGCCGTCCGAACTCATGAAGGTCGCCGTCATCGCTTACCTCGCGACGTTCTTCTACAACCACAACGGCAACTGGGAGATCTGGCGCCCCATGCTCGTCATCGGCCTGACCGCCGGCCTCATCGTCGTCGAGCCGGACGTCAGCACGGCAGGCTTCGTGTTCATCCTCGCCGTCGCCATCATGATCGCGGCCGGAGCCACCATGGGGCGCGTGCTGGCCATCATGTTCACGGCCGCGGCAACTGCCGCGCTATTGGCGGGGACGGTGCTCAGCCAGTTCTCGTACATCGGCGAGCGCATGGTCGGCTACTTCGACCGCTGGGGGTCCCAGTCGCAGGCCGCCGACCTTTCGTACCAGGCTCTGCGCGCCCTAGATGCCATCGGTCGCGGTGGCGTCCTCGGCGTCGGCCCTGGCCGCCGCGTGCCAGTGCCCGAGGCGGAGACCGACTTCGTCGCGGTGTCGCTCGCGCACTCGCTCGGTTTCATCGGGGTGCTCACCGTCATCGTGCTTTACGGGCTACTCGCGTGGCACGGTTACAGCATCGCTAGGCGCGTCGTCGGGCCAGCCGCCCTTCTCGCCGCTGGCGCCACGGCCTACATCTGCGGTCAAGCTGGCCTCAACCTCCTCGTGGCGTCCGGCATGTTCCCCGTAACTGGCATGCCCCTGCCGGGCATCAGCTATGGCCTGAACTCGCAGCTCTCCGTGGCCGTGGCGTTCGGTTTCCTGCAACTAGCCAGTCGCCAAGTGCAACGCGCGGAGGCCGAAGCGCCGGAGCCGCGCGGCGCGGCGGCAGCCGCCCCCGTTCAGCCAGCGGCGCGGCGCGCATGAGCGGCCTAACGCAGCTGCTGCTCGCCACGGGTGGCACTGGCGGGCACATCTACCCCGCCCTCGCTGTTGCGCGTGAGGCACGTAAGCGCGGCATCGAGGTCGCCGTGATGGGTGGCAGCGGCGGCATGGAGGAGCGCCTCGCTCAGGAGGAGGGCCTGGCGTTCTTCGGGGTCAGCACCGGCAAGTGGGACAGGCAGCGCCCCGACCCACGCCAGGCGCTCGCCGCCGCCAAGGGACTGGTGGACGCGCGCCGCCTGGCACGCTCCTTCGACCCGCAGTTGGTCATCGGCTTCGGCGGCTTCGCGTCGCTACCCGGTTGCGCCGCCGCCCGCAGCCTGGGTATCCCTCTCGTGCTGCACGAAGGCAACGCCCTTCCTAGTCGCGTGAACCGCTGGTTCGCTAGCAGCGCGCGGCTGTTCGTATCCGCCCAGGAGGAGGCCCTGCGGCACGTCAAGGCGCGCGCGACGCTGGTCGTGCCGTTCCCCGTGCGCGAGGAGCGGCTCGCGCGCGCCGCCGCCCGCGACCTCCTCGGGTTGCCTCACGACGCCATCGTCACGCTCGTGATGGGCGGCTCGCAGGGGTCGCTCGCCCTCAACAGGGCCGTGCCAGACGCGTACGAGCGGTTGGCGCCGCCAAAGGAACTAGATGCGCAGCACGTGGTGCTTCACTCGACGGGGCCGCGCTGGTTCGAGGAGGTCGCGGCGCGCGTGAGCGGCCCGAATTACCAGCCGAGGCCTTATCTCGACGCGACGGCCGCGTGGTCAGCCGCCGACCTCGCCATCACGCGCGCGGGCGTCGGCACTCTCTCCGAGGCAGCCTTCCACGGCGTGCCATCGATCATGGTGCCGCTGCCAACTTCGGCTGACGACCACCAGCGGCACAACGCCCGCGCGGTCGAGGCCGCCGGAGCCGGGGTCATGGTCGAAGAACGCGACGTCGTCCGCCTGCCAGCCGCCTGGGCAGCGGCCCTCGACCCGGCCTGGCGCACTGGGGCCGCCGCGGCCGCAGCGCGCCGCACGCCAGCTGGGGCGGCGCGTCGTATCGTTGACGCCGTGTTGGAGTTGGTGAACTGAAGTTATGAACCCACTTACGTCGAACGAAGCGCAAGAACAGAGCCGCACGCTCAGCGGCCTGCCTGGTGCGCATATCCACTTCATGGGCATCGGCGGCGTGAGCATGGCCGCACTGGCCCGCTGGTGCCGCGCTGAAGGCTTCGAGGTCAGCGGCTGCGACCTCGTCGGCGGTTCCGTACTGGACGAGCTAGCCGGCCACGGCATCAGCACTTGCACCGGCCACGACGCCAGCCACGTAGCTGGCATCGACGTCCTCGTCCACAGCATGGCCGTACCCCACGACCACCCTGAACTCGTGGCTGCTCGCGCGTCCGGCGTTCTGGTGCTGCGCCGCATCGCTCTCCTCGGTGAGTTGTTCTCGCGCCGCAAGGCCATCGCCGTGACGGGCACGCACGGTAAGAGCACCACGACCGCCATGCTCGCGACCATCCTCCTCGACCTCGAGCCGGGTACTTCCGTGCAGCTCGGCGCCTCGCTCCCCATCATCGGCGGCAGCATGCGCTACGGGCCGGGCACCTGGTTGGCGGCGGAAGTCGACGAGTCGGACCCGGGTTTCGCCGACCTCGTCGCGGACGTCGCCGTCGTGACGAACCTCGACGATGATCACGTGGCCGGTGAGTACGACGAGCGCCGCAACTACCACGCCTCCTTCGAGGACCTACAGGCGGCAGCCAGGCGCTACGCGCTGGCAGGCAAGGCGCTCGTCTACTGCCACGACTGGCCTGGGCTCTCCGAGGTCGTGACGGGCCACGCGAACGCCCGCTCATACGGCATGGATGAAGGTGCGGACTACCGCATCACGGACTTGAAACTGAACCCGGGCGGCAGCGCCTTCACCCTCTCATGCCCAGAGCTCGAGCCGTTCGAGGTCGTCATGAGCGTTCCAGGCAAGCACAACGCCTTGAACGCTGCCGCCGCCATCGCTGCCGTTCACTCCGCCGGCCTAGACCCGCGCCGTGCGATGCCTGCGTTAGCGGCGTTCCATGGCGTTGGCAGGCGCTGGCAGTCGTACGGCGAACTGAACGGCGCCCTGATCATCGACGACTACGCCCACCACCCGACCGAGGTCGCCGCCACCTTGCAAGCGGCGCGCGCAACCGGCAGGCGCGTGCGCGCCGTGCTTCAGCCACATCGCTGGGTGCGCACGGCCAGGCAGTGGCCTGCCCTAGCGGCAGCTGCGGCCCTCGCAGACGAGGTAGTCGTGCTGGCCGTGTACGGCGCAGGTGAGCGGCCCATCGCTGGCGTGTCGCCGGAACTCATCGCCGAGCGCATCAACACCCTCGGCGTTAACGCCGCCGTGTTCGAGCTCGGCAACGTCGAGGAGTACCTCGCCGCCACGGCCGTTCCTGGCGACCTCATCATCACCCTCGGCGCTGGCGACGTGTGGCGGGTAGCGGCCGGGCTTGGCGCCAGAGCAGCGGCCGGCGCAGGCGCTGGCGCGGGTGCCAGAGGCTAACGTGGTCACGCCGGAGGCCAGGCCGAGAGTGCGGACCGTGCGACTACGCGACCTCACCACGTTGCGTGTTGGCGGCGAGGCCGAGTTGTGGGAAGTCGATGACGCCGCCGACCTGGCGCTAGCGACGTCCGCGCCTTACCGCGTGCTAGGGTCCGGCGCCAACCTGCTCGTGGCAGACGCCGGAGTGCCTGAGCGCGTCGTGCGCTTAGGCCGCGCGTACAACACCATGGCTGCTTTCGGCGCGGCTAAGGACGTGTGGGTCGGGGCTGGCACTCCCCTGCCCGGCCTCGTGCGGCGCGCTCAGCGCGCAGGCCTCTCCGGGCTAGAGGGTCTATCCGGCGTGCCGGCCGTTCTTGGGGGCGCCATCGCAATGAACGCTGGCACCCGCTTCGGGGAGATGTCCGACAGCGTCACCGAGGTCGAGTTGTTCGTCGACGGTGCGTTAGTAGTGGTTCCCGCCGCCGAGCTCGGTTTCAGCTACCGCCACGCCAACCTCCCTGCCGGCGCTATCGTCACGCGGGCGCGCCTGCAGCTGACGGAGGCGACTCCCGAGAGCGTCGCCAACACGACGAACTTGGTCGACGCGGCGCGCGCAGGACAACCCAAAGTCAAGTCGGCAGGCTGCGCGTTCAAGAACCCAACCAACGACTCAGCTGGGCGCCTCATCGACGCGGCTGGCCTCAAGGGCCTGCGCGTCGGCGACGCCATGGTCGCGCACGAGCACGGCAACTTCGTCGTCAACCTCGGTGACGCGACCGCCGCCGACGTGCTCGAGCTCCTCACGCAAGTCAAGGAGCGCGTGCCGCAGCCGCTGGAGCTGGAATGGCGCCTGTGGGGCTTCTGAGGTGCGTCGCCTCGGCCTGCTACTCCTGATCTTGTTGGCTGCGGCACTCGTCGTCAGCCTGTTCGTCCCGAAGGTCAAGTACGTGACCGTGGAAGGCAACGTTCATCACGACGCGGAGAGCATCAAGCGTCTAGCGAACGTGTTCGGAGGCGAGCCGTTCCTGTGGGTAACGGCAGGCAGGGTGAGGGGTCTCGTCGCGGACCCCTGGATCTTGCAGGCGACGGTCGTGAGGCAGTGGCCCGACCGCGTGAGCATCTTCGTGACGGAACGGCAGCCCGCCATAGTGAGCGGTGAGACGACTTGGGCGGACGATGGTACAGTCCTTCTCGGCGCGACCCCGGCGGAGACGGCGGGGCTACCACGGCTCGAAGGCTGGGGTCCGGTGCGCACTTCGGAGGCCATCACCCTCTTGAGGTTGCTGCGACCGTTCGGCACCGAGGTGATAAGCTACTCGCCGGAAGGATTCGAAATTCTCTTGGACGGCACACAGCTTTTCACGCCGAGCGCGGAGGCTCTGCGCGAGCACTGGTCGGCATTCGTAAGCCACCGTGGGGGCCGCATGGCGGTTTACCCTTGGGGAGTGAGCAAGGCACATGAGTGACGAACGCATAATCGTCGGGCTCGACATCGGCACCACCAAGATCTGCACCGTCATCGGCGAGGTAGCCTCCGACGGCGTTCTCGACATCATCGGTGAGGGTACGGTCCCATCTGACGGCCTCCGCAAGGGCGTCGTCGTCAACCTCGAACGCACCATCGCCGCCGTGAGGCAGTCGGTGGCGGCAGCGCAACGCGTTGCTGGCGTAGAGGTCCACTCCGCGTGGGTCGGCGTGGCAGGCAGCCACCTCAAGGCACTGACCAGCCATGGCATGACCGCCATCCGCCGTGGTTACGACGTCACGCGCACTGACGTCGAGCGCACCATCGAGAACGCTCGCGCCGTTCCACTAGAAGCGAACATGGAGATCCTCCATGTCATCCCTCAAGAGTACGTGGTCGACGGCAACGACGGCATCAAGGACCCGCTCGGCATGTCCGGCGTGCGCCTCGAGGTCGACGTGCACATCGTCGCTGGCGCCCAAGGCCCGCTGCAGAACCTCAAGCGCTGCGCTACGGATGCGGGCATCGGCGTGGACGGCATGGTCGTGCAGGCGCTCGCCTCGGGCCTAGCCGTGCTCAACCGCGGCGAGCAGGAACTGACGACGCTGCTTATCGACATCGGCGGGGGAACGACGGACGTCGGCGTCTTCCATCGCGGCACGCTTTCGCACTCTGCGGTCATCCCCCTCGGCGGCGACCACATCACGCAAGACATCAGTCAACTCCTGCGCATCCCACCCGACGAGGCGGAGCGCGTCAAGCGCCGCTACGGCGTCGCCCTTCCCGAACTGGCGGACCGCGACGTCGAGCTGGAAGTCGCCAACCCTAGTTACACGGCGAGCATCTCCACCTTCGAGCTAGCTCAGGTCATCAGGCCACGCGTCGTAGAGATCCTCGACATGGTCAGGCGCGACATCGAGCAGCGCATGGGCGCCCTCGAGTTGCTCGCAGGCAACGTAGTCATCACCGGCGGCGCCTCGCTCATGCCCGGTGTCGAGCAGGTCGCCAACGACCGCTTCCGTCTGCCCGTGCGCATCGGCAAGCCGGACGGCGTGTCCGGCCTCTCAGACGTCGTCGCGAGCCCAGCTCATGCAACGGCGGTAGGCTTGGTACGGTACGGCGTTGCACATGGTCCGCTGATCGCGCCGACGACCCGCAGGGCCCGCCCTAGCGACGATGAGGGCGAGAACTTCATCGGTCGCATTCGTAAGGTACTGAAGGACTTCTTCTAAGGTTGAAATGGAAAGGTGGGCGAGGCGATGAGTAACGTCGACAACGCAGTCATCCGGGTGATCGGGCTGGGTGGCGGGGGCAACAACGCTGTGAACCGCATGATCGAGACCGGGCTGCGGGGCGTCGAGTTCGTAGCCGCCAACACCGACGCGCAAGTGCTGGCCACTTCCCTGGCCGACGTCCGCATTCAGATGGGCGACCACCTGACGAAGGGTCTCGGCGCCGGCGCCGACCCGGAGGTCGGCGAGAAGGCCGCCCTCGAGGACCGCGACCGCATCGCGGAGGCCCTGCGCGGCTCCGACCTCGTGTTCATCACGGCCGGCATGGGCGGCGGCACCGGCACTGGCAGCGCGCCGGTGGTTGCCGAAGTCGCCCGCGAGCTCGGCGCCTTGGCCATCGCCGTCGTCACCTCACCGTTCCAGATGGAGGGGCCGCGCCGCATGGCGCAGGCGCAAGAGGGCCTCAGGCGCCTCGAGGACAAGGTCGATGCGCTCATCGTGGTGGAGAACCAACGCCTCATGTCTGCGCTCGACCGCAAGGCGCGCTTGCAGGACGCGTTCCGCGTGGCCGACCGCGTGCTGTACCACGGCGTTCGCGGCATCAGCGACGTCATCAACGTGCCCGGCCTCATCAACGTCGACTTCGCTGACGTGAAGGCGCTCCTCAAGGGCGCTGGCACGGTCCTCATGGGCATCGGCGCTGGCCGTGGGGAGAACCTCGCGGACGAGGCAGCCGAGAGCGCCACGCACTCCCCGCTGCTGGCCCGCGGCGTCGAGGGCGCCCGCAACCTCCTCATCAACATCACCGGCTCCGACGACCTCACCCTGCACGACGCGAACGAGATCGTCACGAAGATCTGCGACGCCACCGAAGTCGACGACCCCAACGTGCTCTTCGGCGTCACGTACGACGATGATGCAGGCGACGAGGTGCGCGTCACCGTCATAGCGGCCGGCTTCGACCAGGCCCCGCAGACGCGCGTGCTGCGCCCGACGCACCTACGCGCTGGCATAGGCGGCGCAGGCGGCGGCAAGACCTACGATCCAAGCAACTACGACATCCCCGCCTTCTTGCGCTACAACCCGGACGGCAACGACAACTGACCGCAGCTAGGCGCGGTGCTACGGCGCCGGGCCGCGTTCGACTGACTTCGGAGCACCATGCGCGACATCAAGTTCCGTGGGCGGCTCATCACGGTGGCCGTCCAGGACGAACATTGGGAGATAGTCGAGCACCCTGACGCCGTGGCAGTGATCGTTGCGCGCGGGCGCGAGTTGCTCGGCGTGCGCCAGATGCGACCAGCGGTAGGCGTCAGCACGTGGGAGATACCGGCGGGGCTGATAGACGCTGGCGAGGACCCGCTGGCCGCCGCCGGGCGTGAGTTGAGCGAAGAAGTGCAACTCGCGGGCGAGCTGAGGTTGATCACGCGCCTCTACGCCTCCCCTGGCTTCACCGACGAACAGTGCTACCTCTATGAAGCGACCGAACTGCAACACCAGCCCGGCACCCCAGACCCGGGCGAGCACCTCGCGCCCGAGTGGCGTGACGCCCTCGAGGTCTGGAACGCCGTGCGTGCGGGAACCGAGTCGACCTCCGGCGTGACGTTGCTCGCCGTTCGGCACGTGCTGGCGCGCTCCGGCGTCGACCTGTGACCCTCCCCCGCACGACTACCGACTTGGCTGACGCGGAGCTCCGCGGCGCCGTCTTGTGCATCGGCAACTTCGATGGCGTGCACCTGGGTCACCGCATGCTCCTCGCCCGCATGCGCGCCCTTGCGGAAGCGTTGCACCGCCCAGCGGCCGTCATCACCTTCTTCCCACCTGCACGCGTGCTGTTCGAAGGCGCCACCTACCTCATGACCCCGGAGGAGAAGCTCCTC
>ERZ778018.582-NODE-582-length-49880-cov-9.721405_pt1 | contig 49880 bp, 40 predicted proteins | sample MGYA00375748_ERZ778018 | MGnify/ENA primary metagenome ERZ778018 (study PRJEB29350, sample SAMN05509839) | bioreactor metagenome | biome: bioreactor; material: wastewater | place: South Africa: University of Cape Town | collected 2014-04-22 ... | reverse complement strand
GGTCGCCGGCCGTACACCCGGCACCGCTCAAACCCGCAATCCGGTAGAGTCAGCAAATCTGTATCACCTATACTGACAACGGTTTGAGGCGACCGAAACCGAAAGCGCGCAGAGCGCGCACACTCCGGGAAATCGCCTTTCCGTTATCGAGTCGCGTGTTCACTGGTTTCACAGGGGAGTGGAACGTGATGAGGAGTTCAACTCAGATCGATTCGGATGTTCACGCCGAGGTTCCCACGACGTCCGATCCCCGTGACGTCGAGGACTTCGACCGTCGCGGTCATCCCGGCTTCGAGTCGGCCGAGGACGTCTTCCGCCAGTTCGGAGCGGAGGTAACCGATCTGGAGTCCAAAGACCAACACCGCGACGGCGAACGGGTCTCGGGGATTGTACGGTTCGTGCTCGATGCGGAGCGGAGTACCGACGCGGCAATGAGTCGCGATGATCTCTTGTCGATCCGTGCCGTCGTAATTGCGGAACGTGACTCCGACGACCTTGGTCCTGATCGTCTTCGGACGAACTGTCCGCCGCTTCCTCGCCGGTCGCGCTTCGGCTCCGGTTGTGCCGTCTCGCGCCACTCCGGCCGAATCGGCGGCTTGGATTTCGGCGACGGCCTGGGCGATTACGCGAGCCGATGCCTCGCTTTCCTCGGCCTCGTCGGCGAGGACCTGCTTTCGCGCGTCGTTCGCGGCGTTCCACGCCGCCAGCGTCCGGCGGGTGTCTGGATCGACGAGGGAGAGGACGATCCCGCAAAGGAGTCCGCTGAGCCCGAGCACCGCGACGGCCAGCGCCGGGAGCGTGATCCAAGAATCACGGAGCGCAAGGTAGCCGAGGCTGGAACCAGCGAGAATGGGGATCGACCAGGCGATGAGGTGGGACGCCAACGGAAGCGGCGGGAGATCGTTAGAAGGATCGACCATGCTCTCCGACCCTTATCGTCTGTGGACGTTAGTTCACTTCAACTCGATCAGAAGGTTCACTCCGCGGTTCATTCCGTCGCCACCGCCGGTAACCGCGGTCACGGTCGTCGATGCGGAAGCACCGGCCCGAAGCTCCGCGACCAATGCGGCGGCCAATTCGGATTTGAGGTAACCGATCATCACGCGCCGACTGCGGAGAATTCCACCGACCGAGACGTATACGGCGACGGCATTTGGGTCGACGGGATTGTCATTCTCATGCACCAGGAAGGCCGTGATCCCAGGCCGGCAGTGTCGCGCGACCAATTCCTGACGTTCAGAGCCGTCCTCGTTCCGGTGCGTGACCCCCACTACTTTCGTCCTCGCCGTCTTTCTCGTGCATGCGGCAGTGGTCGTGATCGCCTTCGCTTCATCCTTCCGCTCGGCGACATCGGCGGCGGCGGTCGACGCCTTGCCGACCGCCCGCAAAATCTTGGCGGGGCGGATCGAAAGTCTTGGGAGTTTCCTTTTGCCAGAGGCGACGTTTACGGCCGTCCCGATGGCCTGAGTAGCGCTCCGGCTCACATCGACGGCCGTTTTGCCGGCATCCACGGCGATGGCGACCGTCTCTACGGCGGTCTTCGCCGTGCCCACGGCGAGAGACGCCGTAGTGAGGAACTCATCGACGACGTCGCTCACGGACTCCGTGCTCTTGGACGCGCCCATCGCGATGCCGTGAAGAGCGGTCAGCAAAAGGACGCCCAGGTATATGGAGACGCCCAACGAAGGGACCGCCATGAGGAGGAAAAGCCATCCGGACAATTCCGGCATGAACGTGTACGCGGCGGCGACGCTGATGAGGAAGACGACGAACGTCATCAGAGAGAGAATGCAGAGAACCACCGTCGCCAGAAGACCGAGTTGAAGCCGCAGAACGCCAAGAGACGCTCGGATCATGCCTGGTGTCCGCCGGTGATGGGTGGAAAGCCCCCCCGCCGGCCTAAAACGTTGGCCGAGCTCGACCGGCGGGGGGAGGAAACGAGGCGTTGGACGGACATCCGTGCCGATGGACGATGGTACACGCCAGTATACCGGACGTCAACGGCGGGTGCCCGTGGTTCAGGTCGAAAAGCCACCTCAGGGACTCGAACCCTGGACTTCAGCTTTACGAAAGCTGCGCTCTACCAGCTGAGCTAAGGTGGCGAGGGGCGGCGTTCTCGGGCGGGGACGCGCGAGATGATGATTATAGCCGCGAGGTTCAAGACGTCAAGATCGCCTCAGCGCGGGCCCTGGGCGACGGCCCGCTCGTAGACGTCCAGGTAGCGGTCGACGTTGCGGGCCATGCCGAAGTGCTCCAGGGCGACGGGACGGGCCGCGGCGGCCAGGCGGGCGGCCAATTCGGGGTCGTTCAGGACCTTGAGAACGCCGTCGGCGATGCCGGCGGGGGCGACGTCGGTGAGGACGCCCGCGCCGGTCTCGCCCAGCAGGGTCTTGTAGTCGCCGAAGTCGGTGGCGACGACCGGCCGGCCGGCGGCGAGGTAGACGGCCAGCTTGCTTTGCACGGAGTAGTTCTCCTTGCAGGCCAGCCGGGGATGGACCAGGACGTCGGCCCGACGGCTCAAGGCCACCACCTGCTCGGGGGTGGTCCCGGCGATGACCGTGAGCCGGTCGCCGAACTCGCCGAGCTTGCGCTTGTAGTCGTCGCCGGCGGCGGCCGGGCCGCCCACCAGCACGCAGCGGGCGTCGGGGCGGGCGGCGAAGATTTTCGGCAGGGCGTCGACCAGGATCGGCACCCCTTGATTGGGGTGGACGATGCTGCCTATGTACATGACCACCTTGTGTTCCGGCCCGACGCCGAGGATCGGGACGTCGGGGGCGGGTCGTTCGTATTCGCCCAGGTCGATGCCGGGGTAGATGACGCTGGTCCGCTCGGCCGGGACGCCCTTCTCGCGGACGACGACGTCCTGGACCGGCTTGCCCAGGGCGATGACGTGGGCGGCGCGCCGGACGACCCGGCGCTCGAGCGCCTGGTAGGCGCGGAAGACCGGGCCGCGGCCGAGGCGGTCGCGCTCGACCTCCTCGCCCAGGAGCGAGTGGATCTCGTAGACCATCGGCCAGCGGTTGCGGCGGCAAGCGAAATACGCGCGGGTGGCGCCGCCGTAGTGCTGGGCGTGGACGACGTCGAAGGGCCGCTCGCGGGCGATCTTCTCCAATCCTCGGCCGACGGACCAGGACGCGGGCGGCACGTTGTAGACCGGCGTCCCCTCGAAGTCCTCGACGACGGCCGAGAGTCCCGCCGGTGGTCGGAGACGGAGATAGGCCACCGTGACGTCCACGCCCCGGGGCCTAAGCGCCCGGAGGATCTTGATCGGCAGCATCGCCGTGCCGTCGTACTCGCCTGGGATCGGGAACGAGGTCACCATCAAAACGCGCATCGAGCCGGCTCCTCCTTGACCCGGCTTTCCCGCCGGGGCCTCAAGGATACCGACCGCCGCGGCGGGCGCGAACCGGGAGGCGGTTCAAGAGGCTTCGCCGGAGGGCTCGATGATCCGCGAGGGTTCGACGCGGTGGCGTTTGTCTCGGCAAAGCGCGCCTCCCATGCGGCGGTCGAGAGCTTCCACGGCGGCGTCGAGGACGCCGCGGGCGGTGTCGAGGTGGTGGGGGCGCAGGGCGTAGGGGTCGCGAGGCAACCCGGTGCGGGGGTAGGCCAGCGAGTCGGCCTTGATCGTCCGTCGCAGGGCGGCGGGGACCTGGTGGGGCTGCATCGGCTCGTAGTCGCCGTCGCGGCGAGGGGAGTGGTAGAAGGCGCGCCGGGAGGCGGGGGGGCCGGGGTAGACCCACGACGTCTGGAGCATCAGCAGTTCGGCGAACTGGGGCCAGGGGGGTTGCTCGGGGTTGAACGGGTGGGGGGAGACGTCGGGATCGGCGACGATCGCCGGCAGGAGTCGCCAGGCTTCCGCGGGGGGGAGGGGCCGGCTGGGGTCGGCGAGCAGCCCGCGCAATTCGGGACGGCCCAACTCGACGGCCGCCTGCCGGACCAGGGCCTCGGCGGCGGCGACGTACATCAAGAGCGCCGCGCGGGCCAGCCGAGACGCCTCGGTCTCGGAGTACGCCAGTCGGCTTTGGGTGTGGAAGTGGAGGGCGTCTTGATACAGGCAGTGGAACGGGCTGACCACCGTCTCCACGACCCAGCCGGGATCCTCCTCGGTTCGCGAGGCGACCGCGGCGCCGTTGGCGGATCGCGACGAGCCGGGGCGGCGAGGACCGGGGTTGGAGAAATCGTCCGGCATGAGGGGCTCGATCCAGGTGGGACGGACGCGGACGGTGAAGGACTCCCTGGGACGCTCGCTCAGTCCTTGCCGCCCTTCTTTTTACGGTCGGGCTTCGGTTCGGGGCGCGGGGCGGGGGCGAGCGCCGTCACGAGCGCCAGGTCGAGAACCCGCCAATCCCCGCCGGGGAGGACGCAAAGCAGGGAGCGCGGCGACTTCTCGGCGTCCCACGCCACGGCGTCGGGATGGGTGATCGGCAACTCGCGACCGTCGGCCGTTTGGATGAGGAACGGCTCGAACGGCACTTGTGATTTGACCTTGCGGATCTCTTCGATCTTCACGTCCGCCGCCTCCCGTCGTGTTCGAACCGCCCGACGGCCGATCCCATCGTCATTCTACCACGTCCCCGCCCTGGGAGGACTCGGAACCGGCCGTCGTTTCGGGATTTCCGGCCGTCGGGGCGGCCTCCGGCCTGGCTTCCTCGGGATTGGATTCGTCGGCCTTGGGCTCCTGGGCCGGCGTGGGGGCGTGGACGCGGGAGAACTCCTTGGGGGCGTCGGGGAGCGGGTCGGGGACGGGTTGCATCGGGTCGTCCAGGACCAGGGCGCGGGCGCGCAGGAGGTTGCCGTGGCGCTGCATGGTCGGGTCGACGGCCGAGTAGTGGGCCACGGCGCGGGGGACGTCTCCCAGCGCCTGGTGGATCCGGCCGAGGTTGGCGTGGGCGCCCCAGCGGAACATGTAATAGGGGGGATCGCCGGGGGTGGGTTCGGGGAGTAGTTCCAGGGTCTTGGCGAACATCAACTCGGCTTGTCGGAGGTTCCCGCGCTCCAGGTGGGCGAGGGCCAGATAATAGGTGGCGTAGGCGTCCAGGCCCTGCTGGATTGCGGCGGGGATGACCTGGTCCTTGTTGGTGACGAAGGTCTCGGTCTCGGAGAAGCGGAAGCCGACGTAGTCGGAGACGGCCTCGGCCAGGTCGCCGCGGAGCTGTTTGACGCGCGCGTAGAGCAGGGGCATCTCGCCGCGGAAGAACAAGAGCGACTGCTGGGTGGCGGCGACGAACCGGGGGTCGGTGAACAGCAGGGTTTCGACCTCCAGCGGGACCGTCCAGAGCGACACCGAGCCCAGGCGGTCGCCCAGGACCGCGGCGAAGTGGGACGCCTGGGCGACCGGGTCGTGGTAGAGGATCGTGCGGTTCTGGCCGGCCAGCTCGTCTTGGAGCAGCCGCATCTTGGGGGTGAAGTAGCCCTGGCTGGAGTCGATCAGGACGCCGATCCCGGTCGTGCTGCCCAGAAGCGTCGCGCGGCTGGCGTCGTAGGGGGAGAGCCCCGGCAGGTTCATTCGCTCCAGGACGGCGGGATCGTCCAGGGCCTGCCGGAGCGTGGCGACCCCCTGGCCGTCGGGCCCGGGCACGGCCACGCCGGAGCGGGCGTCGAACAGGTACGCCTCGTCGTCGACCAACGCGGCGCAGATCCAGACCTGGGGGGGGCGCGACTGGCGGGCGGGGCCGAACGGGTTCGTCGGGTCACCCGTTTTGGGGATGAACGGCTCGACGGAGTTTCCGCGGGTGAACGTCAGGAGGCCGACGTCGACGCCGAGTTGGCGGCAGAGGGCCATGAAGGTCCAGGCGCGCTCGTCCCAGGCGCCGCCGGCGGCCTCCGAGCCCATGCCGCGGAGCAGCACGTCGTAGGGACGGGCGTAGACCTGGGGAAGTCCGGGAGTCCCCAGGCTGCCGGCGGGCACCAACTGCACCTGCTCCACGACCCAGTCGAAGACCCGGCGGACCCGCTCCAGGTCGTCGCCGGAGCCCGCCACGCGGCCGGCGACGTCGTTGTAGAGCATGCAGTCCTCGATGTGGCGGGCGTCGCGACCCTCGGACCATTTGGACGACTGCACGTCCTCCATCATCTTGCGGGGCAACTGGGCGGCCAGGAACCGCAGGACGTCGGTGGAGACGACGTACTCCGCCGGGGGGGTCCCCTCGAAGAACTGGTTGAGCTTTTGGGTCGCCAGGCGGAAGTTGTCGCCGCCGGGTTTGAGCGCGGCTCCCTTGATGAGTTCGATCGAGCTCTCCAGGATCGCGGCGCGCTGGATCGAGTCGCGGCGGTTGCCCGATCCGGACTTGGCGACGGCCTTGGAGATGGTGGCGCCCTTGGTGTACGCCCCCTGGGAGGAGGCGGTCTTGGTCGGCGCCTGATAGCTGCAGCCCGTGACGATCGCAAGCGTCGCGGTCGTGATCCCGAGCAAGGCGGCGCGGGCGACGCCCGCGCGACGATGAGGCCCCTTCAAGGTCGGTCGCTCCTGGTCAGATGCTCGAGTCGCGCGGCTTGGGTGGGAATGATCGATCGAATCCAGGCGCGAGCCGAGGGGGATCGATCCCGTCGCGGGGATCGTCCGGTTCGGGACGGGCGCGGTCGGCCTCGTCTTCACGGTTCCATTCTGCCCGCGCCGCGACGGTCTCGCGAGCCCTTTCCGACCGCCCCTCGGGGAATTACGTCGTCGCGGGGCGTCCGGTTCGGGATCGGGGCGGATTCACTCGGCGACGGCCGCGCGGATGCGGAGCAGGAGTTTCAAGAGGGCGGGCAGGTCGTCGAGCCGCAGCGAGTTGGGGCCGTCGGAGAGGGCCTTGTCGGGGTCGGGGTGGACTTCCAGAAAGACCGCGTCGCAGCCGGCGGCGACCGCGGCCCTGGCGAGGGTCGGGATCATCTCGCGACGACCGGCGGTGGTCTTGCCCCCCTCGCCGCCGCCGGGGAGTTGCACCGAGTGGGTGGCGTCGAAGACCACCGGCGCGCCCGCGGCTTGCATCTCCGGGATGGCGGTCATGTCGTTGACCAGTCGGCCGTAGCCGAAGGTGCTGCCGCGCTCCGTAAGCAGGATCCCGCCGGCGCCGAAGTCGGTCAGCTTCTCGACGACGTTCCGCATGTCCCAGGGGGCCATGAACTGCCCCTTCTTGACGTTCACCGCCCGGCCGGTCCCGGCGACGGCCTCCAAAAGGTCGGTCTGGCGGGCGAGAAACGCCGGCACTTGCAGCAGGTCGACGACCTCGGCGACGGAGGCGGCCTGGATCGTCTCATGCACGTCGGTGGTGACCGGCAGCCCGGTCTCCTCCTTGACCGCGCGGAAGACGTCCATCCCCGCGGCCAGCCCCGGCCCGCGATAGCTGGAGCGCGACGAGCGGTTGGCCTTGTCGAACGACGCCTTGAAGATCAGCGGGACGCGCAGTTCGCCGCAGATCTCCTTCAGGCGAAGCGCGACGCGCCGGGTCGTGTCGCCCGGCTCCATGACGCAGGGCCCGGCGATCAACGCCAGCGGGCGGCCCTTGCCGATCGTCACCGGGCCGATCGTCACCGGATTGGGAGGGTTCACCGTCTTCGACTCCTGTTCGATGGGTCTTCCTCGCTCGCCGGGATTCTAGCCGAACGGCCCTCGCGCGGCGAGGTCGGCCGGCGGGGAGGCGGGCTCGGGGGACCACGACGGATCGACCAGGACCCGAAGCGCTCCGGGGAGGACCTCGACGGTCCAGCGGTCGCGGGTCGTGGCGAGGGCCGGGTCGGCCTCGGCGGCGCCGCCGAGCGGGAGGAGCAGGCCGCCGGGGTCGCCGTCGATCTGGACCGGCACGATCCCTCGCGACGACAGCGCGATCCGGCGCGCCCGGCGGTGGAACACGCCCGAGAGCTTCAGGTGCGACCCTAGCAGCACCCGCCACAGGTAGTAAAGCGCGTGGAAGGGGCCGGGGTCGCGGAAGACGACCAGGTCCAGAAGGCCGTCGTCCTGGCGGGCGTGGGGGGCGAACGGCAGGTTCAGGGCGTATCGCGGCAGGTTGAAGACGAAGACGGTGGTGCCGATCAGCGTCTCCTCGGCCCCGGCGTCCTCGATTCGCGCCGCGATTTTGGGGAAGCGGTAGCAGACGCTCGACCGCAGGATCGGCTCGACGTAGGCCCCGCGATGGGTGGGGCGGACGCTCCCGGAGGCGGTGCGCAGGCCGTGATGGCGGGTGACGACGTCGCCGTCGAAGCCGAACCCGACCATCAAGAGGAACCGCCGGCCGTTGGCGACGCCCAGGTCGACCGCCGCGCTTTTGCCCGCGGCGACGATCCCGGCCAGATGTTCGGGGTCGCCGTCGAGTTGGAAGTGGTGGGCGGCGAGGTTCTCGGTGCCGGTGGGGAGGATCGTGATCGGCGCTTCGGGCCGTTCGTTGATAAGGGCGGAGACGGTGCCGTCGCCGCCGACGGCGACCAGGCGGCGGCGCTCGGGGTCGGCGTTCGCTCGGGCGACCAGGGCCGCGCGGTCGGCGGGGGTCCAGGCGGTCTCGACGATGAAGCCGCGGGCCTTGAGCGCCGCGGCGAGCGCCTCGGCCTTGAGGCGGCCGACTCCGGCGCCGGAGGCCGGATTGGCGACGACGCCGACCCAGCCGCCGTCGGCGGGGGTCGGCGTCGTCGCTTCTTCAGCCGGTGGCGATCCGTCGGGGTCGGTCATGGACGCTCGGGCGGGGGTCAGCGGGCGGCGGAGGCGACGCGGTCGGCGTTTTCGTCGTAGGTCTTCTTGAACTGGTCGCGAAGCGTCCCGAGCCGCTCGGTCATCTCGGCGTCGACGTCGCGGAGGCGGAGGACCTCGGCGCGGGCGTCGGCCAGGAGCTTGGTCTCGGTCTCCTTCTCTTGCTTGCGGATCTCCACGTCGTGCTGGGCGTTGGCGACGGTCGTCTCGACCGTGGCGAGCTGGCCTTGCATGTCGGCCAGGATCCCCTTCAACCGGGAGCCGGCGGCGTCCACGCCGATCATCTTGGACCGCAGGACGGCCAACTGGGTGTCCATGTTCTCCTGGAACCTGGCGGTGTCGTCGATGAGCTTCACCAGGGCGACCTCGGCGTCATGAAGCCCGTCCTCGGCGTTCTTGAGATCGGCCTGGAGTTTGGCCAGCGCCGCGTTGCCGTTGCGGTTGAGCTGGGCGACGCCCGCCCCCAGGACGATCCAGCCGACGGTCGCCAGCATGACCAACACGGTGAGCACCTTGCCCGCGGTCGACATCGGACGTCTCCTGAGACGAGGCCGTTTATGGGAAGCCGCCGCCGCCCGCCCCGAGATCCGTCGTCCCTTGGGGCTCGCGCGGGGATGCGAAATCGATGGTACTCCTTCAATATACACCCGAATCCCGGCCCCGGCCAAGCGTCCCCGAAGTTTCCCGCGCGCGTCCCGGGCGACCGGACGAACCCGCGCGATCCGCGTCGCGCCGTCCCCCTCGCGTCGCGATCCGACGCTTGATGCGTCCGCGACCGCGCCGTAGCATCGGCCCGGCGGACTTGATGGCGGCCACGGTGAGGATCGGAACGACGCGATGACGCACTTGACTTTCCTGTTGTTGGCGGCGGCGGCCGCGGGGCCGGATTCGGACGCCCTGGTCGGGTATCGGCATGGGCCGGTCGCGCTGGCGGGGCCTTGCGACCGGCGCGAGGCCGTCGATCCGGTCTGGGTCCACGCCTATCCGACGCTCACGCTCCGCTATCGCGCGAGCGGGACGCTCGAAGACGATTCGGAGGTCTTGACGCTTTCGCCGGGGAGCGTCGGGCCGGTGACGCCGGGGGCGACCAACCCCGAGAACCCGTTCGTCGCCGGCATGCCCGTCGTCGCCGTCCGCGGCCGCGACCTGATCGCCGACGGCGAAATCCACATGCTTCAAGTCGACCTCGGCGACCGGATGCGGACGCCCCAGATCCACGAATTGCGGTTCGCGCTCCCCGAGGGCGCGACGCTCGATATCGAGGATCTGGCGTTCGTCGGCGGTCCCGAACTTCTGCCGGGCGAGCCGCCCGCGCTTCCGCCGGGGACGGTCGCGTGGACGGTCGAGGGGCCCGTCGCCGCGGGCGGATGGCGCGGCACGACCCTGCGCGGCGAGGAGTCGATCCGGATCGCGGGCGAGCCCCGCGCGGGGCGGTCGGTCGTCCTGGCGATCTCGCCTCATTTCGCCACCGCCCGTCACTTCGCCGCCGGCCTTCCGGCCGACCAGGTTCGCGTGAAGGAAAGTCACGAGACGGCCGACGTCGTCGCCCGGATCGCCTACGCCGACGGCGGGTGGGAGGAGCAGTACCCGCTCTCCCTCGCCGAGCGCCGGCACGTCCTCGTGAACATGAAACCCGCGCTTTACGCGCTGGAACTGGAGCCGGATCGTCCGGTCGCGTCGGTGGAGCTTTTGGACCGGAACCCGCACGTCCAGTTGTTCGTCGCGTCGGCGGGGATCTCGGACGAGCCGCCACCGGAGACGTTGGAGGCGCTACCGGTCGCGTCGCCTCGGAAGGTCGGCGCGGCGGGGCCGCCGCCGGACGTCGCGCTTGCGTATCGGGCCGTCGGGGCGCCGGAGGGGGCGGTCTCGGCTCGACTCTCGGAGACCACCGCGGCGGCCGGCCGCCGCGCGTCGCTGGAGGTGAGGAACGACGCCGCGGAGGCCGTCGACTTCACGTTGACGTTTCCACGGGCGACGATCCGAGCGTCGGACGACCCGGCGGACGTCGCCTATCTGTTTCCCAGGCGCGGGACCGTCGTTTCGAGTGGGGAGCGCGCCTGGGAGTCGGCCTACGACGCGACGTTCCCGCTCCAGTTCCTGGACGTCTTCGCCCCCGAGGCGAACCGGGGCGCGGCGGTGCTGGTCTGCGACGTCGAGGGCCGCGACAAGACGTTCCGCCTGAGGAAGACCGGCGCGACGGTCGCCGCGGAGGTCGATTACAAGGTCCGTCTCGAACCCGGCGAAACGTGGCGGGCGCCGGAGGTCCGGATCGCGCCGCACGGCGGCGACTGGCGCGAGGGCTTCGCCGCGTACCGTCGCTGGCTGGCGGAGTGGTACGAGCCCAAAGGGCCGCGTCCCTCCTGGCTCCGCTCCGCGTTCTGGGCGCGTCGCGACTACCCCGTCGGCGGCACGGGAAAGCTGTTCGACGTCAAGCGGGGCCGCTACACTCTGGACGCGCTCGTCGATGACGGCCGCGCCTTCGGCGGAATCGATTTTATCGACATATCCGGATGGGCGATGTCGGAGACCGTCGGCCGCGTCGGCGACTACCCCGTCGAGTTGGGGGGCGCGGCCGACCTCGCCCGCAACGTCGACGAGGCCAAGGCGCGGGGCGTGCCGACGGGGCTCTACTTCGAGGGTTACCTGGTCGACAAGCGGTCGGAGGTCGGCAAACGCTTGCGCGAGCGCTCGCAATTGATCGGCAAGGACGGCGAGGGCGCCTGGTGGGCCGGCGGCGAGGCGACCGAGTTCTTCGCCTGCCCTTACGAGCCGGAGTGGCGCGCGTATCTGGCGCGAAAGGTGGCCGAGCGGGCCGCGGAGTTGGGCGTGGCGGGAGTCTATCTGGACGAGTTCGGCTTCGGCGGCAAGCGCTGTTATTCCGCGAGCCACGGTCATCGGCCGGGGATCGACACGCTCCGGGGCGAGCTTGAGGCCGCGGCGGCGGTTCGTCGCGAGTTGGAGGCGGCGGGGGCGGGCGGGACGATGCTTTACATCGAGGAGACGCCCCCCGACGCCGCCGCGCCGCACTTCGACGCCGCGTTCTGCTACGCCCTGCCGTTTACCGACGTCCGCCAGTCGCCCTTGAAGCTGAACCTCTTCCGGTTCGCCTTCCCGGACGTCCGGCTCTGGGACATGGTCTCCATCGGCATCGATCCCCGCGCCCTGCCGGCGGAGGACTTCCGACTGTCGCTCTGGCACGGAAACGGACTTTGGCTCAAGGGCCACGCGCGAACCTGGTACGGCGAGAAGACGCTCGCCTGGATTCAAAAGGCCCACGCGCTTTTGAAAGATCACGCCGACGCCTTCGCCGGCCCCGCCGAGCCGCTGGTGGCGTCGCCCCATCCGTCGGTGTTCATCAATCGCTTCGGCGAGGGTCCGAACGCCGTGTACACCCTCTTCAACGCCTCGTACCGCACGGCGAGGTTCACGTTCCAGGGCCGCGAGTTCGCGCTCGGCCCGCGCGACGTGGCGGTCGCGGAGGCGTCACGGTAAGGGAGCGGGATTGCCTTGTCGGAAGCCTGGCGCCCGGAGAAATTTGAACCACGGAGTCACGGAGGGCACGGAGAGGAAAGGGAAGAGAAGAAGGAGGAGGTAAACAAGCCCTCCCTCCAATCCTTTCCTCTCTCCGTGTCCTTCGTGACTCCGTGGTTCCTGGTCTTCCGATCGGGATCAAGGTTTCGACGGAACGGACTGCTCTTTCCCGTCGGTCTGGCGAACCATGAATTCCAGGATCGCCCGCGCGTCGTCGTAGGTCGTGGAATGGCCGCCGTCCGGGCGATGGATCGACAGCGGCGGGCGGCCGATCTTCTTGAGGACGTCGGCGAGTCGAAGCGCGCTTTGGGGAGGGACCACGTCGTCGCGTCCGCCAGTGGTCAGGCCGACGGGCATCGTCAGCCGTTCGGGCCAGTACTCGGCGCTCCGCTTCTTGTACTCATCGGGGATCTCGCTCTTGGGGCCGCCGAAGGATGCGGCGATGGCGTCCTGGAAGCCCTCGTACTCCAGAAGGTTCGTCGAGCCGTTCATGGCGGCGACGCCGTCGATCGACTCGGGATGCAAGGCCGCGAAGGTCAAGGCGGACGTCCCCCCCATCGAACCGCCGCACAGGAAGACCCGGCGCAGGCCGCGCGCGGCCTTGAGTTCCGTGATGATCTGGACCAGGTCGGCCTCGGCTTTCGGCCCCATCCACGAGGTCTTGGCGCGATAGTCGGGGGAGACGAACAGCATGCCGCGATCCCTGGCGAAGTCGCGGGCGGCGCGGCACTCGTCGCGGCCGTCGGCGGCGAACTGCCAGCGATCCGAGCCGTGCCCGTGCAGCGCGACCAGCGCGTCGATGGGCGGCGCGGCCGGCTCGATCAAGACGTAGCGCTGCTCCGTCCCGTCGCAAGCGGCGACGAACGCGACGTCCGCGGGCTCGGGGCCCTCGCCGGCGGCGGCCGGGAGAAGACCGATTAGGATGATTAAAAGTGTGAATATTCGATAAATGAGCGACGGCCGAAAATCTAGATGATCCACGTGGGATGGTTCCCTTCGATGAAAATCTGAAAGCATTCTCGGTCGTCGGAATCGCCTGCGAGATGGATCGCGATCCCGTTGTCGAGTTCGATCACGATCCGGCGATCGTCGGGGACCTCGTAGCGTAGGACGTCGACGTTCATGATTTCATAAAATTCGGGCGGCGGCCAGCGCCCGGCTTTCCAGCGGGCGATCGGCTCTCCGTCGCGGAAGAGGCGGATCGGCGACTCGACGGCGAATCGGACGGGGCCGAACGCGAACTGGAGGTCGAATCGGCCGACGCGGATTTGAGTCGCGTACTCGCCGACCAGCGGTGAAAGGTCGAGATCGGCGGGGATCCGGTACATCGGCGTCGCTCCGGGATCGGCCCCGACGGTCCCGTCGTGGCGGGCGCTTCGACGGCGTCTCGTGTCGGCGGCCCGTTCGCAATAATCGAAGTAATATTTATTTCAACATATCGAAATTACGGTTCGACGGTGATCGGGCCGCGGTCGGTCAGGAGGCGGACGGGGCCTTTCCTGTCGGCGACGGCCCTGGCGAAGTCGGCGGGGACGTCGACGCCGCGGCCGGCGACCTCGTGGATGGTCATCCACTGGCGGAGGCCCGCCTTTTCGGCGGGGGAGCCGGGCTCGACGTCGCGGACGACGACGCCCCGGGGTTCGGGGCCGGCGGGGCCGAACGGGATCATGCCGGTGGTCAGCAGGCTGCGGTGGTCGACGCGGAGCCCGCGCCAGGAGGGGGGGCGGACGGTGGCGATGACCTCGCCTTTCACCGGATACTTGGCGATGGTCAGCGTCTTTTCCAGTTCGCGGCCGTCGCGGAGGACTTTAAGGCGGATCTTGTCGCCCGGCGAGTGGGAGCTGACGGCCACCAACAGATCGGAGAAGTCGCGGACCGGCTCGCCGTCGACGGCGGTGAACAGGTCGCCCATTTGCAGTTCCCCTTGCGCGGCGGGGGAGTTGGGGCTGACGCCGTCGATGCGGTTGGGGGGGCGGGGGTCGAGTTCGCCGCGGGAGTCGGTCTGGGTGATGCCGATCAAGCCGTACTCGACCTCCTTCCCCTCCTTGAGCGTCTCCACGGCGCGGCGGCCGGCGGCGTCCATGGGGAAGGCGTAGCCGGCCATGGCGTCGTAGCCCGAGGGGCTGGCGGCGGTGGTCGTCAGGCCCACCAACTCCCCCTTCAGGTTCGTCACCGCCCCGCCGCTCATCCCCAGGTTGAGCTTGGAGTCAAGCTGTAAAAGCATCGGTTGGTGGGGCAGTTGTCGATTCCTGGGGTCGTTGCCCATGACCGGCCAGACGTCGGGGTCGTAGACGACGCGGCGGGAGACGTTGGAGAGGATGCCCCAGGTCGCCGCGGCCCGGCCGTCCTGCATCGCCGAGTTGAACGGGTTGCCGAGCGCGATCAGGAACGACCCCTTGCGCAGGGTCGACGAGTCGCCGATCGGGATCGGCTTGAGTTTGGGTGGGATCAGGTCGGGGCCGGCGGCGGGGACGATGACGGCCAGGTCGCTGCGGGGGTCGGCGGCGATGACCTCGGCGTCGAACTCCTGGCGGCCGGCGGCGCGGACGATCAGGCGGGAGGCGCCGCGGACGACGTGGAACGCGGTGAGGATTTCGCCGTCGTCGCCGACGACCACCCCGGCGCCGAAGTCGAACGAGATGGCGACGTCGCCGGCGGGGCGGGACGGTTCGGCGTCGTCGCCGACCTCGCGGCGGGGGCGGGGCTTGCCCCGGACGGCCAGGGTCTCGCCGGCGTTCTCGGCCTTGTCGCGGTGGATCGCCACCACCGAGCCTTCCGTCCGGGCGATCGCGTCGGTCAGGACCGTCTCAAGCGCGGCGACCGCGTCGATCGCGGCCGGCGCCGGCGGCTCGGCGCGGGGCGCGTCTTGCCAGGCGGTCGTCACGCAAGCCAGGCAAAGCAGAAACGCCATCGACCCTTCCTCCCTCGACCCGTCGTCGCGGCGGACGCGCCGGGCCGCCGACGTTCATTGTTTCGTCGCGGCCGGCCGATCGCAACCCGAGATGGCCCCTCCCGCCCGGCGGCCCCGCTCCCCCCAGCATTCATTTGGGATGACGCGGGCGGGGCGGCCGTCGCTTTTCGCGCGCGGCGTTCACCAACCGACGCCTCACGTCGCGAATGGCGAGGCCCTCCGCGCTCGCGCGCCCGGTTGATCGTACATCTCGGGGATGACTGGTTTTATCGAGCGCGTCTCGAAAAACCATGAAGACCAGGGGGAAATGACGGATCTTGTCAACGCCATCTTGGGCGCGTCCCTCCACCTTGCGAGATTGCGCGTCTTCGGTGGCGAGTTCGCGAGACCTCGGGCGGCGGAAGGGGGAAGCATGGGCGCCGAGTGGTATTGCATGATCGAGGGGCGCGTGGAGGGACCGGTGAGCGATCAGGGCCTTCGCCATTTGGCCGGCAGCGGCCGACTGGCGCCGACGGACCAGGTGCGTCGGGGAGGGGAGGGGGCGTGGGTCGCCGCGTCGCGGTGCCGGGGGCTGTTCGAGGCGGGCGGCGACGCCCGCGACGGCCAGGCCGCCGGCGCTCCCTTGGCGGGGGTGAACACGGCGTCGGCGTGCGTCTCGCCCGAGGAGAAGAAGAAGCGGTTCGGCGTCTACGCGATCAACGCCCTGATCTGGACGTTCCTGGCCTTGCTCATCGTGGGGACGATGGGGGCGATCCTGATCTTTTACGGGGTCGGCTGGCTGCTCAATCGGATGTTGGCGGAATACCACGTCCGGAAACTGCAGGCGGCGGGCGTGACGGCGACGCCGCGGCAGTTCCCGGAGGTCGCGGCCGCGCTGCGCGCGGTCTGCGACCACTTCGGGATCGCCGATCCGCCGCGGACGATCATCCTCAACTCGGGCGATATGAACGCCTTCGCGCTCAAGTTCGCTCGCAAGAGGGTGCTCGTCCTGCTGACGCCGTTTTTGGAGGGGTCGCTCGGAAGCCCCGCGGAGTTGCGGTTCATCCTCGGCCACGAACTGGGCCACACGATGCTCGATCATGGTTTCCGCGGCGTCTTCGAAATCTACAAGCCGGCCTCCTACCGGGCGGCCCGCGAACTGACCTGCGACGCCTGCGGATGCGCTGCGGCCGGAGACCCGACGTCGGCCAAGACGGCGCTGAAGCGGATCGTCGCGGGCAACGAGTTGCACCCGAGGCTGGACGAGGCCGAACTGGCCGGTCAGGCCGAGGCGATCTACGCCGGCCTGACCGGCTGGCTGCTCAAGCAATATCTGACTTACCCGCCGATCGGCAAGCGGCTGACGAGCATCTCCCGGTTCTTCGAGGGCCACGCCTGACGTCGCCGGGGGGACGGTCAATCCCGGCGCAGCAGAAGTCGGATCTCGTCGGTCGTCAGGTCCTCGCGGGAGTGGATCGCGAGCAGGTCGGCGGGGGGCTCGGGGGAAGGCGCCTGGCGAAGCTCCTCGTCGACGATCGAGAAGCCGGCGTAGCGGAGGTGGTCCTTGAGCTGGCGGACGGTCGCCATGTTGAGGCTGTCCACGCAGCCCAATAGCGAGGTCCGATAGGCCTCGGCGGAGCCGCCCTGCCAGACGTCGGTGCGGCCCGCGTCGACCTCGGCCTGGAGGACCGCGGCGGTGATCCGGGCGCGGAGTTGCTCGCGCGAGAGCCGCAGGTGGATCCACGGCTCCTCCAGGACGTTCCAGAGGTGGCCCCCCATGGCCGAATAGTACATCGGGGTGATCTGGAGGAAGAACGACCCCCCCGGCTTGATCACCCGGCGTAGTTCGCGGAGGGCGCGGCCGGGGTCGCCGACGTGCTCGAAGACCGACCAGGCGAAGGCGGCGTCGAAGAAGCCGTCGGGATAGGGGAGGGGTTCGTGGTCGGTGATCTGGCGGAGGTGGACCGGCGGAACGGAGTGGTCCGGGCCGAAGATCGCGTCGACGCGGGCGTCGAGGCCGTGGAAGTTGGCGTTGATGTCGACGCCGTGGACCTCGCGACAGCGCTGGGCGAGCCCCTTGGCCATCAGCCCCTCGCCGCAGCCGAAGTCGAAGACGACCGCGTCGTCGAGGGGGGCGACCCGGGTCAGCCGCTCGGCGATGACGTCGGCCGCCCAGACGAAATGGGTGTAGAACCAGCGGTCGCGATCCGTCAGCGATTCCAGAAAGGCGCGGTCGCGCGAGCGGTCCACGCCCGGACGTTCCATCGTCGTCGGCATTCCGAACTCCTTGTCGAGCGGGTCAAGACGCCGTCGCCGCGGCCTCCTTGGAGCAGGCCAGATCGGCGATCGATCCGACCCCCGGCGGCAGCTCGGCCTCCTCGTAGAGCATGTTGGGGATGCCGTCGCGGATCGCGTACCGCAGCCCGCACCTGGTGCAGACCAGCGCGTCGCCCTCCCGTCGCAACGGGGCGTGGCCGAGGGGGCAGACGAGGATGGCCAGCAAGTCGTCTTTGATCATGGTCGAGCGTCCCGTCCCATTCCCCGGCCGCGCCGGTCGTACTCCCTCCGATCACCCAACAGGCATTATGCCGACCGGGGCGAATTCTTAGAAGATCGATCTCGCTTCGGCGGCGCGCGCGACGTTCGCCTCCTCCAATTCCTCGTCCTCGTCGAACGAGCCGGCCCCGAAGTTGAACGTCGCCTGCTGGTCCAGCCACTTGCGTCGGACGTCCGCGTCGGAGTCCATGGCCTGTTCCAGCGCGACCGTCTCGCGATACTCGCTGGCCGCGGACTCGATGGTCCAGGTCCCGTTCAGGCCCATCTCCTCGGCCGCCTCCCGGATCTCCCGGATGCTCGCGCGGAAGAACTCCTTCCGTCGGTTGACCTTGTTGACCTGGCGGTCGAGGAACCGCCGATGCAATGCGGCTTCCAGCGCCGGCGCGTCGTCGGATTCCAGCATGGCGTGGACGTCGAACGGGAACGGCACGCTGGCGCTTCCCAGTTCCCGGACGCGCTCGGTGGGGTCGAGCCGCCGCGTCAGGCCGATCTTGTAGACGTTCTCACCGAAGGCGCCCACGTTGGAGATGATGTAGACGTGGCCTTGCTTGGTCTGTTCGGCCATCGAGGTCGCCCGTCGGCCGCGCTCCTCCGCCTCGGCGAGCTTGACGCCCATCTCGTCCAACTGGGCTTCGAGCTTCGCTCGCTCGGCCTCGCTCGCCTCCCCGAGTTGCTTCTTGAGTTTGGCGATGGCCTTGTTGACCAATTCCTCCTCGCGTTCCGCCTGCTTGATGGCTCGTTCGATCTCCTTTTGGGCCCGGGCCTCCTCGCGCATGGCTTCGCGAATGGCGCGCTGTTCCTCGCGGGCCTTCTCCTTGAGCTTCTGGACGGCGACGCCCCATTTCAGTTCGTCGAGACGGGAATCGAGATATTCGCGCTGGATCTTGGCGTTCTTGTAGACTTCGCCGTCCTTGTTGACCAGGGCGTAGGCGTCCTTGACCTCCTGGACGAGCTTCCCTTGGTTGCCGGGTTTGACGCGGGCGAGGACGGTGTCGACCTTGCCGTTGAACGTCCCCAGGACGAACTTGAGCGCGTGGTCCTGCTTCCAGCCGTCGGAGTAGCCGCAGGTGGCGGCCGTCCCGTTCTCCTGCATGATCCTGGAACGCTCGCGCGCGAGCTTCAGCTTCTCGCCGGCCTTGCTGAAGCCGAATTCGTCGGCCAGTTCGTCCAGGATGTGCGCGGGGGGGACCAGATAGACCCCCTCGTAGTTCTTGATGCGGTTCTGGAGCGCCTCGGCCTCGGCCTGAAGTTCGTTGACGCGACCCTTGGCGCCGTAGCCCTCGCCGGCGATCTCCCACGCCCGGCGCTCGGCCTGCTCGCGGATCTCAAGCGCGTATTTCGTCACCTGGTCCAACGCCGCCTTGGACTGCTCACGCTTCTCCTTCGCATCCTTGCGGGCTTTCGACGCCAGGTCGCGGGCCTCGACCATGGCTTCGTCCAGGGCGGTTCGTGCCTGGGCGCGGGCCGTCTCCAGGGCTTCTCGTGCCTGGTGCTTGAGAGCCGAGGTCTCGGTTTTCGCTCCATGGACGGCGGCCCAGGCGTTCGCCAGTTCAGCCTGATTCGCGTCGCGAATCAGTTCGGCTTCGTATTGGGCGACCACTTTGGCGCGTCCAACGATGGCGTCCGCCTCGTGCTTGGCTCGTCGCACGACGTCCTCGGCGGAACGTGTCGCCTCAGCCATTTTCACGTCGGCGGCGTGCGAGGCCCTCTCGGTTCGTTCAATGATGCCGGGTAGGTGACGGAGTTTTTCTAATTTGGCCAATTCCGCGAGGAAGGCTGCCTCTTGTCGGGCCCAAGCGTCCCTCGTCCCCACAAGGTCGCGGTCGAGTTCCCGAATCCGTTGGACGCAAGCCCTGTTGCGTTCTTCGATCTTGGAGATTTCCAGGGAATGGGCGGCTTCTCGTTCCCGAAGCCGGACGTCGAGCTCCTTAGCCTTCAGATCGCGATCGTGCCATCGCTCCGCGGCGACGCGGATCTCAGCCAGGTACGCCCCCTCCTGCTCGCGCCAGGCGTCTTCCGTTTGTCCGAGTCGAGTTCCCAACTCGCTCGCCTTGAAGATCCCGTAAGCCGCGGCGCCGGAGAGCAGGAAGACGAGGACGATCAGGATCGCGTAGAGCATGACCCGGCTCCGCGGAGTCGCGACGGCGAATCCTTTCACGTCGCGCGTATGGGAATGGGAGCGTGGACGGATCGTCCCTCCGACGATCCGCGCGTGCAAGGGTGGCATTATCATTGTCGTGAGGCTGGATGGCAAGAGACGCGCGAGAACCTTCAACGGTCGTCGCTGGATCGCCACGAGGCGCGATCCCCCTTCCGCGAGGGACGGCGAAAGGCGATAATCCCTCGGATGGGATACGTCGTGCGATACGGCCGGATGCGGATTTTGGGGGCGTGTCATCCCTCGGCGGGGGTGGAGTGCGCGCGCGGGGATCGGGTGGTGATCCGCGGCGACCGCGGCGTCGAGATGGGGGAGGTCCTCTGCCCGCTCTCCGAGAAGGCCGCGGAGGCGCTCGACGGTCGCGAGCCGGGGGAGATCCTGCGGGTCGCCGACGCGGTCGACCTCCAGCACGAACGCGGCTTGCCTCCGCTTGAAAAGCTGGCGTTCGCCACCTGCGAGGAACTGATCGGCCGGCGTCGGCTTCAAATGAACCTGGTCGACGTCGAGATCCTCTTCGGCCGCGAGCGGATCATCTTCTATTACCTGGCCGAGAAGCGCGTCGACTTCCGGGAACTGGTCCGCGACCTGGCGCGGGCGTTGCGGGCTCGGATCGAGATGCGACAGATCGGCGTTCGCGACGAGGCCAAGCTGCTGGCCGACTACGGCGACTGCGGCAAGCCGGTCTGCTGCAACACCCACCTGACCCGGATGCCGCCGGTCTCGATGAAGATGGCCAAGCTTCAGAAGACCACGCTGGACCCCTCCAAGGTCACCGGCCGCTGCGGCCGGCTGAAGTGCTGCCTGCGTTACGAGCACGACGGCTACGTCGAGGCCGGCCGGGAGTTGCCGCCCAACGGCGCGCGGGTGGCGACCGCCCAGGGCCGGGGCCGAGTCACGGGACGAGACGTTTTGGCCGGGAAGCTGGTGGTGGAGTACGAGGACGGCCGCCGGATCATCATCGCCGCGGCCGACGTCGTGGCGGTCGAGCCCCGCTCGCCCCGGGGCCCGCGACGATCCGATCCCGAGCCGGACGGCGACCCCGGCGCGGAGGAGCCGGCGTGAATCCGTTCCGCGATCAGATCGGCCGGGTCATCGCCCGCGACCCCAGGTACTCGCTGGAAGCCTACGCCTTCGTGCTGGAGTCGCTCAACCTGGCGCGCGAGCGCAAGCTCCGCGAGGCGCGTCGGGCCGCGCGCGGAGGCGCGACTCGGGGGCGGAGGAAGAGCGTCTCCGGCCACGTCACCGGCCGTCAACTCTGCCTGGCCGCCCGCCGCCTGGCCCTTCGCGACTACGGCCTGCTCGCCGCGGCGGTGCTCAATGCGTGGGGCCTGCGTTCCACGTCCGACATCGGCGCGGTCGTCTACAACCTGATCGCCTCCGGCGACCTCGACAAGACCCCCGCCGACCGCCCCGAGGATTTCGACGCCGTCTTCGACTTCGACGTCGACTTCCGCCCCGCCCCCCCGGCCGACGACGACCCCGAGCCCGAGGACGAGGACTGACCCATGCCCGTCGAGCCCGAGTCCGCGCCCCCCGCCGCCTCCACCCCCTCCCCGCGCGCCCGGCGTTGGTTTTACGCGGCGGTCGCGCTTTGGCTGGCCTGGCTCGCCTTCTTGATCGGCCTGGCCGCGACCGACGCCTACCGCCCCCAGGAACGCGCCGGCGCGGTCCCCGCCGCCGCCGAATGATCCTTCGAGCCGGGGATCTTCATTCCTCCCTCGGCCGCTGGGAGACTCGGCGGATCGACCGCGAGACGTACGAGACGACCGTCCAGCCGCTGAGCATCCCCAGCAGGTAGGCGGCGATCGCCATGAGCGCCACCGGGCCGGTGATCCGCCAGGTCGCGAAGTCGACCGTGATCGGCCCGGTGTTCTGCGCCGCGAACAGGCCGATCGCCCCAAGGAAGATCAGCAACAAGACCGCCTGGATGAACCGCATCGCCGTTCTCCCTCGAACTCGTCCGCGCCGGAGTCGAAACGTTTCGATGCGGCACCGCAATTCCCGTGCCGAATGCTTCTCCGCGGCAAGCGGCGTGGGCCTCACGCCAGCGTCACGTCCAGGCGCGTGATCGACGCCGGGGCCAGCGCGACGCGGAACGCGCGGCCCCTCGACTCGGTGGCGGAGGCGACGGGGGCGACGACGTCGGGGGCGTCGAAGGTGTTGTGGGCGTTCAAGTCCTCATGAGTCAGGACGACCTGGCGGACCGAGGCGGCCTCGCCGCCTTTCAGGCGGACCTCGACTTCAAGCGGTTCGGAGGCGTGGGAGTGGACCAGGGTGATCGTCGCCGTCTTCCCCTCGGTCCTGGAGGCCGAGCCGGCGACGCGGAAGATCGACTCGTCGCGGTCGCCGACCTTGAACGCGACGGCCGGCGCTTGCGCCTCGATCCGGACGCTCGTCGCGCCGTGGTGGGGGCGGTAGGTCTCGAAGACGTGGAAGTTGGGCGTGCATACGAACTTGTCGCCGTCGGCCAAAAACAGCGAGTGGATGTTGTTGATCAGTTGCGCGACGTTGGCCATGTCGATCTTGTCGGCGTGGCGGTTGAAGACGTCGAGGGTCAAGCCGGCGACCAGCGCGTCGCGGAGGCATCCCATCTGCTCGAACTGATGCTTCGGGTTGATCCCGGTCCCCTCGGGGTGCCAGGCGCCCCACTCGTCGACGAACAGCTTGACCTTATGCTCGCGGTCGAACTCGCCCATGGCGGCCCACTGGTCGCTTACGAGCTTGTCCATGTAATTCGCCTTGTGGAGCATCTCGTACCACTGGTCGACGCTGAAGTTCAGGGCGTGGCCGGTGGTGCCGCAGTAGTAGTGCGCGGCGAAGGCGTGGAGCGGCGCGCGGGCGCCGTCGACCCACTTGGCGAAGAAGCGGCGGGTCCAGTCCAGGTCGTTGCCGTTGGGGCCCGCGGCGGTCAGGTAGAGCTTCACGCCGTACTCGGGGACCCATTCGGTGAACCGGCGGTACTCCTTGCAGTAGTCCTCCGGGGTGAACTTGCCGCCGCATCCCCAGCTTTCGTTGCCGACGCCCCAGTAGGCGACCTTGAACGGGTCGCGGTCGCCGTTGGCGACGCGCTCGTCGGCCAGCGTGGTCGCGCCGGCGGGCGCGTTGCAGTACTCGACCCAGTTCCAGAACTCCGAGGGCGAGCCCGCGCCGACGTTGGCGGCGAAGTACGGCTCGTCGCCGCAGAGTCGACAGAACCGCATGAATTCATGAGTACCGAACGTGTTGGGTTCGGTGACCTCCCGCCAGCGGCCGAAGCGTCGGGGACGCTTCTCCACCGGGCCGATCCCGTCGCGCCAGTGGTAGGAGTCGGCGAAGCAGCCGCCGGGCCATCGGATCGCCACCTTCCCCAGCCGTCGCATGTGGTCGACCAGTTGCTTGCGGACGCCGCCCACGTTCTCCACCTTGGAGTCGGGCCCGACCCAGATCCCGTCGTAGACCACGCCGCCGATGTGCTCGGTGAAGTGGCTGTAGATCTCCGGCCTGATCCGGCCGATCGGCTCGTCCAGCAGGACGTCGACGGTCGCCTCCGCGCCGTTCGCCCGCGCCCGCCTCGGCCCTGCGGCCAGACCCAACGCGCTGATTCCCGCGACGCCCAAAAATCCGCGACGATCGATCACGACGCCACCCCCTCGACCGCGCCCGGCGTGACGCCGAGCTGTTTCTGCAACTGTTCCAGCGGCACGCCCTTGGTCTCGGGCATGACGAACAGCACCCAGAGAAGCTGGAAGACCATCATCACCGCGTAGAAGGCGAAGGCGTGCCCGCCCGACGACTTGGCGATCATCGGGAACGTCTGGGTGATCGCCAACGCCCCGACCCAGTGGGTCGCGCAGCCGAGCGCCTGGCCCTTGGCCCGAACCCTGTTGGGGAAGACCTCGCTGATGTAGACCCAGATCACCGCCCCCTGGCCGACGGCGTGGGACATGATGAAGACCATCAGTCCCCCCATCACGATCCAGCCGCCGACCCCCGTGAAGTTGGTCCCGTAAGTGTAGAACGCCCAGGCGATCGTCGCCAGGCTGGCGATGTAGCCGATCGACCCGACCAGCATCAGGAACCGCCTGCCGAAGCGGTCGATGACCGTCATCGCCAGCATCGTGAAGACCAGGTTCACGGCGCCGATCGCCACCGCGCTCAAAAGCGCCGCGCTCTGGTCGGAGCCGGCCATCTTGAAGACCTCGGGGGCGTAATACATCACCGCGTTGATGCCGGAGAGTTGGTTGAACGCGGCGATCGCCACCGCCAGCATGATCGGCCGGAGGTAGGCTCTTTGGAAGAGGGCCTCCCCCTCGCCGGAGGCGTCGACGGCCCGCAGCGACTCCTGGATGTCGGCGATCTCGGCGTCGACCGCCTCGTCGGCGCCGATCTTGACGAGCACCGCGCGGGCCTCTTCCGGGCGGCCGGCGGCCACCAGCCAGCGCGGGCTTTCGGGGATCATGAAGGCCAGCAGGAAGAAGACGGCCGACGGCGCCGCCTGCACCCCCAGCATCCATCGCCAGTCGTTCGCGCCCAGGCCGAGCCCGGCGATGACGTAGTTGGACATGAACGCGAGCTGAACCCCCAGCACGATGTTGAACTGCACCGTGGCCACCAAAAACCCGCGATACCGCGCCGGGGCGATCTCCGCGATGTACAAAGGCGCGATCACCGACGCCGCGCCGACCCCCACGCCCCCCAAAATCCGAAAGACCAAAAACGATCCCCAACTCCAGGCCAACGCGCAACCCAGGGCCGAGGCCAGATAGCCGATCGCCAGCACGGCCAGGAGCGGTTTTCGGCCCCAGGCGTCGGCCGGCTTGCCCGCGGCCAGCGCGCCCGCCACCGTTCCCAAGGGCGCGCTGGCGACGGTGAAGCCCAGGGTCGTCTCGTTCAGGGCGAAGACGTGTTTGAGGGCGTCGACGGTGCCGGAGAGGATGGCGACGTCGAAGCCGAAGAGCAACCCCCCCAGGCTGGCGACGAACGTGCTGAACAACAGCGGGCCCGACAGCGACCGGGCCCCGGCCTCGGCCGGATCGACGGCCGGCGAACGATCGATCGAGGCGTCCAAGCGAACCTCCGTACTTATTCGTGGATCGGTGTCGGCGTCCTTCGCCCCGACGGCCCCGGCGGGGGCCTCGGGATCGACCCGGACGAAGTCGGTCGGCGGCCCCGGCGCCTGGAAGCGGGCCAGGACCTCGCGGTCGAGTTCGTCGTCGCCGATCCGGGTGGTCAGGCGCGCGTCGAGCCTGGGCGCCCGGCGGTGACGCGCGAGGTTCGCCGCCGCGCCGCCGAGTGGCTCGCCGTCGGGCGGCGGGTCCCGGAGGACCTCGCCGACGGCGACCGCCTTCTTCATCAGTCCCCTCCGCGCGGGTCGTCCCCGGAGTCGCTTCGAGCGTAGCACGGCCGCGCGGCCGATTCGACGGGGAGGCCGGGAATTCCTGGTCGCCGTCCTACTTGACCAGATAGCCGACGGCCGCGCCGGCGGCGAAGGCCGACGCGGCGGCGGCGGCGAACGCCGCCAGCAGGAGGCGGGGGCGGTCGACGGCCGCGACGGCCAGGGGGGCGAACCAGCGGGGGTAGACCGGAGGGGGAGGGACCGGCTCCGGCGCGGGGGCCGTCGGGGCCGGGCTCGCCTCGACGGGGCGCGACGGGGGGGCGACGGCCGCGGCGGGGGACGACCGGGCGCGGGCCCTGGGGCGGATCAGCGCCTGAAGCGCCTCGGACGCCTCCACGGCCGTGGCGTAGCGGTCCTGGGGCTTGAAGGCCATCAGCTTGCCCAGCACCCGTTGGGCGGAGGCGGGGAAGTCCGGCAGGTGCTCGGTGATCGGCACCGGCGGCTCGTTGATCCTTCGTCCCAGCCGGTCGATCGGCGAGGGGCCGGGGAACGCCAGCTTGCCGGTCATCAGGTGGTACATCGCGCATCCCAGGCTGAACAGGTCGCTGCGGCCGTCGACCTCCTTGCCCAGCGCCTGCTCCGGCGACATGTAGTCCACCGTCCCCACCGCGATGCCGTCGGCGGTGGCGAAGGTCGCGCCGTCGTCGGCCTCCATCAAGACGCCCAACCCGAGATCGAGGATCTTCACTTTCCGATCCAGGGCCACCAGGATGTTCGACGGCTTGACGTCGCGGTGGACCATCCCCTGCTCGTGGGCGTGCGCCAATCCCAACGCGGCCTGCGCGCCATAGTCGATCATCTCCGGCGCGGCGACCGGCCCGCGCTTCAACCGCTCGCCGAGGCTCTCCCCCCGGACGTACTCCATCACGATGTAAAGCGCGCGGTTGGCCCGGTCGGCGTCGAACGCCCGCACGACGTTGGGGTGGTCGAGCCGGCCGACCAGCCTCATCTCGCGCTGGAACCGCGCGACCACGCGCTCGTTGCAGGCGATCTCCGGCGCGATGATCTTCAAGGCGACGACGCGGTCCATCAGTTGATGGTGCGCCTTGTAGACTCTTCCCATCGAGCCGGAGCCGATGCGGTCGAGGATGACGTAGCGGCCGACCACCAGCCCGTGCGGCTTGCCGCTTAGGAGCCGCTTCGCCTGGTAGGCCGTGAGCGAGCCGTCGCGGACCAGCCACTCGGCCAGGGCGGCCGGCTCGGCGGGGTATTCGCCGCTGGCGACGCGGGCGCGGACGTCCAGAAGCGCCCGTTCGCCGAGCACGCCCGAGGCGTGCAAGAGCGGCAGCAGGTCCTCCGGGGCGCGGTCGTTCGGCCTGGCCTTCTCGGGGCTCGCCATCGCCAATGTCCACCCCTCCAGATTCGCGTCGCCGTCGCGCGAGGTCCGTCCCCGTCGCCGTCGCGGCCGATCTCTCGAAACGTCCGTTTCAGGGTATCAAAGGTCCATCCCCGCCACAATCGCCGGGGCGATCCGGCGCGCGGCTTTCAATTCTCGACCGCTCGCCACTGGACGGTCGTACCGGAACGGGCTACGATCCGTGTTTGGAAATCAGGCGCGGATCGACCCGACCCGCCGAGCCCCCCACGCCGTCGGATTCCCCGAAGGATCTCGGAGACGCGGGCGGGCCGCGCGCCTCGGTCGGCCCCGCCGGCCGCCTCGTTCGTGGTTCCTAGCGACGGAAGGATGATCGGCCATGTCGGCGCCGAGCGACCCCCATCTTGCCCTGCGTCAGCTCCCCAGGCGCCACGACTTCTTCGTGGGCGTCGACAGCGACGGCTGCGCGTTCGACACGATGGAGGTGAAGCACAAGGAATGCTTCATCCCCAACATCGTCAACTCCTACGACCTCGCGGCGATCTCGAAGTACGTCCGCGAGGCGGCGGAGTTCGTCAACCTGTACTCGCACTGGCGGGGGATCAACCGCTTCCCCGCCCTGACGACGACCTTCGACCTGCTGTTGGACCGCCCCGAGGTTTCGGCCCGCCGGTTCAAACTCCCCGCCTTGACGGGCGTCCGCGACTGGATCCGCCGCGAAACCAAACTCTCCAACCCCACGCTCAAGGTCGAGGTCGCCAAAACCAACGACCCCGACCTGGCCCGCGCGCTCAAGTGGAGCGAGGACGTCAACGCCACCGTCGGCCAAATGGTCCACGACGTGCCGCCGTTCCCCTACGTTCGCCAGTCGCTGGAGTGCCTCGCCGGCAAGGCCGACGTCATGGTCGTCTCCGCCACCCCCGTCGAGGCGCTCGAACGCGAGTGGCGCGAAAACGCCATCGCGCAACTGGTCGCGATGATCGCCGGCCAGGAGCACGGCAGCAAAAAGGAACACCTGGCCCTGGCCGCGGTCGGCAAGTACGACCTGGACAAGATCCTGATGATCGGCGACGCCCCCGGCGACATGAACGCGGCCCTGGACAACCGGGTCCTCTTCTACCCGATCGACCCCGGCCGCGAGGACGAGTCGTGGCAACGCTTCTTCGAGGAGGCGCTCCCCAAGTTCCTCAACGGCGAATACGCCGGCGCCTACATGGACGCCCAGATCGCCCGCTTCGAGGCCCTGCTCCCCAGAACCCCCCCCTGGAAGCGTTCGTGAGCCGACGCCGACGCTCCCTCGGATCGCCCCGATAATCCCGCCCCGTCCGTCGGCGCGTCGATTCATTCTCAATCGACGCGCCGACGCCGGAAAATCCGCGCCGTCACCCCCTCCGTGACTGTCCCGGTCACACCCCCCCGTGTAGCATCGCCGGCTGATTTCGTCCATGCGGACATCGGCGAGGGGGCGGGACCGAGATCATGTGGAAAGCCACGCGACCCTTCTGGGCGCGGATCGCGACCGTGGATCGGCTGGTGCGCTCCGGCTCGTATCCCAACGCCCGAACGATCGGCGAGGAACTGGAGGTCTGCCGCCGCACGGTGATGCGCGACCTGGAATTCCTCCGCGACCGCTGGGGCGCCCCGATCGCCTACGACCCCGATCGCAACGGCTACTTCTACACCGACGACTCGTTCCGCCTCCCTCCCGTCGCCATGACCCAGGGCGAACTGCTGGCGTTGGTCCTGGCGGAGCAGGCGTTCCGCCAGTATCGCGGCGCCCCCTACGGCCCCGACCTGGCGCGGGCGATCCGGAAGATCGCCGAGGGCCTGGACGGGGCGGTGTCGATCGACCTGGGCGAGTGGGCCGACGACTTCTCGATCCGCGTCACGACCGCCGAGTCGATCGACCCCGCGTTGTTCCTGGAACTGACCGCCGCAGTTCGAGACCGCCGACGCCTGGCGATCCGCTACTGGACGCCGGCGCGCGACGAGGAGACGACCCGCGAGATCGACCCATACCATCTGGGCAGCGTCGATGGGCGCTGGTATCTGGCGGCGTTCTGCCACGCGCGAGGGGCGATCAGGACGTTCGTCCCCGCCCGCATCCGCGCCGTCGCGGCGACGGGCGCGACCTTCGACCGTCCCGACGGCTTCCGGTTCGGCGAGTACCTCAAAGGGGCGTTCGGCGTCATCCCCGGCGCGCCCGGCGAGGTCCACCGCGTCCGCCTGCGCTTCACCGGCGAGCCCGCCCGCTACCTGAGCGATCGGACCTGGCACCCCAGCCAGACCGCCCATCACGGCGACCGCGGCGAACTGGACCTAGGCTTCGAGTTGGGCTCCCTCCTCGAAATCGAGCGCTGGGCGCTCTCCTGGGGCCCGGACTGCGAGGTCCTGGAACCCCCGGAACTCCGTCGCCGCGTCGCCGCCGCGGCGAAGGCGGCGGCGACGCTTTACTCGGATCCATCAAACGCCTTACGGCATCATCGAGAGTGATTGCGGATCGCAAGCGGTCCTTGGACCAACGACCACCAAGTGCTCAACGCCTCATGGCTGCTGGACGCGCCGCGGCATCTTCGCCCCTTCATGTTATCCAAAACCCAGTCGAGTCTTCAGCGCCTTACGAGTGTCGGGTTGAATTTCGAGTCCGCCGAGGATTATTATGTCGTGACGGCTTTATCTCTAGGAACTACGACTACCAACATTGATATTTCCGTCGAGTGGTCCAAGAATCGAGGCGTGGTCGAAGTAGGGACGACGCGCTCGAAGGAGTCCGACCATGAGTTTGAACTTCCATGACGGTTCGATTTGGGAACGGAACTCGATCAAGGGGATCCTGGCGTCGGAGGCGCGGCGGGCGGCCTGGGGTATGGAGCCGCTGGACGCCATGGCCCACGTCTGGCTCGTGCTGACCTCGCGGTTCCCGACCGGCGACGTGCCGGGCGATCACCCGGACGCCTATCTGGGCAAGACGATTCGTTTCGAAGCCCGGAAACACTTCGCGAGGGAGCGACGGGCGTCCCCGAACACGAGGGACGATCTCGGTTCCATCCTCGACGACGCCTCGCGGCGCGAGGCCGGCGCGGAACGGGCGGCCGTCGTCGAGCGGCTTCTGTCCTACCTCCGCGAGTCCGACCGAGAGTTGATCTCGCTCCTTTTCGGACTGAACGGCGAGCCCGTGCCGGTCAGGGTCTTGGCCGAGCGCTTCGGCCGTTCGGTTCAATCAATCTACAAACGAAAGGACCGCATCCTCGGCACGCTGCGGCGGCGGGCCGAAGAGCTAGGCATCGAGCCTGAACCAAGGGACGACCACGAGTGAACGTGACGAGGAGGCCGCGCGACATGATGATTGATTGTTCCTTCAGGCTTCTCCCAGGGGCGGTCCCGCTCGAGCACGGGTATTCCCTCCTCTCGGCGCTCTCGAGGATCATGCCCAGCTTGCACGGCGACATTCAGATAGGCGTTCATCCAATCCGAGGGCGACGGACGGGAGCGAACGTTCTGACGCTCGACGGGGATTCCCGCCTTCGGATCCGCGCCCCGGTGGATCGGGTCGGCGAGTTGCTCGCGCTGGCCGGTCGGTTCTTGGACGTGGGCGGTCATGAGATCGGCCTGGGCGTTCCCGAGTTGTGGGCGCTGGCGCCGGCGACGACGCTGTACTCGCGGCTGGTGACGATCAAGGGGTTCACCGAGCCGGGCCCGTTCCTGGAGGCGGCGAGGCGGCAGATGGACGCCATGGGCGTCTCGGGGAGGCTGGAGGTCCCGACCGTTCCCGAAGGTCCCCGCGCGGGCCTTCCCAGGCGCCGAGTGGTTCGAGTCCGACAGATGTCGGTGGTCGGCTTCGCGATCGTCGTCGAGGGGCTGAGCGACGCCGACTCGTTGACGCTCCAGGAGCGGGGCCTGGGCGGCCGTCGCCGCATGGGGTGCGGGATCTTCGTCCCGGTTCGAAACGACGGGGGGACGGGCGATGAGAGCTAAGGCGCCCGAACGCCTGCTGGCCAAGAGCGAGCGTGGCGGCAGGCCCGCCCAGACCATCCGAGAGCACACCGCCGAGGTGATGCGCGCGGCCTCGGCGCTCGTCGAGGCGACCGGCGAGGCGCAGTTGCGGGCGTTAGGGCTTGATCCGCGCGAATGGCTCGACCGGTTCCGCCGGGCCGTCCTCGTCGCGGCGCTGTTGCACGACCTTGGCAAGGCGAACGACCATTTCCAGGAAATGGTCCAAGGCCGCTATAGGACCCAATGGTTACGTCACGAGGCCGTATCGTTCCTGATCACCCGCCTTCCCGAGATCCGGGAGTGGATCGCCCCGGCGCTTGAGGGGACGTGCCCGCTGGACGTCGTGCTTTGGGCCACGGCCGGGCATCACCGGAAGTTTCCAGAGTCGACGCCCGTCTCCTCGGATCGGATGACGGTCTACCTGGATCATCCGGACTTCCGAAGCGCCCTGGACCTCGGCCGCGGCGGGTTCGGCCTGGACTTGGGGGCTCCGCCGCAAATCACGTCGAGGCTTGAATTGGGCGACTCGTCCGTCGAGAGCGGCGAACGCGACCCCTTGGAGGAAGCCGAGGTCGAGGCAAAGAAGCAAAAGAGGGGGATGACCGAGGAGGACCGCCGATTCCTGGCGGCGGTCAAGGCGTGTCTGATCTGCGCCGACGTCGCCGGATCGATCGGCCGTCGAGGCGAGGAGTCGATGGCCGATTGGATTCCCCGCGCCTTCGCTCGCGCGCCGACGGCGGAGCAACTCCGGGGGATCGTCGAGAAGCGAACGAATAACAAGGGCCTGCGCGACTTTCAGAAGGAGGTCGAGCGGGCTGGGGGCGACGTCGCGTTGGTACTGGCCGGTTGCGGGACCGGGAAGACCGTGGCCGCTTACGCCAGGGCGGCGAATCGCCATCCCGGCCGTCGCGTCTTCTTCTGCTACCCGACGACCGGGACCGCCACGGAAGGGTATCGCGACTACCTCGCCGATCCCTCCCTGGCCGCCGACTTGATCCACGGGCGTTCCGAAGTCGACAAGGCGCTCGAGGCGCTGCTGTCGAGCGACGTCCCCGAAGACGTAGAACCGTCCGACGTGTACGACGGAGACGAGTCGGACGAGGACGAGCAACCCGGTCAAGTCGCGGATCAGAGAGGTAAGGACCAGGCGGCCGAGGCGTCGGCCGGCGCGATGGAGCAGTGGTCGACGCCGCTGATCGGCTGCACCGTGGACACGGTCCTGGGGCTGGTGCAGAACAACCGCCGGGGGATTTACGCCTGGCCGTCGATCGCCGGTTCGTTCTGCGTCTTCGACGAGATCCACGCCTACGACGAGCGCCTCTTCGGCGCGCTGCTGCGGTTCCTTCGCGACGTCCCCGGCGTCCCTTGTCTCCTCATGACCGCCAGCCTTCCCGACGAACGCTTGCGGCGCCTCCAACAGATCCTGAAGGACCGCGGCGAACCCACGGAACCGATCCGCGGCCCCAAGGACCTTGAGGAGGTCAAGCGTTACGTCCGGTCGCCGGCCGCCACGGTCGCGGACGCCTGGCGCATGGTCGAGGAGTCGCGAGCGCGGAACGAAAAAGTCCTTTGGGTCGTCAACACCGTCGACGCGGCCCTCGCGCTCGCCACGGAGGCCGAGCGACTCGGCATGGACCCGCTCGTCTATCACAGCCGCTTCCGCTACATCGATCGCGTCAAGCGGCATCGGAACGTCATCGACGCCTTCAAGCCGAAGAAAAGCGGCGTGTTCTCCCTGGCGATCACGACCCAGGTTGCGGAGATGTCGCTGGACCTTTCGGCCGACCTGCTGGTCACGCAACTCGCGCCGATCCCGTCGCTCATCCAGCGCCTGGGGCGGTTGAATCGTCGGGCGGTCCCCGGCGGCTCCTCCGGCACGCGACCGTTCGTCGTGTACGAACCGGAGACGTCCGCCCCGTACAAGGACGAGGACCTGGAGTTCGCCAGGGAGTGGCTGGTCAAATTGGGGGGCGGCCCCATCAGCCAGCGCGACTTGGTCGCGCGGTGGAGCAAGCCTGAGGCCGGGAGGGTCGCGGAAACTCCCCCGCCTCCCAAGGACGCCCACCTTTGGCTCGACGGCTGTTTCGAGACCAGGCCCGGCCAACTCCGCGAGTCGTCGCCGGGGCTCGACGTGATCCTGGAATACGACGCGGATGACGTGAAATCCGGGCGGCTACGCGCCGAGGAGGTCCGCGTCCCCATGAATCAACCGCGCGGAAAATGGGGGAGTGAGTGGCGTCGATGGCCGGTCGTCGGGTTTTGCCCGGTCGCTCCGGCGGAGGCCGTCGAGTACGGCCCGAAGTACCACGCGAAGAGGGGGGTGCGATGGAAGAACTGAAGATCGACCTGTTCGAACCCGGCATGGGCCCGCTGCACCGCGCCGGCCTCGGCGGCCTGGCGGCGACCGTCTCGTGGTTGAAGGACCATGAAGGCGAAGGCCCGCTCGCCTCCATCGGAGAGGCCTCGTTCGACGCTCGAACCGTGACCCTCTCTTGGGGGAAGCCCGAGGGCGCCGCCGCGTTCCTGCGCAAGCTCTACGAAGCGAGCTTCGGCCTTCGCGACGGCATGATCGACCTGCCCGGGAGCCGTGGCGGGGCCGATCCGCCCTCGCCGGTTCGGGCGTCCCTTCAGGCGGGCTTGTTGCAGACCTTCCTCCAGCACGGCAAGAGCCGCAAGGCGGAAGGAATGGTGCCGAGCGAGTACGACGACGGCGACAAGCGGGTCCCGTTCCAGTATCAAAAAATCGGCGGATACGCACACCAGTCGGCGTATCAAGACCTGGTCGACGAGAAGTCCGGGAGGATCAGGGACGTCGTGGCCGTCAAGGGGATGATCGCGCCGGGGTCCATGGTCAGGCACGAGGCGTTCAACCGCTTCAGCATTCTGCAAGTCCCGCCCGGGCACGCGATCGCCCTGCACTTCGCCCTGATCGGGACGCTCTCCCTGCCGCTGGGGCCCAAGGGCGCCGCGCTGATCGTTCCGGACGTCGAGAACTTGGTCGACTTCGCGGATCGACGATCCGTCGCCACTCCGAAGAAGCCCGTGGATTGCCAGGCGGGCGGCCTGGCCGACGCCGCGCTGCGGGCGATGGTCCATCTTCACGCCCACGGCAAACGGCGATCCATGGGCGTCGAGCGCTGCCAGGCGGTCCTGTTCAAGTCCCCGGCCTGGAGCAGCCAGCAGAAGACGCGGGCCGCCGTGCTCGACGTGGAAATCGGCGATCGAGACCTCGCTCGCTTCAGGTTCGCGATGGGGTGCTTCCAACCCCGGCTCGCGTCGGCCAAGCCCGACAAGAAAGGGGGCCAACCCGTCGCGTTCTGGGCCAAGAGCGTCGTGCTCCCCCTCGTCGCCGAGAACCTGGCGCGGGGGCGGCCGTGGTTCGAGAACTTCCGCGACCTGGTGGTCGGGGCCGACGGGAAGGCCGACGAGACCAGGGCGCGCAACCTTGGGTACGAAAGGGAGGGGTTGAAGACGATGATCGACGAACCGTGGAAAGACCAGGGCGAGGAGCGGCTCGTCCAAGCGGTCCACGAGGCCATGCGCATGAGGTTCGGCGAAATCTGGGGCGAGAAGGGCGTCGGCAAAGACGCCAAGAAGAACCGCTCGAACCGCCAGAGGCAACTCTGGAGATTGGCCTTGGCCGGAGCGAAGACCCCCGACGACGTCCGGAACGCCCTGGCGGACATGTGGAGCCGTTCCACCCCCAACGCCGTCCTCAAGGCGGATTGGACGTCGATCCTGCCTCTGCTTTGCGATGACCGCCGCTGGAAGCTCAACCGCGACCTGGCGCTTCTGGCCCTGGCCAGCTACGCCGGGCGTGAGGAAGACGAGCAATCCGGTGCCGAGTCGGGCGACGGTGAAGACGGAAAGTGAACCGAGACCCACGCATCGTCAACGCATTTAATTCGGGGAGGCAACGCATGAGCATCCACGTTTTCGGGGCCGTCGTCACCCACCACGGCACGGCCGCTAACAACCGGGCCGAGACCGATGGCAACATCACCACGCTTCAGAAGCTCCTCTGGTTCGGCCGCGTCCACTCGTCCGTCAGCGCCGAGGCCGTCCGGTTCGCGCTGCGGCGCCGGCTGGCCGAGGCTGAAGAGGCGGGCACGAACCGAAAGTGGGACGAGAGCGTGGGGGCCAACGTCTGGGCCGATCCGACCTTCGCGGGCTGGGGGGGCGGGGGGGGCGCGACCTACATCGACGACGACCTGCTCGGCTTCATGAGCGCCGAGGCCGCCAAGGACGAGGCGGGCGACGGATCAGGCGGCGACAAGGATGACGGCGACGACGGCGGCAAGAAGAAGGGCCCGAAGAAGCCGAAAGGCACGGCCAAGGTCCGGCGCGCGGTCCTGGAGATCACCCGGGCGATCTCGCTGACCCCCTTCGGCGGCGACGTCACCTTCAACGCCGCCAGCCCCGGCGCGACGCCCTCGGCCTCCAAGAAGGGGGTCAACCCCGTCCCCTACGGCACCGAGGTCCACGCCACCCGCTATCAATACGGCTTCGCCATGACGCCGGGGAGGCTGCGCGTTCCGGCCAGGGCGGAAACGGCCGTGCGGGAGCTCTGCGCGTTGGGGGAGGTCGCCGGCAACCACGGTCGCTTCCTCTACGACTTCAGCCCCGAAAGCGCCATCTTCCGCGTCACCCACGACCCCGCCCCGCGACTCCTTTACGCCTTCCGCGAGGACGAAAGGTCGCGCGAACTGTCCGCCGAGGACTTCATCCGCAGGGTCGCGGCCGGCGACGTCCCCGGCGAGGAACTCATCGTCGCCGGCGGGTTCGCCCACACGGATGCGGCCAAGACGCTCCGAGAACACGGGGCGACGCTGGAGCCCGGCGTCCGCAAGGCGGCGGAACTCGTCTGCGAAATGATGGGGGCCTAACCATGATCGGGCTCTTCGTCACGGCCCCGGTCGCCTGCTTTCGCAAGGGGTTCGCCCGCGAGTACTGGGAGACCGAGGACCTGCCGCCCCCCGCCACCTGCTACGGGTTCCTCCTCTCCCTGGTCGGCGAGACCGACCGCCGCCGTCACCTCGCCGCGCGCGTCTCCCCCGGCCTACTCGGGAGCGACGCGGCGGTCGAAATGCCTCGACGGCCGGATCGCTCCACGGTGCTACGGACCCTCTGGCGGGTGAAGAACAAGGAACTCGGGCATTCGACCAACTCCCGACCCGACTTTCAGGAGTTGCTCACCGACGTCCGGCTCGCGATCTGGCTCGACTCCTCCGGCGAGGCCGGATCAGGCCAGACGTTGGAAACGCGCGTCGCCACGGCCCTAGACGCCCCTCGGGGCGTCGACCGCTTCGGCGGGCTCTCGCTGGGGGAGAGCACGCACCTGGTCGACGAGGTCCGGCGGCTCCGTCCCGGCGACGGGGGGGTCGTCTGGTCGTACCTGACCGCCGACAGGGGCCGGTTGTCCCTCCCCGTCTGGGTCGACCACGTCGGCTCGGCGGGGACTCGTTATGCCAGCGGGGAGTTGGTGAGGCGCCTTGACGTCGCCGCGCCGCCGCCGTTGGACCGCATGCCCGTCATCGCCCCGACCTGATCCGGTCGGGCCCCTTTCATCCCATCACTCGTCGAGGAAGGAGGACGTCGATGGCGACCGCCCCCGAAGGCGACCGCGCGCTTCCGCTCCGCGTCATGTCCCTGCACGCGCTGGCCTACTGCCAACGATTTTTCTACCTGGAGGAGGTCGAGGGAATTCGGGTCGCCGACGCCGCCGTCTACGCCGGCCGCGAGCTGCACGCCTCGCTGGAGGCCGATGAGGAGGGCGAGCCGACGCAACTGGAACTCGCCGATCCCGGCCTCGGTCTCGTCGGCAGGGTCGACGCCCTCCGCCGCCGCGATGGCTCGCTGCTCCCCTACGAACACAAGCGCGGGAAGTCGCGGCGCGACGGCGCGGCCGCCTCCGCATGGCCGTCCGACCGCCTTCAGGTGATCGCCTACGCGGTCCTGATCGAATCCGCCACCGGCGCGACCGTCCCCGAGGGCCGCGTCCGCTACCACGCCGACGGCGTCACCGTCCGCGTGCCGATCGACGAACCGGCGCGGGCCGAGCTTCAAGAGGCCGTCGCCACCGCCCGGCGGCTTCGCGAATCCGACGAGCGGCCCCCCGTGACCGACAACGAACGCTTGTGCGTTCATTGTTCGCTGGCGCCGGTCTGTCTGCCGGAGGAGGTCCGCCAGGCGGAGCGGCCCGAGCGCGACGCGCGGCGGCTCTTCCCCCCCGACCGCGACGGCGTCTGCCTCCACGTCGTCAAGCCGGGGACGCGGGTCGGCCGCGCGGGGGAGGCGCTGGTCGTCCGTCAGCCCGACGACGGCGGCGAGGTCAAGCGGCCCATCCGCGAACTGGAATCCGTGCTCCTGCACGGCGGCGTCCAGGCGTCGAGCCAGGCGCTTGAGCTGTGCGCCCGGCGCGGCGTCGCCGTGCATTGGTTCACCGCTTCCGGGCGGCACGAGGCCAGTCTTACCGCCACCGTCGGCCAGGTCCAACGCCGAATCCGTCAGTACCGCGCCCTGGCCGACGAGGCCGTCTGCCTCAGGCTCGCCAGGGCGCTCGTCCGCGGCAAGGTCGAAAGCCAGCACCGCTACCTCCTCCGCGGCTCCCGCGGCGACGACGACGCGCGCGCCGCGATGCTCGACGACCTCAAACCGCTGCGCTCGGCCCTGGCCTTCCTGGACTCGGCCGCCGACCGCGATTCGCTTCGCGGCCTGGAGGGCTCCGCGGCCGTCGGCTATTTCCAGGGGCTGGCGCGTCTGGTCGGGCCCAAGGTCCCCGACTCGCTCCGTTACTCGAAGCGAAGCCGCCGCCCGCCCGTCGACCGCTTCAACGCCTTGCTCGGCTTCGGCTACGCGCTGTTGCACACGGCGGTCATGAAGGCGGTGTTGGCCTCGGGGTTGGAGCCGGCCCTGGGCTTCTTCCACACCCCTCGAAGCGCCGCGCATCCCTTGGTCCTGGACCTGATGGAGCTTTTCCGCGTTCCGCTTTGGGACATGGTCCTGGTGGCCTCGCTCAATCGCGGCCAGTGGGATCCGGAGGCGGACTTCGTGGCCACCAAGGCCAAGACCTGGCTCTCCGACTCCGGCCGCCGCAAGGCGATCGGCCTGTTCGAGAACCGGCTCGACGAGCCCTGGAAGCATCCGGTCGTGGGTTACTCGCTGTCGTACTCCAGGACGATCGAACTGGAGGCTCGCCTGTTGGAGAAGGAATGGAGCGGCGAGCCCGGCCTCTTCGCGAGGCAGCGGCTGCGGTGAACCCGACTCTTGGAGGCCCTTCTCATGCTCGGCGCCAAATGGTGGCTGATCAGCTACGACGTCCACGATCCGGCCCGGCTGCGACGCGCGGCCAAGATCCTGGAGGGGACGGGGGTGCGCATGCAATATTCGGTCTTCCGATGCTGGCTCAACCCGACCCAGATGCAGCGCCTGCGATGGGAACTGACCCAGGTCCTGGACCCGGAGGACGACGTCTTGATGATCCCCTTGTGCGCGAACTGCGTGAAGGGCATGGAAACGACCCACTCCGCCCGCAACGTCCCCGACTGGCCCGACTCCCCAGAGTCTTTCGAAATCCTCTGACGCGCCGACGCGGCGAGCCGATTCAAGTACCTCGCCGCGTCGCGCCCGACGATCAGTCAAATCCGCCTTACGTCACCTCGCCTCCACGAGTTACGACCACTTGACAACGCAGGAGGTGCATGATTCGAAGTAACTCCTTCCTCACAAACGTATTTCGGACAGGCCCTCGCGAATTCCGAGCGCCAGACCCTCGAAATTCCGGCCTTCCCCCCCAGGCGCGTGAAAACACCGACGCAAACCGTTACAATGTATGACAGTGAGATTGGGCCGCGCTACCTTCTATGATGCCTTCGGGCGTTGAGCACAGCACCGACCTTTCGACCGTCGCCGTCCCGAGCAAGCGCTACCTTCTATGATGCCTTCGGGCGTTGAGCACGCCAGGATTCGGCCGCCCGTCAGGGCGTCGACGTCCTGCGCTACCTTCTATGATGCCTTCGGGCGTTGAGCACAGCGACAAGTTCGACACCAAGGGCAAGACTCTGGCCGCGCTACCTTCTATGATGCCTTCGGGCGTTGAGCACACCCGGTCGTCGTGGGTCGCGGTCTCAACGGCACGCCGATCGCGCTACCTTCTATGATGCCTTCGGGCGTTGAGCACCACTGTGGGTGTACACCTAGGTGCATAGTGCATGCGCGCTACCTTCTATGATGCCTTCGGGCGTTGAGCACTGGGTCCGCAAAGCGGCCAATGCTGACGGCCACGGCGACGGGCGCTACCTTCTATGATGCCTTCGGGCGTTGAGCACGGGTCGAGCCCCAAGCGGGGCCACGTCCAGCGCAAGCGCTACCTTCTATGATGCCTTCGGGCGTTGAGCACACGTTCAACGTGAGGAACAGGAAGCCGGTCTCTAGCGCGCTACCTTCTATGATGCCTTCGGGCGTTGAGCACTTTCCCGGCTTGATGACCAGCAATTCCGCGCCTACCGCGCTACCTTCTATGATGCCTTCGGGCGTTGAGCACTTGACGCGGCCCCAATCGCCCGCCTCCAGCGCCACGCGCGCTACCTTCTATGATGCCTTCGGGCGTTGAGCACGTGCAAGCATAAGGCAATGGGTATGCATCGGCCAGGTCGCGCGCTACCTTCTATGATGCCTTCGGGCGTTGAGCACAACTTTTACGCCGACGATCAGCGAATGATCTCATTACGCGCTACCTTCTATGATGCCTTCGGGCGTTGAGCACTCGAGCCGGTAGGCGAGGTCCGGCGCGTCGGCGAGAGCGCTACCTTCTATGATGCCTTCGGGCGTTGAGCACCGGGTGCTGCAACGACGGTTCGTTCTCGTGCGGAGGGCGCGCTACCTTCTATGATGCCTTCGGGCGTTGAGCACCTCGTCCGCGAGTTCGATCGGGTCGGCGTCGCCTTCGCGCTACCTTCTATGATGCCTTCGGGCGTTGAGCACGTCCGCGACGCCCGTTCCTTGGCGCCGCGATCCAAGCGCTACCTTCTATGATGCCTTCGGGCGTTGAGCACCGACCGCCGTCGCCGAGGTCCTCGCTCGGATCGCGCGCTACCTTCTATGATGCCTTCGGGCGTTGAGCACTCCGATCATCTCGCCGACGCGGCCGGCGTCCTTGCGCGCTACCTTCTATGATGCCTTCGGGCGTTGAGCACGTCCTACTCCCGTTGCACGGCAGTGCATGGCACCCGCGCTACCTTCTATGATGCCTTCGGGCGTTGAGCACACCGCCCTTTGCTCGGCCTACTCGCGACTCGTGAAGGTCGCGCTACCTTCTATGATGCCTTCGGGCGTTGAGCACTCGAACGAGCGGGCGTAGAGGGACGCCGTGACGTATGCGCTACCTTCTATGATGCCTTCGGGCGTTGAGCACTCCGCCACCGCCGCCGCCCGCGCCTCCGGGATCGCGCGCTACCTTCTATGATGCCTTCGGGCGTTGAGCACGGGAAGCGGAGGAAGATCATAACCCGGACCGAATGCGCGCTACCTTCTATGATGCCTTCGGGCGTTGAGCACTCGACATCGGGCGGAAGCAAGCCGACGCCGCCGCTGTGCGCTACCTTCTATGATGCCTTCGGGCGTTGAGCACGCGAAGGCCGTCGCCGGCTCTCGCGGCATCGCAATGGGGCGCTACCTTCTATGATGCCTTCGGGCGTTGAGCACAAGTGTTCCCTGAACAGCCTCTCTTGAACGCGCGTGTGCGCTACCTTCTATGATGCCTTCGGGCGTTGAGCACGCCTGGTTGTCGGATCGGCCGGACAACCGGGCCTCCCGCGCTACCTTCTATGATGCCTTCGGGCGTTGAGCACAACTGGAATTCGCACCACTTGATCGCGGAAATCCTGGCGCTACCTTCTATGATGCCTTCGGGCGTTGAGCACTCAGGTTGAGCCGCCGCGTGATGCTGGTCAACGCTCCGGCGCTACCTTCTATGATGCCTTCGGGCGTTGAGCACTCCGGGACGAGCTTTCGCGCGAGGTGAACGACGCGGCGCTACCTTCTATGATGCCTTCGGGCGTTGAGCACACCAAGACCCAGATGACCGACGACGACGCGACCTAGCGCTACCTTCTATGATGCCTTCGGGCGTTGAGCACCACTTGAAGCGGAAACCACGTTGCACGGACATGCGTGCGCTACCTTCTATGATGCCTTCGGGCGTTGAGCACACTCGCGGAGCGCGAGGACGATCATCCGACTCATGCGCTACCTTCTATGATGCCTTCGGGCGTTGAGCACAATCCGAGGTTCGCGGGCTCGGCGAGATCGCGGTCGGGACGCGCTACCTTCTATGATGCCTTCGGGCGTTGAGCACGGACGTTCGTCGGCGTACCGACTCGGATTCTCCGAGCGCTACCTTCTATGATGCCTTCGGGCGTTGAGCACATAACGGCAGCGGTGAATAGAGCGAGCATCCGCGAGCGCTACCTTCTATGATGCCTTCGGGCGTTGAGCACGATCGAGTCGGCCAGGTCGAAACCCAGATCGTTGAGCGCTACCTTCTATGATGCCTTCGGGCGTTGAGCACCTCGATCTCGGACGGCCAGCCTTGGGAGCGGCGCCAGGTGCGCTACCTTCTATGATGCCTTCGGGCGTTGAGCACGGGCAGGCCCGGAAGGCGTGGAACCTACGCAATCCCGCGCTACCTTCTATGATGCCTTCGGGCGTTGAGCACTACTCGTCGCCGTACATGTCGCCGGAGTTCATCGTGGCGCTACCTTCTATGATGCCTTCGGGCGTTGAGCACGCCGACGACTTCCTGGCCGAGCTGGCGAAGCTGCCGGAGCGCGCTACCTTCTATGATGCCTTCGGGCGTTGAGCACGGACGCGGCGGCGTCTCGCCCTACCTGGATGTCTGTGCGCTACCTTCTATGATGCCTTCGGGCGTTGAGCACCATGTATTGTGCATGCATGTAGACCAGGTGCATGCACGCGCTACCTTCTATGATGCCTTCGGGCGTTGAGCACTTGTGCTGGTAGTCCAGATCCCACCGCACGTCCACCAGGCGCTACCTTCTATGATGCCTTCGGGCGTTGAGCACCTGGGCCATACGCTTTCGAGTGGGTCATCCCGCAGACGCGCTACCTTCTATGATGCCTTCCGGCGTTGAGCACGCGATCGTCGGCGAGGCCCACGTCGTCGACCCGCGCGCGCGCTACCTTCTATGATGCCTTCGGGCGTTGAGCACCTGGCCGCCTTCGGCAACATGGTCGGCCACCGCCCCCACGCGCTACCTTCTATGATGCCTTCGGGCGTTGAGCACACGGTCGGCGGCGGGTACTCGGGATCGGGGGGCGTGATGCGCTACCTTCTATGATGCCTTCGGGCGTTGAGCACAGCACCGACCTTTCGACCGTCGCCGTCCCGAGCAAGCGCTACCTTCTATGATGCCTTCGGGCGTTGAGCACGCCTCCACGCGGGCGAAGTCGTCGGGGTAGAGCCGCGCTACCTTCTATGATGCCTTCGGGCGTTGAGCACCTTCACCGCGCCACCGCCTTCCGGCGGGGGCGGCCGCGCTACCTTCTATGATGCCTTCGGGCGTTGAGCACCAGTAAAATGGAGTGGGTAGGGGGGGGAAGAATGTGCGCTACCTTCTATGATGCCTTCGGGCGTTGAGCACGCCTGCGGACGCGGCGCGACGAAGGAATGGATGCTTCGCGCTACCTTCTATGATGCCTTCGGGCGTTGAGCACTTCGGCCGCTACTTCGGGTCGCTGACCAAGGGGGGCGCTACCTTCTATGATGCCTTCGGGCGTTGAGCACAAGCCCTTCTCGGCCCAATCCAGGTAAGGCGTTCCGACCGGCGCTACCTTCTATGATGCCTTCGGGCGTTGAGCACGCCCACGTCGCGCTGGGCGTCGCGTCGAACCACGCCGCGCTACCTTCTATGATGCCTTCGGGCGTTGAGCACTTCGCGCATCTCGCGTGGGTCGTCGCGGCGGTCAACGCGCGCTACCTTCTATGATGCCTTCGGGCGTTGAGCACCTGGCCGCCGACGTCATGGAGCTTCGAGCCGGAAAGTACGGCGCTACCTTCTATGATGCCTTCGGGCGTTGAGCACCCTCGGCGAAACGCGCGGCCGCCGCTTTAACTCGAGCGCTACCTTCTATGATGCCTTCGGGCGTTGAGCACCCGCGGTGGGTCGTGCAGACGATGACGGGACGAGACGGCGCTACCTTCTATGATGCCTTCGGGCGTTGAGCACAGGACTGAACCAGATCCGTTCGCGATGACGATTTGGCGCTACCTTCTATGATGCCTTCGGGCGTTGAGCACATCTCGTCGGTCACGATCGCGACCTCTTCCTTGGGCGCTACCTTCTATGATGCCTTCGGGCGTTGAGCACGTCCTTTGCCGCACCAACGCCCCCCTGGTCTCGGGCGCTACCTTCTATGATGCCTTCGGGCGTTGAGCACTTCGCCGACGACCCCGACCCGTCGCGCGTCGTCACGGCGCTACCTTCTATGATGCCTTCGGGCGTTGAGCACTACTGGGTCTTCGAGGACAGACCGGAGGAGATCGCCTGCGCTACCTTCTATGATGCCTTCGGGCGTTGAGCACCATACCCTCTCCCTTATGCTTGCAAGGTCGAATCCGTGCGGCGCTACCTTCTATGATGCCTTCGGGCGTTGAGCACGCCATCGAGGCCGATAACGAGTTCCACCACGGCTGCGCTACCTTCTATGATGCCTTCGGGCGTTGAGCACCGCGCCTATCAGGACGCCGCGGCCATCCCGATGACGCGCTACCTTCTATGATGCCTTCGGGCGTTGAGCACGATTGGACGCCTCGCGGTCGAGGCGGTCGTTGCGGCGCGCTACCTTCTATGATGCCTTCGGGCGTTGAGCACATCTCTACACCGGCCCGCATCGGGCGATCCAAACGCTGCGCTACCTTCTATGATGCCTTCGGGCGTTGAGCACACCGGACTCGACCTCCAAGTCACCGACCAGGTCGCCCGCGCTACCTTCTATGATGCCTTCGGGCGTTGAGCACAGCTGAGGGCCGTCCATCCCCCAGCGGCGGCGCGACGCGCTACCTTCTATGATGCCTTCGGGCGTTGAGCACACGGACCACCCGGCGGATTCCAGCGCCTCATGCTCGCGCGCTACCTTCTATGATGCCTTCGGGCGTTGAGCACACGGCAGGGGGCCAAAAAAAAGACGCCCGGCCCCCGCGAGCGCTACCTTCTATGATGCCTTCGGGCGTTGAGCACTCGAAGGCTTCGCGGTACAGCCGCTCGGTTTCACCGCGCGCTACCTTCTATGATGCCTTCGGGCGTTGAGCACGTGAGTCTGATCCATCTTGACCGGCGGCTCTGCTGCTGCGCTACCTTCTATGATGCCTTCGGGCGTTGAGCACCTCCTATTTCGACGCCGCGATCGGGGTCGTCGCGTCCCGCGCTACCTTCTATGATGCCTTCGGGCGTTGAGCACATCTTCCGGGTGTACCAGGCCTCCTCCTCCAAGAGGCGCTACCTTCTATGATGCCTTCGGGCGTTGAGCACTCCTCGCTGCGGCGGCTCGGGCGACTCTTGGCCCGAGCGCTACCTTCTATGATGCCTTCGGGCGTTGAGCACGTCGATTACAAGGCGCCCTTCCGGGCGAGGGGGTGGCGCTACCTTCTATGATGCCTTCGGGCGTTGAGCACGATACCGATTGCGCGAACAGGAACGGGTCGGTCTCGAGCGCTACCTTCTATGATGCCTTCGGGCGTTGAGCACCCGGTCTTGACCGTCCCGGCGATCCGGACGTAAGCGTGCGCTACCTTCTATGATGCCTTCGGGCGTTGAGCACACCGGATCGAATACGCGAACCACGCGGTATTCCTGCGCTACCTTCTATGATGCCTTCGGGCGTTGAGCACAGGTCCTGGGCCTCGTCGACGAACAGGACGTCCGGCGCGCTACCTTCTATGATGCCTTCGGGCGTTGAGCACCTTAGCGCCGCGAAGAAGCGGCCGGGTCAGACGCGCGCTACCTTCTATGATGCCTTCGGGCGTTGAGCACATCGTTTCCCAGTCTCACGGCGCCCGAAGCCGCAAGCGCGCTACCTTCTATGATGCCTTCGGGCGTTGAGCACCACGGCCTCCCGCGCCAGGCCGACATGGTTCGCGGTTGGGCGCTACCTTCTATGATGCCTTCGGGCGTTGAGCACCCTTGCGAGCCGCCGCAAGCAACCTCGCCTTATCCGCGCTACCTTCTATGATGCCTTCGGGCGTTGAGCACGGACGGCGAGGGCAAGCCGACTGACGCGCGGAACAAGCGCTACCTTCTATGATGCCTTCGGGCGTTGAGCACCAAGGCAGATCGACCGGCGCCGACGTCGCTCGTCGGCGCGCTACCTTCTATGATGCCTTCGGGCGTTGAGCACACCTGCCAGGCCCGCTTGTGCTGCTCGTACATCACGCGCTACCTTCTATGATGCCTTCGGGCGTTGAGCACAGGTCCGGCGCCGTCTCACCGTTGGCGTCCGCCAGGCGCTACCTTCTATGATGCCTTCGGGCGTTGAGCACTCGGAATCGCTGGAGAAGATCATGGCGGCCCTGCGGGCGCTACCTTCTATGATGCCTTCGGGCGTTGAGCACCCGCGCGCTTGACCGCGTGGTCGGGGTCGACCCGGCGCTACCTTCTATGATGCCTTCGGGCGTTGAGCACACGCTCGCCGCGGCCAAGGCCAAGCTCGAGTCGAGCGCTACCTTCTATGATGCCTTCGGGCGTTGAGCACTTCGCTCGTGGCTCGTTGGATGGTGAAGGCGTGTCGCGCGCTACCTTCTATGATGCCTTCGGGCGTTGAGCACTAGGTCGCCAGCGACCCCTTGCCGAGCCACGGACACCGGCGCTACCTTCTATGATGCCTTCGGGCGTTGAGCACGAGGGGAATACCCCGCGATCGCCGGCGCGTGGAATAGGGCGCTACCTTCTATGATGCCTTCGGGCGTTGAGCACCGGTGATCGCCGAGGTGGCGCGAGCGACGCGGACGCGCTACCTTCTATGATGCCTTCGGGCGTTGAGCACCGCGTCTTCGCGGCCGTCCTCTTTCCCGGCGGGCGTCGCGCTACCTTCTATGATGCCTTCGGGCGTTGAGCACCCGGATCGCGTTGCCCGACAGGCATGGGACGTACTGGAGCGCTACCTTCTATGATGCCTTCGGGCGTTGAGCACCGTTTCAGGCGGGCTGCCTTGGCCTCATGTACGCCGGCGCTACCTTCTATGATGCCTTCGGGCGTTGAGCACATCCCGTATTATGGGCGGACCATCACCATCGACGTCGGCGCGCTACCTTCTATGATGCCTTCGGGCGTTGAGCACGCGAGCGAACCGAGGCGAAAGCGACTGTCCGTGGGGGTGCGCTACCTTCTATGATGCCTTCGGGCGTTGAGCACGCGAGAAGGGGCGACGGCCGGCGGTCGCGGGCGAAAGAGCGCTACCTTCTATGATGCCTTCGGGCGTTGAGCACTGCGACACTCCGGGCTGGCTCAGACCCGTGATTTCGGCGCTACCTTCTATGATGCCTTCGGGCGTTGAGCACTCGAAAGCCTCGCGGGAGCGTTCAAGGTCGGCGTGAGCGCTACCTTCTATGATGCCTTCGGGCGTTGAGCACATGATCGACGCCCGCGCCTGCTTCTTGGCGGCCTCGGCGCTACCTTCTATGATGCCTTCGGGCGTTGAGCACATCCGGGACCGAGTTCCAGGGGCCTCGGTCGACGCCGGCGCTACCTTCTATGATGCCTTCGGGCGTTGAGCACACGCATGCGAGCGCGATCATGACGCCGCTTCCAACGCGCTACCTTCTATGATGCCTTCGGGCGTTGAGCACGCCTGGTTGTCGGATCGACCGGACAACCGGGCTTCCCGCGCTACCTTCTATGATGCCTTCGGGCGTTGAGCACGGAGGCGCCGCTCGAAAGCGCGTCCAGAAACGCGGCGCGCTACCTTCTATGATGCCTTCGGGCGTTGAGCACATACAGACGTGGCGCTCGGGGGGGGGCGGACGCCGCCCGCGCTACCTTCTATGATGCCTTCGGGCGTTGAGCACCTCGCCGAGCGGTCGTGCTCGTACATGCCGAGCATCGCGCTACCTTCTATGATGCCTTCGGGCGTTGAGCACCGTTCCGAATCCACTTTTTGGCGACCCGACGGCGAGGCGCTACCTTCTATGATGCCTTCGAGCGTTGAGCACGTGCCCATCGCCTTGACGCTCACGCCGTCGCTGCCCGCGCTACCTTCTATGATGCCTTCGGGCGTTGAGCACGCGGTCGAGTGCGACGGCGGGGTCACGATCCGAGTGCGCTACCTTCATATGATGCCTTCGGGCGTCCGATCGACGACTGTAGTGTGTCGAGCCAAATGACACAGCGGGTAGGTTAGGGGTCGGCCTCCTCCAGCCAGGGTACGATGTTGACGATCTGGAGGACCACCGATGAGCGAGAACGGGCGGCGGCGGCGCAAGCGGGGCGCCGCCGAAAAGCTGAGGATCGTCCTGGCCGGGATGCAGCCGGGCGTGGATGTCTCCGACCTCCGCCGCCGCGAGGGGCTCAACCCGGTGCGGTTCTACGCCTGGCGGAAGCAATTGCTGGGATCGGCCGACCGCGTCTTCGAGGATAAACGGGGCCGCCCCGACGTCCGGGAACAACGCCTGTAGGAGGAGGCGACCCGCTTCAAGGGGGTGATCGCCGAGATCGCCGCGGAGAACCTCGAGCTAAAAAAGCGGCGCTAGGGTTGGAAGACCACGGACAGTTCCCGCCGGAGCTGCAAAAGCGCGTCCACCAGGAAGTGGAACAGACCAGGAAGCGGAGCGGCTGGCCGGCGACGCGGACCCTCGCGGCGTTGGGGATCGCCCGCCAGAGCTACTACCGCTGGCTCAAGGAGGAGGCGCGGGCGAAGGTCCGGCCGGCCCGAGACGCCGCGCCCCGTCCCCCCCTTACGAAGCCCTCGCCGAGGAACAACAAGCCGTCGTGGACTACGCCCGCAAGCACCCGACCCTCCGCCATAGGAAACTGGCCTGGAGGATGGTGGACGAGGACGCGGCGTATTTGAGTCCGTCAAATGTGTATCGAATTCTCAAGCGAGCAAATCTGGTTCGACCCTGGAGGCGGCGGACCAAGCGGAAGCGGGACGCGATCGGGAAGGCGAGCCGGCCCGGCCAACGTTGGAGCACGGACCTGATGCAGGTCCAGGTGGGGGGCCGGGTGTATCCGATGGTGGCGTTTTTGGACGAGTCCTCGCGGTACATCGTCCATCACGAGGTCCTGCTTTCGATGGACGGCCTGAGCGTCAGCGCGGCGGCGCGGAAGGCGGTCGAGACCCTGCCGAGGGGCACCGACGGCAAACCGTCGGCCCCCCCGGAGATCCGATCCGACAACGGGAGTTGCTACGTCTCGAAGGAGTTCCGGGTGGTGTTGACGGAAAACGGCCTGGGGCGCCGGCGAATCCACCCGCACCGCCCCGAGGAGAACGGGCTGATGGAGCAGGCCAACCGGACCTTGAGGGAGGGCCTTGAAGGGGAGGAGGAACCGAGCAACCTGCTGGAGGCGAAGTCGGCGATGGACCGGATCGCGGGGCGTTACGACGAGACGCGGCTGCACGGCGCGCTGGGGTATCCGCCGCCCCTGGACTACTACCGAGGCGACCCGGCGGCGCGGTTCGAGCAACGGCGACGCAAGCTGTTCCAAGCCCGCCACCGCCGAGAGCGAAACCTGAACCTGCGGCAGCGGACAATGCCCCTTGAGGGGGAGGCCGTTGCTTCTAGCTGAGACCCACTTGAGCCACTACGCTTGACACGCTACAGGGGGTCTGAACGAGTCTTCCCCCCTCGCGGGCTTTTAGGGATAGGTATCGATTTTGGTTAATGCTTCGGGGGGCGGCGCGGCGTCGCGAGGGGCGCAGGGCCAGGGCTGGGGGACGAAGCGTCCGGCGGCGGCGCCGGCGCCATGCAAGGCGGCTCGGATCTCGGCCAAACCGTGTAGGAACGCCGAGATCCGTCGCGTCCACTTGGCCGGGACCGGCGGCGGCCCCTCGGCCTTCGCGCCGCCGACCTCCAGCATCCACAAGGTCGCCAACGCCATCACGAGCCAGAGCCGCGCCGCCCGCGTCGGGTCGGTCATCCGGGTCCTGTTCCACCCCCAGCCGTCGCTCTTGGTCTTCTTGAACGAATGCTCGATCCACGCCCGCATCGCGCGCCACGCCGCGTCGGCCGCTTGCGGCGGCGGGTCGGTGAGGATCAACCAGGGATCGTCGTGGCCCTCGCCCCACCACGCCAGCAGGGTGCATTCCAGCCGCGCGTCCTCGTCCTTGTAGGCCGAACCGCGTTTCTGGAATCGACTTCCGACTTCGGTCGTGAACCCGCCCAACCGCCGCCATTCGGTCCAACCCTCGGGCCGGAAGCAGCCCCGGTCCTTGGCTCGCATCAACGGATGCCAGCTCAAATCGACGATCGCCCGGAACAACGCCGACGACTCCAACCCCCGATCCGACAGCACCACGACTCGCCGAGACGGGTCGATCCGGCCCCGAAGCGTCTTCAGGAGCCGAATCCAGTGCGGGTTCCAGGCCTCCGGCCGGTCTTGCCGATCGCCTCGTCGAGCCGGGAGAGGCGGTGCCGAATCCAGTGCGGGTTCCAGGTCTCCGGCCGGTTCCCCGGCAAGACGGCCCAGGCGACCGGCACGGCGCAAGACCGATAGAGGACCGAGACGCACAAGACCGTCATCCGTTCGCCCAGGGAGGTCGCGTCGATCGCCAACGCCAGTTGGCCGTCCCCCCAACTGGAGAGGATCCAGCCCAAGAGCGGGGCGAAGCAGTCGGCCGGATCGAAATCGCGGCGGCGCCGCCCGCTCTTGACGTCGGCCGACACGTAGAACTCCCGAAGCCGCTTCCGCACCGTCTCGTGAGCCTGGCCGAGCAGGGTCGCGAGATGTTCCGCCACCCGCGTCAGCCCGCCGGCGCCGGCCGAAGCCACGCCGAAGCCGTACAGGACCAGGACTCTGGCCTGGCGGGTCGAGAGCGTCGGAAACCCGGCGACGACGCGGGCCGTCCATTGATCGAGCGCCTCGGAACGATAGACCGCATTGGGGCGGGGCATGATTTACCTCGGTCGATGAGCGATCAGCCGTGCTAAGCCGTTCGCCATAAACCGGTTGCATGCCCCGTTCCATATCCCACTCTCATAAATCAGACGAGATACCTACCCCTGTAAGCCCCTCGCGGGGGAAGACAGACCGCGGAACGGTCAGATGAGGGGGATGACACGCGAGACGAACGTCGGAATTCGCGGAAGCCCGTCCGCGAAGCCCTGGACGTCGATGGCCGTCTGGCGCGCCCCCCCTCATCCGGCCCTTCGGGCCACCTTCCCCCGCGAGGGGGGAA